>OFMF01000993.1_pt1 | contig 24478 bp, 19 predicted proteins | sample 1541771 | NCBI WGS metagenome assembly OFMF01 (sample SAMN04209235, study PRJEB22552) | human gut metagenome | biome: gut; material: feces | host: Homo sapiens | place: USA: Oklahoma
CCACAGTTAACTCGGCCCAGGCACCCTCACGGCACACAAGAGCTTTTACTTAGGGCTGCTCCATTCCTGACCTGACCCGGTTCGTAAATTCCTGTTGCGTAAGACCCAAACGTCAACGCCACTTATGAAGGGCTGCTCCGCAAAGAGATAACCCTCAGTTTGATATCACCCCAGCTATAGCGGATTGCTGGTTCAGGGTACCGCTGCCACCCCGGCTGCTCGGAGATTTAAGTATAGCTTATAATAACCTTCATTGTCAAGAGTTCACAGGGATTCTGTCACCGTTTCCTGTTTTTCCCTCTTTTTCTTTTCTCTTAACTCCCGGAAAAAATCAGACAACATCGTCGAGCACTCTTCCTCCAAAACGCCTTTTTCAATCTCCACCTGATGGTTAAATGCAGCCATCTGTAAAAGATTCAGCACCGAACCTGCGCATCCTGCCTTCGGATTCATCGTGGCAATGACCACTTTTTTCATGCGGCTCTGCACGATCGCTCCGGCGCACATCTGGCATGGCTCCAATGTCACATACATCGTACAATCCTCTAACCGCCAGTCACCGGTCTTTTTGCTCGCTTTTTTGATTGCAGTCAATTCCGCGTGTGCCAACGTATTTCCTTCGGTGTTTCTTCTGTTATATCCTCTCGCAATAATCGTGCCATCCTGCACGATCACGCACCCGATCGGCACCTCATCCAGGGCATATGCTTTTTTCGCCTCGCGGATGGCTGCCTTCATATATTTTTCGTCCTGCGTCATTTTCATTTTTCTGTTTTCCTGTTCTGGTACTCTGTATACAATGATACACTATTTATCGCATCACTACCATAGAAATATTTTTGCTTTTTTTGTGGTGTCGTATATAATGTTATATAAGAATTTTTCCATTCGAGGTTTTTATGCAGAATCACACACAACTGCCCACCGGGCTTTCTTTTTCCTACGAAACAGAGCGATTAATTTTACGGCTTCCCTCCACGGATTATCTGCGGGAAATCCATGATTTTTTATATCGTAACCGCTCCTGCTTTGAAAAATATGAACCAACCGCCCCTGAGAATTATTACACACTCGATTTCCAGCAGACGCTCGCCAGATGCGAGTTAAAACTTGCGCTCAAGCTTTCCAGTGTGCGCTTTTATGTTTTTTTGAAAGAAGATCCATCTACCATCATCGGCACGGTCTGTCTGCACAATATTATAAAAATGCCTTATTTCACGAGCGAGGTCGGCTATAAATTCGATGCGTCTTATCAGCATCATGGATATGCCCGAGAAGCTCTGTCTATGGCACTGTCTGTCGGCTTTTATGGTCTCGGACTCCACAAAATCTTTGCCCGCTGCATGCCTGAAAATACGCCTTCCAGAAACCTGCTGCATGCCACAGGTTTTTTCGAGGAAGGAATTGAGCGCGACAGTATTCTCATTCAGGGAAAATGGGAAGATCACATCCGCTACGCTATCTTAAATCCCGATGAAATCCATTCATAAACGGACAGTTCCCTCTCAATTATTGTCCTGTATTATTCATCTAACGTGTGATACCAATAGCCAAACTGGTTGATGTGATCGGTCGTCATAAACTCCGGGAAACCAAAGATTGCTGCCATCACGCGCTCCTGCTGCTGATAAATCCCCGGGACACCGATAAACCATTTGTCCTCTTCGAGCTTTCCCAACACCAGATAGCGGTAATTGAAAAATCCGTGCAGCAAAAAGCTGTTATTTCCAAGATACCAGTATTTTCGCGGCAGTTCACGCAGGTCTTTCAGTTCAATGCGCACACACTCCACATTTTTATCCTCCGGCAATGTAAAATAGGGATACGTGTTTTTGAACCGCTCCCACGTGTCCACCCAGACAAACTTCGGAAAAATATTGCGCATTGGCATTTCCGTTGCATGAAGCTCCTCTGCAGCATTTTCTCCGTTTTTATCTGCAGGATTTTCCGTTTTTTTCGCGGTCACTTTTTCCGCGTTCACTCTTTCGGCGGTCGCTCTTTCCTCGATATTCTCGTTTTTCTCATTTTCTTTCTGGTTTTCTATTCCACCCACGTCAAATCTTTGCGGTTCCCACAACCTGATATTTTCTGTTTTTACTGCAAATGGCTTTCCTTCCGTCCAGCGTGTCATGGCAATCGTGCCTTCCTCTCCTGCAAAAACCATTCCATCCATCTCGGCAAACGAGTATTCTGATCCTCCAATCTGATCTGCTTTTATAATTGTTCCATAATCTCCGCTTCCTTTTATCATTCTCATCTCTCCCATCGGGAACGCAAGCATCTGCCCTCCCTCTACTTTAAAAAGGTATACCTGATCCATTCCCATCCGAATTGGTGTTCCACGCAGATGCACTTCAATCCTGCATTCATTTCCCCTGATCTCCACTTTTGCAAATCCCGCGTTGATTCCTTTTGTTCCGTTTTCGTATGCATATATATATGTAATAAAACGTTTGATTCCTGCCATCGGATGCTCCCGGCATTTATTTTGTTGCTACTATATATATTCATTGGTCGGTTATGATATGCGTGATTTTTCAAAAAACTTACATTATGAAGCGTGGCTGAGTGATCACAGAAATGTTTAAATTTATCTTCTTTATTCTTGACAGAAGTATGGTTCTCTGCTATTATAATATCAGTAACAATTACTATTATTAAAAAGAAAGGGTGATTATCATGCTAAAATATAGTAGACAACGTGAAGCAATCAAGACCTTCCTTGCCGGCAGATATGACCACCCTACTGCTGAAACTGTTTATCTCGGCATCAAAGAAGAGTTTCCGAATATCAGTCTCGGCACTGTATACCGTAATCTGTCATTACTTTCTGACATCGGTGAGATTCAGAAATTATCGACCGGTATCGGACCTGACCGTTTTGACGGGAATCCGGCTCTACATTATCATTTTATCTGCAAACATTGTGGCAGCGTTTTAGACCTTTCCGTAGATGGTCTTGATCATATCAATGTCCTTGCAAATCAGGGATTTGACGGTGAAATTGAAGGTCATATTACATATTTTTATGGGAAATGCGCAGACTGTAAAAAGAACAGTTAACGGTACAGTTCCAGTTGTTCTGCGAACTGTACAGCTTTCTATAAAAAATATAAGAAAAAGTATTGACAAAATATATTTTTTAAGTTAAAATCAGTAATAGTTACTATTATTAAAACTAAATAAAATTTAAATAAGAAAAGGAGAACAAAATTATGACAAAATGGGTTTGTACAGTATGTGGATATGTTTATGAAGGAGATGCTGCACCAGCAGAGTGTCCAGTCTGTCATGTAGGCGCTGATAAGTTCAAAAAAGTAGAAGGAGATCTTACACTTGCTGCAGAACATGAATATGGCGTTTACGCAAAAACAGTAAAAAACAATCCAGAAATCAGTGATGAAGACAAAAAATACATCTTCGACCAGTTAAAAGCAAACTTCGATGGCGAATGCTCTGAAGTTGGTATGTACCTCTGCATGGCTCGTATTGCTCACCGCGAGGGATATCCGGAAGTTGGTCTTTACTGGGAGAAAGCTGCTTACGAAGAGGCAGAACATGCAGCAAAATTTGCTGAGATGTTAGGTGAGGACTTAGAGCCAAACATGAAAGCTACTACAAAAGATAACCTGAAATGGAGAGTTGACTGTGAGTTCGGTGCTACTGCAGGTAAATTTGATCTTGCAAAATGCGCTAAGAAAAACAACCTTGATGCAATCCATGACACTGTTCATGAGATGGCAAGAGACGAGGCAAGACACGGCAAAGCCCTTAAGGGATTACTTGAGAGATACTTTGGATAAGCTACAAGCCGAGTAAGGATAAAAAGGAAAGATGACAGAATGGGGAATTTATTCACCAGACTGTCATCTTTTCTTTTTATTCTTATTGGGCGACAGCCCCAACAGCGAGAAGGAGCATAGCGGATTCGAGCTGGCTCGGCTTGTAGCGCAGCGAGATAATACTTGCCCGGCACATCTGATTTTATTTTTCATTCTTTCCTTTGATGTTTGAGTAAACGGTTTTCGCTCCGATTCCATCCAACCGTCCGATTTTTCCTGACAGAGCATTGATCACATCCTGCGGCGCATCAATTGCCACGCTGATAATATTGACCTCACACTCTCTGTATGGGATTCCCATTCGACCAATAATATACTTTCCATATTCATGCAAAAGATGATTCAACGCCTCGATTGATTCTGGATTCTCCACAATAATTCCAATTAATGCAATTCTTGTTTCCATGATACTCCTCTCTTCTCTAACACCGGTTACTTATACTTTCAACTGCAAAAATTACAATGTAAACTCGTGGTTTTCCTTTATATATGCCAGCAAACCTTCACAGCCATTTTTCACATCCCGATAGGTTGCCTCAAAATCTCCGGTATACCACGGATCAGCGACATCTCCTGCCTCCGACAGCCTGTGCGTGTGTTCATATCCCGCAAAGGACAGCATTTTGTAGATTTTTCCCTGACTGTCCTCGCCTCCGGCAATTCTTATCATGTTACGGATGTTCGCAGTATCCATGCCGATCAGATAATCATAGTATAAATAATCATTTCTTGTCATCTGGCGCGCCCTGTGCGGGATGAGTGGAACGTTCTCTTCCCTGAGTTTCCTTACTGTTCCGTAATGTGGTGTATTTCCGATTTCTTCGCGGCTTGTCGCCGCGGAATCAATTTCAAAATAATCTGCCAGGTTCGCTTCCGCCGCCAGATGGGCGAATACGCTCTGCGCCATGGTGCTGCGGCAGATGTTGCCGTGGCAAATAAAAAGCACTCGTATCATAAATTTCTCCTATCTCAAAATGCCCTGTAACGCCAAGTTTTGCAAGGTTTTATCGGCTTTTTCGAGCATTGTATTTTTCTTGTTTAAAACTACACTTTTTGCAAAATACTTCAAAATGGTGCAATTCAAAGCAATGTGTATTAGTCAAATCGTAGTCAGTTAAGGGGGCAGATTACTGATGGGGTGTGTATTATTTAACGACGGAGGGTGTTGAATGTTTGTCTGTTCTATAAATTAATGACCAACATCTAATTATAAAAAATGTTTCAACATTTATTTTAATGCAGTCAATATCTCAATGCACTTGTTTTTACAATCCTTATCTAATACTTTAACATAATTTTTTGCCATATTAAGCAGAAATTGATTCACTTCGTCATTTTTATCATATGTATTTAAAGTATTAACCATTTCACACCAAAAAGGTAGTTGATAAACCATATCAGATATCGTCTTCACAACCGTCGGTAAATCAACATATCCTTCTTGGATATCATCTTGCTTATAAAACTCTATTTCCTCCTTAAATTGTTTAGGATTTTTCAATACATCCCAAAAAGAATTCGATGAAATATTTCTATTTGAAACCAATTCAAAAATAAGTTTTCTGTTTATTTCTTTCTCATCTGAAAAATCCACAGTCAAGAGAGCATTATATATCATAATAAAAATTCTGAATTTACCATCACTTTCCATCTTAGCCATTCGAGCAACAGCATTAAGATCAAGAAGTAATTCATTTGCTATCTGTTCAAGATTTTTGGCTTTTATGAATCCTGTATGTGCTATTTCATTTCTTTTAACAGGAACATCAAATGCAAAGTATGGATAATAACGCATATAGCTTATCTCACTTTTATTGCTAAGTGCTTTTTCAGCCTTTTCTACCAATGAGCCTGCATTCTCTTTATCATCATATCTTATTGAATATATATCAAAGAAAAGTCCTTCAAGTTGAAGTAATCCCAACGCAACAAAAGATTGGTAATGCTTTTCTTCATACAAACAAGCAATATCCATAAATATTTCACGGCGTTTATGTAAATGATAGTTTTGATCAATAAACTCTTTTAGGTTTACTAACACCTTTTTTTGTTCAATTAGCTTCTTAATTTCAGAATAATATTTTTCTGGACTATCTCTATGCATTTTAAGAAATTTCTTTTCTAGTTCAGGACCCTCTAACAGATTTACACCTGGCAATTGTGATATTTTTACAACTGTAGAATAGTCAAAATCAGCATCATAATACTCTGATACCTGTGCGAATAAATAACGTCGGTTTTTGAACATATTTCCCCAATCATCACTGTTAATTTCTCTTTGCAAGGTATCATAGTCTGTTTCTATCAAATATTCTTTAATAGCCTTATTTAGAAACATGAAAACATCATTCTGTGCCCTCTTATTTAACTTTGCAAAATATTCTAATTTTCTATGCCTATATTCTGCTTCATTTGATTTAATTCCTTCTAACTTTACTCTCTCGGCTTTATATTTTTTCAATCTCTCATCGATTATTTTTAAATCATTAAGCACTTGACACATAAGATGTATAAAGTTCTTTTGTATCAATTGTTTTTTATCATCTGACTTCTGATTCTCATCTATTCCCAACTGCTTAATAAGGTAATTGTTGATTGTAACCTCTGCATTCTCATTTCTTTTTGGAACAGATTGGATTTTCTGCATCAATTCTTCATTTATTTCTATTCCGTTAATAGTATCTATTAGTGTGTATTTTTCTTCTTCCATTTTTTCACCTCAAATTATTACACATAGTGTATCGGCATCGTTTTTTCATAACACAACTTCAAATTCACCAATTTATATTACCATACTTGCTACATCTCCACCAGCCAAAAAGACACCCAAGCCGTATAGCCTGAGTGTCCTCAAAATCTCTTCCTTATTATATTATCAAACCACCTTGAACATATTCTGTTTCAAAGGCTTATCATCCATATCTAAAATTCCCATCTCTTTTCTGGCATTTTCCAATCCCTGCATCTTCTGAAGTTCCTTTTCTACATCCTCAAGTCCTACATGGGTATACACATTGAGCGTCACAGCTATATCCGAATGCCCATCAAATACTGCAGTGTTTTAGGATTCATGCCGGACTTTGCCATATTGGAACAATATGTATGTCTGCAAACATGAGGAGTAATATTGGGCATAAATAAAAAATCTTACACGGAAAGATATCAATGATGAATTTTACCCTCAATGACACTTTCTACATCGAACCCTCTTATACACCTTCCTTTTAAATGAAAAGAAGATAAGAACAACTCCTCTAACCACGTATCCAAATATGCATCATTCACAATACCTATTAATTTTCTGAACTCGTTATTTATGAAATCAGCATACTATTAAACGCACGTAATTTGTCATACTCACCATACATATTAGCTCTTAACAACTGAGCATAAAAATGGATTATGAACCTATCATATGTATCAAATGGTTTTAATAACTTTGGTTCAACATGATTCTTTTTACACTGCAATTTTTCTAATTGAATGTTATCTCTTCTTCTGCTCTTGCATAGATATCCAGCTGATTCTGAACATCCAGACGATTAACCAGCCATCCTTTAGCTTCACACATTTTAACAAAATCATCTATTCTGTTTTTTCCATACATTTCTTTAAGTGTAATTACTAGTCCAAATTGCAATGGACTTCTGTTCTTCGATGTTACTCGCTCCTTTGTTATAACTCCTATTCCCCACATACCGGCATCATAAGATTTTTTAGGAACTCTTCTCTCTTTTACTTTCTCACATATTCGCTTAACATTATCCCATTTTCTGAATATATTTCTTGCATCTTCCTCATACATAACCTGACCTTCTTCGGTTTGTCTGTTATCATCAATAGATTTTATTTTAGTTTTGACAGTTCCATTCTTCTTTTCCGTAACCACACGGCCAAAATGTATATCCATCTCCGTTCCTGTATAATCTACTCCCTGATTTCGGTCACAGTGCGGAAAATAACACAAAACAGCCTTAGCATAATATGGGTGTTTTCCACTCACTACAGGAACCGGCAATGTATAGTTATACGTTTCGTAATCTTCTGTTGTACCAGTAATTATAAATTTTATTTCATCATCAGATGTATTCAAAATATCTTCTATATGTTTAGGCACAACACCATATCCCATTGTATCCGAAACATTTCCACTAGGACCCCATTTAGCTGCGGAATCGATGATAAGAGCCTTCGCGACCTCTCTACTAAGACCCATAACATAGATTAAATACGCCAGTTTTCTTGTAATCCACGGAGCAGCAAAAGATGTTCCAGTTAGATATATAGCACCTAATTCATCTGTACAAACAGCTATCTTTTCTTCTGCCTTTGTTCCATCTCCACCATAGTAACATATATCCGGTTTATGAAAAAAAGAGAGCACAGGACCACGTCTAGTGTAAGACGCTGATTTTCCTAACATATCAACAGAATTCACAACTAATGAATTCAATGAATCGGCAGGTGCTCCCACCTTCATATCAGAATGTTTCTTTCCATCTGGCGTATTTGTTCCAGATATTACGAAAACAACATCATATTCACTCTGAATCCTATCTAATTCTGCAGCCTCAGGAGAAATATAGTTTTCTCTTATCTCATTCTTAGAACCTAAAGACAAATTCCATACTTTGATATCTTGATTATTTTCAACTATCTTTCTAATTTCTCGCAATATAGCAAATGAACTAAATCCACTTTGCTTTGATACACCAAAATGTCTTACACGGAAATGTCCACATCCATCATCTAATCCTCTATTTCCTCTAGGTCCATCCACAATAATTGATGACACTGCAGTTCCATGTTTAAAATCCTCTGGTTCCAATATATCCGAAGGCAACATAGGTATGTAATCTACCCATTTATGAAAATATACATTTTTATTGAACTGAGTATCAATAACTCCCACTGTTGGTTCATTTGTCGGCGGCTGAATAATGCAATCATCTTCATTGAACTCGACATCTTCGAACAAATCATCCTCTAAACTAATCTTGGAAAAATCAGTAACACTCATTGCAATAAGATATGGTGCTTTAACGTATAGCTGCTTTGCCTGTGGTGGTGTTAACAACACTGTTGTCCCACCAATAATTTTGCTTTCTGAAATATCGATTCCGAACCTTGATAACAATTCTCTAGTTTCTATATCCGTTTTATAGATAGTTATAATAGATTCTTCTGTGATTGTCTCTTTAACCTCATCTACATCAAATTTTTCAACAAAATGGCAATCAATTATTGCATTTACAAAAGTTGTTTTAGCGATTTCTTCAGCATGCGAATATATCTTTTCTTTTCCTAATTTTTCAATATCTTCAGCAGTTATGCATCCATTATAATCCATATCCACAATACTCTTTACAATCTGTAAATTATTAATTGCTTTATCAATGGCTGATACCTGTACATAATGAGTAAACACATGCTTGTGAATTGTTTTACCAACACTATCTGTTCCTGTAACAAATTTTGCTCCTCTAATTGAATCCACAGGTTTCTTACCAACGTCTGAAAGCAATGCCTTCAATCGATTACTTTTTGCCACAACACGGATATAATGGACACTGATAATTAGCCCTCCTATATCCTCTTTATCTGACCAATACTGTTTCACTTTAAAAAGCTGACTAATCAATTTTTCTATATGTTCTGATGTAACTTTTTTATGTGCCGGCAAACCTGCTGGTCCCATTCCTTCATTTCCACGTTTATCAAATCTTCCTTTTAGTTGCAACAATCCATTCATTTAACAACACCTGCCTTCAACTCTCTCGATACACTACTTTTCGACTTACTCGTTAGAATTTCTATTTCCCTAACTGTAAATCCTTGTTCTTGAAGCTTTAGCAAATTCTCAGGCTTTTCCCCACATACTGAATAATAAATTCTCCTAAAATAATCCATCCCGTCATTTACATCACTAAACGCAATAGATGTTTTCAGTAAATTTTTTAATTCTCCCGGATATGGCATGGGACTAGATAATCTCATTATTTTTCTAAAAAGTCTAATATCTCTGCCACCTAACTTCATTTTATCCAAATAAGAATTTAACATTTTTTCAGCTATATCCAGCAAATCTTCTTCTGTATATCTATTAAAGTCAATTATAGAATCAAATCTTCTAGTTAATGCTTTATCGAACATGTCGTATAAATTCGTTGTCGCTACTAAAATTATATTTTCATTCATTCTATCCAGACACTTAAGCAATGTTGATGTAACTCTCCCCATCTCTCTTAAATCATTTGAGCTGGTTCGTTCTAATGCCAATGCATCTATTTCATCAAACAAAACAACAACCTTTTCAGGATGAACAAATGAATTAATTTCTTTAAACATCTCGGTCAGATTCTTCTGTGTCTGACCTAGTTTACTATCAATGATTGCGGAGAAATCAACCATAAAGATTTCTCTATTCAAAATTCTTGCCAGTTGCTTTACAGCCTCAGTCTTTCCTGTCCCTGGTTTCCCTTGAAACAAGAATTTATTAATGCCCATCTTTCTTCCAACTGCATTTACCACTCCAAGCAAATCCTGCGTTATGCAATCCGGTAATAATAACATATCTTCAACAGAATCTATTTTTTCAAAGAAAGCTGATCTATTTTCAGATATCTGCGGAACAAAAGTATTCGCATTTGATAAAAGCGACATAATATACTCTGCAAGCTGATAGTCTCCCGAATTATCAAAATCTTTCGCTATTTCGTATGCTTCCGTTCTAAAACCCGCATCATTCTTTTCCGCATAATATTTTACTAAATTTAGCACATTCTTTTTCTTCATAACATCAGCCTCTTTCATCAAATTTTTTTTACATAAAATATATATCACATCGGGACATTTTTTTCAATAGTGGGACAATATTTTCTCAATATAAATCAAAATGTTACATAAGTGAAAAAAGTAAATCACTTGATAATCGTTAGTTTCTATCCTCCGTCACCTCCTGTAATCTTTTGAAGAAATTTTTCTCTCATTGTCCTATTGTTTTCGTCAACTTAAATTCAGCCTACTAGTCTTATCGAAATTTTTTGACACAATTGCCCAAAATCTTCATTGTACTTTTTTATAAACAAATGGCATCCCAACAGTAATATTTGCCGGAACGCCATCTATGAGTTTGAGCTCTATTTAATTTTTTCTTCCTGCAAAAGTGGTAAACTTCACCTCCTCCGCACCAGAAGCATCCATTTTACAGGCCTTTTTCAATTCAGTAAAATAGTGCCGTGACAGATGAAAAGTACTTTTATCATTATTGCATAGCCTCGCATTTCTTGGTATTTCGGGCTTTGTAAGCCTTTGTAAATTTTTGTTTTTCTGGCATAACCTAGTTTATTTTCGCATAATGTTGTCCGCAGTCATCGGAAAATAGAAAGTCTTTTCCGTTATTCTTCTTTGCCATGTTCTCACCTCAATTTCAGTGTTATTATCCAGTCCAATTCTCCATGCGCTTATCATTGTATCTGCAAGCCTTCAGCAAAAGAGCTATTATACTTTAGCATATTTTTTCGTGCAACTTTCATTGCCTCCACAGATTCTTCTGCCTTTTTTATAGATTCAGCAATAGCTTTTTTCTCTTTACCCTTTGCAACATCTTTCTTTAATCTGAGTTCCACAAGACCCTTTTCGATTTCTGTAATATTCTGAAGATATTGTTCATACACACTGTTAGAAAACTCGACATCATGTTCATCATTAAGGAAAATTTCTCGTACTGAAGTGAGCAATTTTGCCGATTGCATAATGGTATTCTTCTTACCTAAAAGTCCTGCTGAACCAACAGCACCACCGACTCCGGCACCAACGCCTATTCCAAGTGCTGCTCCGCCGCCAACAATAGCAATTGTTCCACCAAGCATTCCGGCGCCACCTGCTGCTATAGCACCTCCACCAAGATATGCAAGGCAGGCACTGGTCAATGCTGCACCACTAAGCCCGGCAAAATTTGAACCTACCAATATCACAGCAATAGAACCCGCAAAAGCCCCTGCAGTTGCAACGGTAACTATTGCAATAACCGCCGTGATGGACAGCGATGTAATCACAGTCTTGAGAACCTCATTAAGTTCATTCATTCGATTGTTATAAGACTTTCGCAATCGTTTTACATATTCTTGTTCACAATATTTACCTGTAAATTGTGCATTTAGGAAACGGTCACCTTCGTTTTTTTTGAAACCGTTAATCGGATTGTTCAGGTATTTGTACTTTTTGCACGGTACATCATTACCTTTTTTATCCTTCTCCGTTCCAAGCGGATAATACGGTTCAAACAACATTGCTTCAAGAAGAATCAAACGATACCACGGTTCATTAGGATTTTGTCCAGCAATATACTGTTGCAATTCGCCCATAGTATACCAATGCATTTTCGCTCCAGGAACCTGCGTAAAGCTCTCAAAACCATCAGAGATAAACTTCGTCCATTCCTGGATCCATGCAGTTTTCAGTTCTTTAACGCTTTCTCCAGTTATAGGAATATTGGTGTGTTCTATATCATCGAGTGTCTTATAATATTCAAGATTATAAAGTATTTCCGTCTGCTCTAATGAGAGACCGAACTTATCCATCTGTATATCCATATCTGTTCCTATTCTTTTATAAATATCTGCATCGGCTTTTCTGAATGTCTGCTGCTTTATGTTCTCATACACATCTCGAACCTTTTTAACGTTTCGAACTTTAAGTCCCCAACTCACATCAGAACCAATAGCAACTGCAAATCTTCCCACGCCAACATAATTAATAGACACCCAATACTTTTTAGTTGCAATTGCCTCACCAACATCAAGAGCAGTAAATACTCCCGTTGAAACAGTCAACATACGTGTAATTGTTGGATTATTGACAGGCTTAACAGAATTCCAATCAATCTTTTTCATGTCTACAAGGCAACTCACACTATTTTCTTTCATTTCCAGTGCAAGATGCCTTATAAAATAAAATACATGCACCATACACTCATTAGCAATTACTGGAACAGCCTGTTTACACAATTCCACAGCAACGCCAAGTTCACCGCGCAAATCAAATTTAATAACGGACTCCTTGATAATCTGTCCATTTTCATCACGTTGCATCATAAGTGTACCATTAAATAACTTTGAAAGGAATAAAGACAAGGACATATCATCATCGACCTTTATATCCTTAAAAAACGGTATTGCTGAAATCTCCTTTGCCAAAGCAAGAATCGGTCCTGGAACTCCTGTACCACCAGTAACACCCGCCGTACTGCTTGACCCCGCAACATCACTTACAAGATGAAAGAACCAGGTAATAGTTCCCATCAAAATCTTCTGTGGTACATCCTTTCCAATGAAAGGCTTGCTCTTTTCCTGAACATCAACAATAAGAAATACCCCGTTAGCATCTGTTCCATATGATTTCTCGGTAAACTGAGTCAATAACGAAAATGCCAGCCCCACAATTGTCGGATGGTGAGCAAAATCTCTCAAATGATGCTGCAATCCACCACCGAAATCAGGCGTATTCCCATCGCTCGGAATGGGAAATCGCTTTTCCAAAGCTTTCACTGCGGATTTTACATCATCGAATTTCTCATCCTCTAACATTTCTGCTGTCTTTTTTACGAAAGCATCTACTTTATCACTAGCAACACTGCATCCATTTGCCAGATTAAACTCTCCAACCCAAAGAATATCCAACAGGCCACAGGCAATACCACTTGCAACTGCGACAATATAATCCAAATTATCTGCTTTATTTGATAGTAATTCAATCTGACTATTCAAATCATAAATGGTTTTATCAATATCAAATTCTTTTGAGCCAATAAAATCATCATATGGTATCAATTCATATTTTATATCCACATTTTTCTTGCTCATTTTATATTTCCAAACCTTTCTATAAGAGCGCAGACGGAATGTCAGGTCATTGATGTCGAGATCATCCTTGTTGCTGTCAACAATCAGAACTTTTGATCCATGTATATATTCTGTTTTTAAGGCTGTGACCTCTTCGTGCTTATGGTCTTATCTTATAAGAGCAGTATGCTCCCATAAGATAAAGCTACGAGATTGTGTCGTTCTTCTGCTCAGAAAATGTTTTTTCAGATAAGTTGCGCTGTCAGGAAGAGAATACTGCCGATTCTATCGTGCAGTTCCCTCCGCTGACAATTCGCTGCTTCACACCACGTTATTTATTCTGACTTAATCCACCATCCGCCTCCATTTTTATAGCCATATTTCTTCATAAAACTTTCAAGCTGTTTGACAGTTCCGGAATTTGGCTGCCGTTCTGCAAGAAGTCCTTCTTCCTTTGCTGCAACCATAATCTTTTTGCCTAGCAAATCCATCATTTCACCCATGGCTTCCACATTTTCTTTTACTCTAATATACTCTTCGGATTCTTCTTCATAATCATACAGATCATCTTGAATATACCAGAACTTATTGTGTACCTGCACATAAACATCAACTAGTTCTTGAGTACCACCGATACTTGCAATATCTAATTGCATTTGCTCAACTGACTTATCCGGCATTGGATTTCCAACCAATATTACAGTTCCGTCTGTAAAAAACTCTTTAGCCGAAATACTTTCTTCTTGTCCGAATGATTGATAAAAATCTTTTGCTTCGATTTGCTGCAATCCAGAAACTTGACCATCACCAAATTCCATGATCATTAGCCCTCCGTCATCCTTCCGTGCTATATCAATTGTTACAAAGTTGCTTCTAACTTTTTTGCGATGCATTCTATCCAACTAATTTCAACGTCGGATAATCTTACATTACTTTATTCCCGCCTATACTCCTCAATTACCTCAAGAAACCGCTCTCCATACTTCGCAAATTTATTTTCGCCCACACCTGAAACGTCCAGCATTTCAGGCTTGGAAGCCGGCATTTTTGCTGCCATATCGATCAGGGTCTTGTCACTGAAAATAATATACGGCGGCATACTTTCCTCACGTGCAATTTCAAGGCGGAGTTTCTTAAGTCGTTCAAACAGCTTGTAGCCGGAAGATGTAAGTGTTTCCACACTTTTTGCTTTCTTCTTCGTTTTGGCTGTCTTTTCCGGCTGTTTGTCTTCATCTGTGATCTTAACGAAAACAGAAGCCTCTGGATTTTTCAGACCACTGATATCACCCAGTTTGAGAACCTGATAATCCCCCACGCGAAGATATCCCTCTAATACCAACTGTTCGATCAAACGTCTTAACAGATTCTTGTTCGTTCCTGCCAGAACGCCGTATGACTTGTAGCGAACAGCTCCTATTTCCTCCAGCCTCGCCGTCTTAGCTCCGGCAACAGTGTCAATGATGATCTGCCTTCCATATCTTCCCTTCGCTTCGTATACGCAGTTGATCACTTTTTTGGCTGCTTCTGTCATATCCAGAGTTTCAAATTCCCGCAGGCAATTGCCGCAGTCCTGACACGGTTTTTTCGGATTTTCCCCGAAATACTTTAAAATATAATTGCGCAGACATTCTGTTGTATAGCAGTATCGCTCCATCACCTGCAGCCGCCGGACATCCCTTTCCCTGACCGTCTCCCTGTCCGCCGGATCGAGATCCTGCATTTCCTTATGATCCAATAAAAACCGGTTGATCACAATATCCTGCGGTGAAAATAAAAGAATGCACTTAGCGTCAAGTCCGTCACGACCGGCTCTTCCTGCCTCCTGATAATAATTTTCCATACTCTGCGGCATATTATAATGAATGACAAAACGGACATTTGATTTATCGATTCCCATGCCAAACGCATTTGTGGCAACGACAATACTCGTGTAATCGAATACGAAATCATCCTGCATTTTTTTCCGCTCCTCAGCATTCATTCCTGCATGATATTTTCCCACAGAAATGCCCTTGCTCTTAAGCAGTTCGTATATATTATCAACGTTTTTCCTTGTCGCACAATAGATAATTCCACTGTCGCCGCTATGCTCGGAAATATATTTCAAAATGTACTGTTCTTTATTCTTTGGCTTTTCCACCTGAAAAAACAAATTTTCCCTGTCAAATCCATTTACCAATGTAAAAGGATTCTGCAGTCCTAACGTGCAAACAATGTCTTCGCGGACGGTTTCTGTTGCTGTAGCTGTAAATGCACTGATGATCGGACGTTTCTCCAACGTTTTGACAAATTCAACAATTTTCATGTAGCTTGGGCGGAAATCCTGCCCCCACTGTGAGATACAGTGTGCTTCGTCCACTGTCACCATTGAAATAGGTACGCTTTTTGCAAGAGCGAGAAACCCCTCTGTGACGAGCCGCTCCGGCGCTATATAAATAATTTTGTAAATACCCTGTCTCGCTCTCCTGATCGTCTCATTATAATCTTTTTCAGAAAGCGAACTATTGATAAATGCCGCCGGCACTCCTGCCTCATTTAATGCTTTGACCTGATCCTGCATAAGTGAAATAAGCGGCGAAACCACCAATGTGATTCCCGGCAAAAGCACTGCCGGGATCTGATAACACACGGATTTTCCTGCACCTGTCGGCATGACTGCAAAAGCATCTCTCCCCGCCAAAATGCTGTCAATGACAGATTTCTGTCCCGCTCTGAACGAATCATATCCAAACAAAATTTTTAATGCCTGTTCGGGGGTATGGTATTTGTCATTATTACATGTATCTTTTGTTTCCGCGTCCGAAGTATTTTTTGATAATATTTTCATGTGTCATCCTAACTAAAATTGTGTTTGTTTTATGTTATGTTTATTTCTCTATTCCTTTTTCTATTGCATTTGCAATCATCTTCAATCTATTTACTGTTGCTTTAGCATTTTTCATCGTGTATGTTGTATTTTCCTTTGCAGATGCTTGTTTATTCATCTCTAAAACATCTATCTCATCCGTTGAAAGAAGAGAAAAAACATTTAAAATTTCTTCAAGAGAAGGAGAATTATCCGTCATTCTTAATAACAAAAACATATCTCTTGCAGAAATACTTTCCAACATCTCTTGCTCTTTTCTAAAAGTAGCAACGATTAGTTCAATTAAATTCTGTTCTCTTTGCTTTGTTGAAATCAACTCTTGTAATCTTGATTTTCCATCAGGAGATTGAAATATTATCGCAATCTCCTGCAAATTTAATCCCAGTTCTTCTGCTTTTTTTGCTATATCAATCAATTCCTGATCCGTTATTAAGGCAACTTTTTTCCTTGATGCAAAGTTCTTTATTGTATCACCACTAAATCCAGCACCTACAATTGCAACATAATCAGCATTATTCTTCTCTTTATGAGCATCGATTGCCACATCGCTCACATCATTATGTGAAACCTGACCACTTGATTTTGACTTTGCGTCAACGATAGCCGTTACTTTTTTTCCTTCATCATCTATCCAACGTACTACTACATCAGTATTTCCTGGTCCACCTACTCTTTTCGCTTCAAAACCCATATATCTAAATACTTTTGCAATCTCTTCTTCAAAAGCTACTCCTGAAGCTTTTCCCTCTGCTAATGGATCTAATGCTGCTGCACTTAATCTCTCAAACAAATCATTTTCAGATGGATTCTTTTTTGTTTCGGCAACTATATTTTCCTTACTATTTATTTCCTCCATATATACATTTTTATCTGTCAATGGAAGCGTATTCGCAAATTCCATGCCAAAGGTTGTTGCCTTTAAATGCAAGTACTGTGGTTCTTCTAATAATCCAGCTTCAACCAAAAAACCAGCTATCCATCTTGCCTTTTCATTATTAAGACCATATTCCTTTGCTTCTTGATAAATTTCATTCCTTGTAACATCGTTTTCTGCAAAAAGAATCATTTCTCCGACAAAACGATAATGGCAATGCAAAATCCTTATAAAGTCTATATCCACTCCTGTTTCACACCATTCCTTGGCAACCGAACTGGTAATATATATATTTCTTCCAACTTCTTCCAGTAACCCAGAAGCCTTCAGAAATGGCATCATTGACTCTATACTGCTTACCTTCAAATTAAACTCATCACCAATATATTTAAACAGCTCTATCCTTGTTACCTTTTCACACGAATACTCTAATATTTTTCTTAAATTTTCAATTTTATTTGGACTTGGAGACCACAAATTATATGTACAACGCTCTTTCTGTAATAAATTGTTATCATATAATTCCTGTATCATATTTGATATTTCTGTCGGAGCCTCGCTAATCTTGTAAGAAACTTCAGCATCTTCGAATGAATCCAGCATTTCTGGAGTAACTAGAATCCATTCTTTCAATGCTCTTTTCCCACTTTCAGTTACTACCCATTTTCGATTTCCAATAATATCAATAAGCCCTAATACTTCTAGCCAATCCATTCTTTTTCTTGTATTAGAACAATTTTTCCACTTCAATTTATATAAATCACAAATTTTTTCATCAACTTCCTGCACGGTGCTTGGTTCAGAATCTAACACATATAAAATCTCTCCAAATATACGAAACCTCTCTTGCATCACACTTGCAATATTATAAAATGACAAATTTCTATGTAACCATTCGCCTGTTTCTGATAAACACAAACTTCCGTTATGATTTCCAACGATTCCAATTCCTTTCAGAAAAGGGACATATTCTCTCCATGTTCTAGGCTCAAAGACACCTTCCAATTTAGGGAAATCATCCATACCGTTTGCATTACCAGATGCAATCTGCTGGATCAATCCTATAACAATCTTTGTATATTCACTTTTACTTCCTAATAAATCTGGAATGGACCATGATTTTTTTCTCCACATATTTTTTATTTCTGTATTCATCAAAATCCCCCTTATGCCGGACTCTTTATCAGCATTCCTTCTGCTATCTTACCTGTATGATTGTCTGTATCATTTTTTCAAAAGATTGAGCAAAGCGCACATCATCTTCTTCTATACGTTTTCTCGGTCCTTTTATATGATTTTTGTGAGGACTTCGTCTTGCTTTTTTGTTAAGATGCCTCTCCATCAACATCTGGTCTATATTTTCATCAGTATACCACTTACCGGATTGATGAATGGCGTATGCACCTTTCCCAAGTGCCATGGCAGCTACCCCATAATCCTGAGATACCACAATATCACCCTTAAGACAAATGCTGATCAGCTTATAATCTACTGCATCAGCTCCTGCTCCGACAATAATCACATCGCTATAATCTGAATATAGCACATGGTTCGTATCACAAAGCAATGTTGTCGGAATATTATATTTTTCTGCCAATGATTCAACAATGCCCACCACCGGACAAGCATCTGCATCTACAAATATCTGCATTATTACCTCTATCCAACTTAATTATCTTGTCATTGAAAGTAAGTTCCTAATTTTCTCAATCAATGTAATATCCGCCGGTAACCACTCTACATTATTCAATTCATCCTTTGTTAACCATCTTGCTGCCTCATGCTCTTTTAGCACAAGATTTCCTCTTACAATTTGACACCAAAAACAATCCATAGAAAGATGAAACTGTGGATAGTCGTACTCAACTGTATCCATCAATTCTCCAACAGATACCTCCGTATCAAGTTCTTCTATAATTTCACGCTTCAACGCTTCCTGAGGTGTTTCTCCTGATTCAATTTTTCCACCCGGGAACTCCCAACCGCCTTTGAAATCACCATATCCACGCTGTGTTGCAAAAATGATTGTTTCTCCATTCTCGTTAACTGCTTTTATAATCGCAGCAACTACTTTTACTGTCTTCATATATCCTCCCATTAAGAATTCACAATGTACTCATAAATATCTTCTCGCACCGGAACGTCAAGTATCCACTCTATTTCCACTGCTGTTTTCTCGGTATTTGTCATTGTAAATTCTTTGATATTTCCACTTGCTGTCATATGACCAAGATAATAGAACTCCTTTGAAACCTTGTCATCCTTGTTTTTTCTTACAAAAAGTTCTACTTGAATACCTCGTTCCTTTGCTTTCAAAAAATTTTGAACATCCTCCGACTGTAAATTTCTTCCAGATTTTGAAATAGCAATCAAACGATCTCTAAATCCTGGTATAAAATGATCTTCATATTTTGTGGTATCACTGATATCCTCTGCTTTATCATAATTAATGAAAACAGGAAATGTTTTCGTCTTTTTATCAAACTTATAACCACCAATATTTAATGGTACTTCGTTTTGCTCCCAGTTCAAAAGTCGGCAAACATCCTCACATGTATATTTCTGATATAAAACCAAATCTGTCTGATCATAAGTGTTCTTGTAATCTCTTTCATATCGACTTATTCCAAAGTCAACAAGTTCCTGAAGCACACCATAAAACTCATCATTTGCCAACATCTGCATAAATAATTTTGTTGGTTTATAATCATTTCCTTCTTGCTCCATAAATATGCATTGCGAATATGTCTTTTTACTTGCTCCAGCAGGAAATTTGTTTGTCATAACATTTACAATATTCTCCTTCTGGTCCTGACTGATATTTTTTCCATACTCTCTCATATCCTCTGATAAACCCGCAAATAAACCAATTTTTGATAAACCATGAGCGTATGTAAGTATTCTCTTTAGTATCTGAAGTTCCTGAATACGTTTTCCATTAGCCAATTTTTTCGAAACAAATTCAATTACTTTTTCTTCATCCCCAGATAAGCGGATCTTATATTCTTTCTCATATTTCACCAGAAACTTATAATATGATCCGAGGCTATTGTTATCAAATATTCGAATAACATCCATCTCACCGTAATCATCAAAATCACGTAAACGAGGAATACGCCCAAGTTTATTCTTTAGATTTGTGTAATTTTCTTTGATAAGTTTAATGTCACTAAAATTTGCATTATCTACAGATGTAAAAATTCTTTTTCTACTAATCTCATCAAAATGAACCGTGGAAGCTCCGGGAATCACTCTTCCGCCTTCCATAATATATCTACGAATATTGTCCTTGTTGTAAGTTCTATCCCCTGATAATGCAATTGGAATCATGAAATTGTTATTGTAATTCCCAATGAAATCCAAAATGACTACATACTCTTTTCCATTTGCTTTTCTAAGTCCTCGCCCAAGCTGCTGAATAAAAACAACCGGTGACTGTGTTGGTCTTAGCATAATAACCTGATTAACCTCAACGATATCAACACCTTCGTTCAAGATTTCAACCGAGAAAATATAATCTAATGGTTGATTCTCAATTGTTGCATCTTCTTCATTCATAGCAAGCCTTTCAAATACATTCTGCCTCTCCTGTTCCGAGGCACTACCATTGAGGGCAATTGTTCTAAATTTTTTTCCTGTTGATGGGTTAATCATTTCATTAAACTTTGCGGATAACTCCTCTGTTTCCTTAATATTGCTACAGAAAATCAATCCCTTCACTTTATCCCCACTATATCCGTAATAGTCAGCCTGATTGATAATATGTTTTACCCGTTCCTCACTAGTAAGCATTGAGAAATCACGACTAGTATCCCCATTATCACCAATGATTGCTAAATCTGTAATTCCAAAATAATGGAATGGACAGAGAAGTTTTTCCTCCATTGCTTGCTGTAATCGAATCTCATAAGCAATCTGATAATTAAAAAGTTCATAGACATTTCTACCTTCCATATTATCATCTCGCTTATCTGGAGTAGCGGTCATTCCAAGCCACAACTTTGGTGTGAAATGATTCATTACTTTCTGATATGTATCTGCTGGAACATGGTGCGCTTCGTCTAAAACAATGCAATCAAATGCATCTTTTTCATACTGTAGTAAATGTTCGTCACGATTTAAAGTTTGTACCGTCGCAAATATATAATCTGCATCATACTCATGATATCCAGCCCCTACTAGTCCCATAGAAACAGACTCCGCAAACACTTTTTCATAAGATTTCTTTGTCTGCCTTGCTAATTGTCCTCGATGAACCAGAAACAATACCCTCTTAAATCCTAATTCGCGCATTGCAAAAGCTGATACATATGTTTTTCCCGTACCAGTTGCAGAAATCAGGAGTGCTCTGTCCTCGCCAGCCTCAAGAATCTTTTTCAAGTTAATAATGAACCCAATCTGCATACTGTTTGGCTGCAATTTATACTTCTCAATCGAAGTGATTTCTTCCTGTTTTGCAACCTCTCTCTGATGTTTAATAATCTTATAGTGCTCATTATAGTTCTCATAAAACTCATCAAATGTTAATGCATAGTTTGAATTCCATAATTCATTAAATTCAGTAACAATTTCTTTTGCCGTCTCGCCGTGCACTGTTGAAACCAGCTTTGTGTTCCATTCGCGATTATCTGTAAGTGCTGCACTTGTAATATTGGAACTTCCAATAATGATATGATAAATTTCTTCTTTTCTGAAAATGTATCCCTTTGTATGAAATCCCTCATTCGCTACTTCAACATCATACATTTTAAGTGTAATATTCGAAAGTTCATTAAGTTTTTTCAACGCTTTAGGCTCACTGAAATTCAAATAGTTCGTTGTTAAGATTTCACCTTTAATATTTCTTTTTTCTAACTCTTTTAAAGTCTGCAGGAGGGGAGTAATCCCATTCATAGTAATAAATGCTACACTGATTTGAAATCCGTCACATACCAAAAGCTCATCCTCAATGGATGAGAGTACTTTCTTTCCTTCTTTATGATTATTTGATACGAATTGTGGTCTATAGATATTGTTTGAAACAACCGAACCATCAATATATGCTGTTTCAAAACCTAAGCGTAATTCATCAATTTTGCTCACAACTTCCCCCTGCTTTCTTCTATTTTATCCATTCCGTAAATCCACCCATTTTGGCCGAATCATAAACTGGCTGTATCACGTTATATAATCTTTCTCTATAGCTTGGCAAATCAATATCAGGCTGATACAAACTATTTCTAATCTCTGTACTATTTACATGATAATCCAGGCATATTTTGAATTTATGCCGAACTATTTCATAATCATTGCACATCATAAGAGCTTTGTGTTGTAATTCTGCTAACCTTTCAAAATCTTCATAGAGATTCGGTAATTGATTTCCCTTCATGCTATTAATATTCTTTGTTGTTGGGCTTAAATTCCATAATTCATCATGTGATAAATATTGCCACGGTACAAAATGATCGATTGATATAGGTTTATCTTTTAAACTTACCTTTTGATATATTTCTTTTATTTTGGGATCAATCTCAATGATTGTCTTCCAATAATCACTCACTCTTCTTAAATCTCTTTTTTCTGGCTTTTGAATTTTTTCCACAATTCCAGGAACATTCGGATTTCTATCTTGTAAATAGCCGATAAGATTGTATCTGACCCATTCTAATAAAATTGTTCTATTTCGAATTAAGTAGTCAACCCATTCTTCATTAATTTTAAACTTAGAAAAAATCCCCTCAAGTGCAACGAAATAATACAATAAGTGGGCCTGCTCATTTATTTTGTAAACCTTTGACTGACCAGGATTTTTAATTGATGAATAAAAAGGACTTTGCATACAATACGGCACATTTTCTATTAAACATTTCTTATATTTTTTTATTTGTGGATCTGTATTTTCTTTAAGATACTGGATTACAGAACCTCGTTTTGCAGTAGACGATATATTGGACTTCGAATGTATATACTTAACCACTTCCTCTAAATTATCTGTTGTATTACACGGACCTAAACGTAATTTAAACTCTGTAACCATATACCATGCATCTTCTATCATTTGATTCAGAATTTCATCATATGTAAATACAACTTTATCTTCTACGATATTTTCCAATATTGCCTGGAACCAAAAATACTTATAACAATTGGAAATACGTTTACGTTCAAATACTTTACTTAATACACCTATATTCAGTTTTTCATCAAACGGTATTCCTGTTATTATCATCCTATTTTCCTTCCCGATAAATATATTCTTAATTATATCCCCCCTTTTTGTTTTTCACAAGTTTATACAAAAGTTTACATTGCGTGCTTTTTGAAAATTCTTTGAATCGCAAAAAGCGCCAAATTCATCCCTGAATTCAATGGCTTATATTGTTTCTTCCATCAATTTCTTCACAAAAGCAATCATTCTGCCAAGTTCAATAGGTTGGCTATACTAACCAACCTATTACCTTATGATTCAATCGCTAAGTTTTCAATATCATTATACAAGCTTTTGCGTTCCGCACTTATATCATATGATGCGAGTGCTTCAATAATCTCCGGCATGGTAATACTGTGCGTTTCATCAGTCCGTTCCAGAAGAATTTTCATAAGGTATATCAGTTTCAATTTCTGGTCTGTGCTGACTGGTATGCTAGCAATACTTTGTTATATTTCCACATAAGTTCATAAGATTGATACTTCTGGTGCGCAAGCCTCTCGAAATAAATATCCCATGTAGAAGATTGAGCTGGGTAGATGCCACCCAGCTCTTTTTATGTTTGAATCGTCAACCTTCAATTCGATTATGTTTTCATCTCCAAACACATTTTTTCATCCAATGCAATGTTATATTAAATGAAAAAATCATTTGATATCATAACAAAAGTTATATTATTCTCTTCTTATATGTGCATATAATCCCAACTATAATGATAGTTATGTAATAAAGAATAGTACGAGCATTTTTAATTTTATCAGCTATCATAATTCTGTATGCCTCCTTCTTCCATGAGATTACAGCAAACGTAGTAGTAATGTCTATCAAAAGGCTTTTACATATTAGATAAAAGCATGTAAAATT
>OFMF01001001.1_pt1 | contig 24414 bp, 19 predicted proteins | sample 1541771 | NCBI WGS metagenome assembly OFMF01 (sample SAMN04209235, study PRJEB22552) | human gut metagenome | biome: gut; material: feces | host: Homo sapiens | place: USA: Oklahoma
CAAGTAGAACAGAAATTAGATGAAAGTATTGAGTTTTCACGATTTTATGATTCTTTTTTACAATATGGACGAGCACTATTTGTAAAAACCATAGGAAAAAATTCTGATGTGATTTCTGAGCACGTATATCAAAGCTTGCATGTTATTCGGCAAATTAAACGCTGCCGTTTCCATCAGATTAAAACGGGTCTTTCAGAGCACCTAACGATGGGATGAAGCATATATTTTTGGACGCTTCAGGCACGTTATTTTATGAGAAAAAACCATCATGCAGATTATTTTACATGATGGTTTCTGAAGTTATCCGAGCTCGCAGTCATTGATTGCCTGCATGACGGCATCGGCGGTTATGATATTTAAATTTGAGCTGTTTCCAACCAACAGACTTGCATTACACAGTTTGTTGATCATACGTGGGGTCCCATTCGCTGCATTGAGGATTGCTTCCAGTGCATTGTCTTCGAATACCGTTTGTGTGCATCCGGCGCCATTCAGTTTGGCAGCAACATAGGAATGCCCTTCTGCTTTTGTCATGCCTTCCAGATTATAATTCATGACAATTCTCTGGCGGAAAGGTTCGTGGATGCTTAGACGCAGGGTGCTGTTGAGCTGTGGCAGACCGGAAAGAAGAACAACAGCCCGGTCTTTGGAATCCATTTCAAAGTTGAACAGCATTTTTAAGTCATTGAGTACAGCGTTTCCGATATAGTTCGCTTCATCTATGATGATGACAGGCGTCTGTCGTTTCTCAAGTACGAGACGGTTGATTTCATCCTGGATGATCTTGAAGTTATCGGTCTTGCGGAATGCAGGCTGGGCTCCAAGTTCAGCGGCAAGATTCCGGTAAAAATCATTTACAGTCAGGGTGGAAAGACTGGAATAAACTACTTTATAAAGGGAAGTATTCAGTCCCGAAGCCCAGTTCCTGACAGCGGTGGTCTTTCCTCTTCCGGCGCTTCCGGTCAGGAGGCCGAAGCCTTTTGTGGCAAGCAGGTAGTCCAGCCGGAAGAGAACCTCCTTGTATTCCTGTGTTTCTACGAGGACTTCCTTTGAGTTCTTTAGGAAAGGATTGAACTCCAATCCGTATCTTGCAGTGTAATCCATAATCATTCGTCTCCTTTGCATAAGCGTACTTTTTCTCTTTTTATCAATGCGTTTTCGGTTTTATTGAGAAGCCGGATTGGTGTCAGCGTCCCATCAGCTTCCACAATGAAGATTTCTTTCATATCCGGGGAATAGCGCAGGCGGATACGCTGCCGTGCAAAACGATAATCAACTTCGTATTCAATCTGGTCGATGACGATTACACTGTCAGCAGATACCCGGCGTTCAATCTCCAGAAGGAAATTTTGACGGATGTCTTCCTCGGAAAGTCTGCGGATCTGCTCCGGTTCCGAAAAGAAACGGTCCTGTGGGGACAGTCCACGGAGGGAAGAATGGGGGGATTGGTTGTATTGCTGGACAAAAGCGTACAGACTTCCCCTTAGTTCTTCCAGTGAATGGAAATCCCGCATATCAAGGGCTGCCATCCACTGATCCTTCATCGTCCGGAACCAGCGTTCAATCTTGGCTTTTCCGGTGGGAGTGTATGGCTGGCAGTAACTGAGTGTTGTACCGATTCTTGCGGCAAGGAGTTCCATTTGCCTGTTTTTGTAAGACTTACCATTGTCAAAGTTGAAAACTTTTGGGCGCCCATACTTTGCTATGGCTGATTTCATAACCGACATCAGGTTGATAAAGTTATCATGATAGAACACATCAATTCCGGTAATGAAGCGGCTGGCATCATCAATCAGGGCAATGATATAGATCCGGTGTTTTTTGCCATCCGAATCTGTAAGGCGGGGACCGACGCTGCTGTCCCCGCACCAGACCTCATTGATATGAGGGCGTTCATAGCGGCGCATATCCTTGTTCGGTGTCTGCCGCAGTTCCGACTGAAGCCGTTTCACAAAGCGGCTGACGGTGGATTCGGATACCTGTCCGTTTATTACAGAGCCATCGGATTTCAGCTGCCTGTAAATAGCGGCCGCAGACATGCGTGGATAGTTGGTCTTGAAATACCGGATTCTCTCCTGAAGTTCTTCGTCAAGCTTGCGGCTCATGCCGGCATCTGAGCGCCCTTTCGGGACGAGACCTTCAAAACCATGGTTCTGATAGTCCAGATACCATTTTTCAATGGTGGCGGGAGCATAATGATGGAGCTTCCCATCGGGTTCCATGAGTCCTTTTGCAGAAATTTCCGTGTAAAAAGCGGTCTTGCTTGGATAACGTTCATCAAGTCCTGCAATAATCGGTGCGATGGCGCCATAGCGCATCAGTGCGATTTCCTGTTGTTTTTCTTGTTTCATAGATTTCATCTGCCTCCTTTTTCTAAAGGATAAGGGATAAAACCAGACCTGTCGTGTAAGGTTATGTTGGCAGGATAAAAAGTTTATTGGAGGTTGATTTAATCTGCATGAACTGTCTGGAAAAGAGGGAAAAGCATCCTGAAATCAGGCTGGGGATATCGGGGAGGTAAAGCCTCATGGAGAGCAGCCGCTGCTTCCAATGTAAGCGGTAGTTCCGGATGATGGATTTCAGGTTGTTTTCATCCACGAGGTATTGTTCTTCCAGTATGTTCCGGAATCCGGTTTCATGTTCATAAGCCTGAATCAGACGGACGTGCAGGGCCAGGGGGATCTGGGAATACGGGACCATGGATGAAAGCAGTAATGCATGGGTATGTCCGCAGATTTTGCAGTACACACGAACAACGGAAAGGGAGAGGATCCTGTCAGCAAGCTGGATGCTGCGTTTATAAGAGCCATGACGGATGAGACAGCCAGAGTGACCGCAGACACATGAAATAAGGTTCAGATCAAGGGAATCTATTGTTTTATTGTAAAAATCCTGAGAAATAAGATTGTAGTTTTCTGTTTTAACTGTTATCATAGGTATGTATGAATGTAGCGAGAGCTATGTTTAGGTGAAGGCAGAAACTAAACTTTGGTAGGGGAGGTTTCTGCTTTCTTAATTTCATGGTTACAAAACCATATGATAACACAAGAGGTCTCAGGATAAAACAATTTGATGGAAAATACGTCAGATTCCTTTATTCCAAGACCTCTTTTATTACGCCTTAAAGATGAAAAATAAGTTTGTTATAGTGTGCTTGATAATAATATACTTCCCTTCTTCGTTCTGGAACGTCATGCAAAGAGCTTCTCCCTTTTCTCCGGTCTCCCGGTCTTTTGTCATGCAATCTTCCAGATCGATCAAAACGCACTGTCTCAACTCTTCCATGTCCTCTGATCCATATACCGGATGTTCTACAACATTCTCTGACTTCGCTTTCTCCATTCCAAGCCGGAAGGCTTTCTGGATTGCTTCGTACTGATCCACGCTTTCTGCATTGATCTGCATGATTTCTTCCGCTGCCATTTCTGGCAACAGTCCATCTTCTTCCAGTGATGCATACTCTCCGATCAGCTTCTGTATACCGCTCATAGCTACCACTAACGAACTCAGCACGCTCCGCTCTGTTTCTTGATGCTCTTCTCTTGTCATAGTGCCGTTGCCGTATCCGTTGATCCCGGTTGACATCTGGTACTGCGCATATTCCAGACTGTTTAAAATATTCTGTAACTGTGCTTCTGTTTCTGTCATTTCAAAAAATAATTTGCTCATACTTTGTTTTCCTCCTACGCTTCTAACATTTGAATTCGATACATTGGAACTGACGCAAGGATGCCGCCCTTTAAAACTACAATTCCCGATGTTTCCCGAAACTCTATCAGTTCCCCTTCCACCTCATGGAATGTTTCTTCATTCTCCCCAACTCGTTCCCCTGCATCTGCCAAAATGGATACCCATTCTTTCTTGAACAGTAGTCTGCTCTGCTTTGTTTCCGGTGCTTGTGCCGGGATCATTACTCTACATCTCTGCTTCATGTTTCGCTTTCCTTTCCAATTCGTTTGCAAGTGCCAGTGCTAATTCTTTCGAGAACTCTGTCTGGTACTTCCTGTAAAATCTGTCGGTATCTTCTACTACTTTCTCCCAGTATTCCTTTGTGTTCTCTACGCTCCAGACTGATTGCATCATTTTCCAATAGTCCTGAAACATTTCAAATTCTTCACTGCCTTTTAATAATTTTACGCTGCCCATCTTTTAATCAAACGGTGTCGGTGTCCGTACCGTCTTGAATCCATCTTTGCTTTTGAGTTCCTCTTCTGTTTCCTGGAATCGCATTTCATTTCCATCAAAGCGGTATACAATCTTCCCTAGTTCTCCCTGCCGGTTCTTATCCACTTTCAGACCTTTCCTGGTCTTATCCTCATTGTCCAGATTCCACAACAAAATGATAATGCTTGCATCCTGTTCAATGTCTCCGGCTTCTGATACTTGCAATGACCGCATGGCGCAAAGAAGACGCCGAGCTAAAGCTAAACAAAATAAATGAAAGCACTCCCCGGATCGAGTGCTTTTATTCTCATTGTGGGTAAATTGTGGGTACAGCTTGATTTTTACGCTTGTCTGTGCTACAATTCCACCTGCTGAAAGTGGCGTATTTAAGGCATTTCCAGCAATCAACTATCGTGTGTTCGAGACCTTCCACACGTAAAATAAAACTAAAGGAGATTTTGATCTATGAAAAAAGAAAAAACAATCAGCGTACTGTTTCTGGTACAGTCAGCAATGATCGCTGCGATTTATGTGGTCCTGACCATCGTATTTGCCCCGATCAGTTTCGGACAGATTCAGTTTCGTATCGCAGAAGCACTGACCATCCTGCCCGCCTTCACTCCGGCTGCAATTCCCGGACTCTTTGTGGGATGTCTGATCGGAAATATTTTAGGAGGCGCAATTCTTCCTGACATTATTGTCGGAAGCATGGCAACTCTGCTCGGTGCTATTTTCACCTATCTTCTGAGAAACCGCAGCAAATGGCTCGCACCACTACCGCCGATCATTGCAAATACAGTTCTGATTCCATTTGTTCTTTATTATGGATATCAGATTCTGCTTCCAATTCCATTCCAGATGCTTACCGTGGGAATTGGTGAAGTTCTCTCATGTGGAATATTGGGTATGATTGTCTACACCGCTCTGAATAAATATAAGACAGCTATTTTCCGTCAGTAACAAAAAGGAAGAAGTTCTTTCACAGAGAATAAATTCTCTCAAAGACTTCTTCCTTTTTCTGTTATTTCATATAACCGATAAACGTGTTTCCACTTCCTGCTATCATAGCGCTCATCTGTTCAATCGAAACTGTATTTTGGGATGCTGTATCCGGATCGATGTAAGTGATATCCGTCATACTATATCCTGTCAGCAGGATCGCATGATTGGCATCTGTCATCGCAATGACCGGAAGGCCCTTGTTGATAATATACAGAACCTGTTCCAGACTACATCCGGTCAGGTCTACTTTTTTGGCATTATACGCTGCCATCACCTCTTCACAGGTCTGAAGAGAGGTCTTTCCTTCTCCATTTCCAAACGGTGCTGTCTCTGTATCATAAACCAGATCTCTGTTGCCTTTTTCCCATACATATGCCTGTTCTGATGAGATTACTACTCCCGAAATCTGCTCTGCTCTCTGAATTGCATAAGCCGCCTTATCGTAAATCGCAACCAGTTCTCCCATTCCATATACATAGTACTTTTCAGACTTCGACTTGTCATTCAGCGTGATCGTGATCGGCTTTTTCCCCACCACCTGCTTCGGACGCAGGATTTTAGGAACAGTATCGGAAATTCCTTTTTCATAAGTCAGCCGCATCTGCTTTTCTTTTAAATCTGTACTGAAAGCTTCCAGAGTTATACTTTTTGTCTTCTTTTCTTCGTTACTGCTGATATAATCCTGACTGGTAACTGTATAAGTCTCTCCTGATTTTACAACCCTGTTCAGAGTCATCATATTTTCTTCAATAAATACATCGGATATATAAATCTGATCTGCTGAGTATGTCTTCATCACTTCATTTTCTGAATTTCTGATCTCCAGCTCATACATCGGGAACAGTTCCCCTCCCGCTGCCGTATGACCGACATCTTCCTGCCGCAGATATCCATACACAAAATCTGATCCGATAAATCCAAGCGGTCTGATTGCTTCCCCTGATTTTGCGGCTACAGCATTTTCTTCATCTGTTTTCAGATTCAATACCTTGATTTCCTGTGCGGTATTGATCGTTCCTGACGTCTGGTATGCGATCAAATGCCCGTCTGCAGACACCGTATACTGCCCTTCTTCCAGATTTTTTGCCAACACTGTCTGCTCATCTTTTGTCAGATCTATCTTGTAAAACTTTCCGCCTGCCAGAATATACAAAAGATTCTGATCCTGATTGTAATACACCATTTTTCCAAGCTCTTCCTCTGCGATTGCAAATGATTTTGTACTTGGAATAAACGCTTTTTCCTGTACTACATTTTTTTCAATATCATAATAGTAAATATCAACTCCGACTTCTCCCTCATGTGCTCCGCGATTCATATACCCATAAACTGCAAACGCAGTACTTCCATTCTTTTCCACACTGATGATCCGGATATTATGCTGGTCATACCTGCTCCGAGCATCATTTCCTTCAATATTGCTAAAACTGAATACCTGTGCAAGCTCATTCTGCTTTGCATTGTATGTCCATAAATTTCCATTTCTCACAAAAGAAACAATATTTCCTGACGAATTTGTTTCATACGATATATCGGATGATGCTATACCAAGAAGAATTCCGTTCTGATCCAGCACTTTCTGGTTTGCATCAAAAATCTGTTCCATCTTCCGATTATAATCCAAAAGGTAGATTTCCCCCTGCACGTAGCGAATCCTGAAAAACTCGCGGACATCATACGTCTCGATCTCTCCCGTATCTCCGGCACATGTCACCTGATACTGTGCAAGCAGCGACGTATAGACGGAATTGCTCTCTTTAATGCTCCACTCCGGTTCCTCAACCACCTGCGGACTCAGATTTCCCCATGTCACATGATCTGCATCAGAATGGATGGTAACAGTCTGGTAAGTTGTATTGTCCCCTTCTGCACTCGTTTCAAGATAGTTCTCCAATTCCTCCTGACTGCTTTTTTTCAGCGTCTTTACATGAAAACCCTGCGCAAAATCCAGACATTCTTTTAAAGAAAGTTCATCCGGTCTTGTAATTCTGGTATAAAAGTGAACCTGTTCCTCTTCCATAGAAAGAATCACTTCCAAGACAGCTTCTGAAACTTCATCCGGAAGACCTTTTTGCAGATCCAGCAAAATCGTCTCATCAGAAATATCCTTCTGTTTGCCTTTCAGATAGGTTTCTTCTCCATTTAACGAATACACTTTATATTCAACACCTGTGATTTTATTTCCAAACTCTTCAATCTGCATCTGAAGTGTTCCGTTTGCCTCCAATGGTGTAATGGTGTCCCGCATTGCCGTAACATCCATCTCATTTACATAGCCGGCCAGAGCATTCACAGTCCTGCCTTCCTTTTGAAATGAGATTCTCGGAAGTGTAGGATCTCCCAGATCGATGATCTGATCGTCTACACCACTGTTCATAAACAGACTGCTGACAAAAATTGCTGCCACAAATACTACAAGGAGTATTCCTGCCTTTCTCATTCTTTTTTTCATGATTCTGTCCCCTTATCTAATAACAATCCTAGCATCGGCTGGATTCCCAAAAATTCCTTGCATGCCTGAATCTGACTTTCACTCCCCTGTTTTGCCTGATTCGTCTTTACCGCACGCAGAAGAATATTTTTCGGCGTATGTTCCATATCGATAAATTCCAGAACCTGAGTCTCATAACCAGACTGCTCCAAATATTTCGCTCGAAGTCCGTCTGTCAGAAGCGCCGCAAACCGCTCTTTTAAAAGACCATAATCCAGAATCGGCGCCAGCTTATCATATCCGGCTCCTTCCCGTTGCATCTGCCCATTCAATTCATGCTGACAGCATGGAACCGACAGGATGACCTTCGCATTCCATCCCACCGCTTTAGCAAGTGCAAAATCTGTCGCTGTATCACAGGCATGAAGCGTCACAACCATATCCACTTCTCTGACACCTTCATAATCCGCGATATCTCCCACCAGAAATTCCAGTTTGTCATATCCATATTTGCGGCTTAACTCATTACAATGATGAATGACATCCGATTTCAGATCTAACCCGATGATACGGATATCGTATTCCTTCAGAACATGCAGATAATAATACATGGCAAATGTCAGATACGATTTTCCACATCCAAAATCCAGAATCGTGATCTCTCTGTCCTTCTCAAGCTTCGGAAGAATATCCTCAATAAATTCCAAAAACCGGTTGATCTGACGGAACTTATCAAATCTGGAATGTACAATTTTTCCATCCTTTGTCATCACACCCAGATCCTGGAGAAACGGAACCGGAATTCCTTCCTCTAAAATATATTTCTTACTTCTATTATGTGACAATTCTACCGGTCTTACACTGCCTTTTGACGCTTTTTTCTGAATGGTTACCTTGCCTTTTTTGCTCACTAAAACAGTGTAATTCATATGCACTGTAGATGCCTGCATCTGCCGGAATTCTTCCATATATTCCAGCAATCGGTCTCGTGCCGAAACCGGGTCCAGATTCTCATGAAAGGCCTGTGTTTTTGTAAAAGACTCCAGTTGAAAAAATAAATTGCCTTTTTTCTCGATCGGCCGAACCTTTACCTTTAAAATTCCCTCTTTTTTCCTCGGATTGCTCAAAACTGCCTGAACAAATTCTATATTTAAAATATCTGATAATAATTTTTTGATCGTTTCCATGCGATTCCCCTTATCATTTGTTTTCTATGTAAGCTATGTGTGAACAGTAACTATTGTAAAACAAAATAAAGTCTCGTGCAATAAAACAAGTCTTAAATCAAAATTTAGTTTTATAAAAAAACAGTCGATTTTCATCGCATTTGCAATAAAAATTGACTGTTTGTAGTTCATACACTATTCTCAAAGATATTGGAATATCTTAATTCTTAAATATCAGCCCCTCATACGGGCGAAGTATCATCTGTGCTTCTACTGTATTACGGGGATAATTAGACAGCAATATTTCTCCCTCACCCCATACAATTTCTGTTGTACAGTCACAAGTAATTTCCTGATCCGTAAAGTTTGCAAGCACAATCAGACGCTCTCCCCCATGCTCTCTTTTATAAGCAAAAATTCTTGGATCTTTCTCAAATAGTAATTCAAAATTTCCTGTGCTGATAATATCATAATTTTTACGTAAGTGGATCAGTTTCTGATAAAAACAGAACACAGAATCCGGATCTTTCAATGCTTCTTCTACATTGATTTCCGTGTAATTTGGATTCACCTTTATCCATGGCTCATGATCAGAAAAACCAGCATATGAGTTGCCGTTCCACTGCATCGGAGTTCTTGCATTATCTCTACCTTTTGCATAAATTCCTTTCATAATCTTATCCATTGTCCATCCGACTTCCTGTTTTTCCCTGACCATGTTGATTGTTTCCACATCTTTATAATCTTCCAATGGAAACTTCACGTTTGTCATTCCTATTTCTTCACCTTGATAGATATACGGTGTCCCCTGCATTCCATGAAGAATCATTCCCAGCATTTTGGCGCTTTCTTTTCTGTATTTTCCATCATTTCCCATACGTGAAACAATTCTTGGCTGATCATGATTAGACCAGAACAAGCTGTTCCATCCTTTTTCATGCAACGCATTCTGCCATACTTTAAACACTTGTTTCAATTCATTGACATCCAATTCCTTCAAATCCCATTTTCCGTTTCCTTTAACCTCTTCCAGCCCCAAATGCTCAAATCCAAATACCATCGTCAATTCCTTACGTTCCTTTGCCGAATACAAGGGAGCGCTGACTGGGGTGGCAAAAGAGGTTTCTCCCACAGTAAATGCTTCTCTACCTTCAAAGCACGCTCTATACATTTCCTGCAGATACACATGAGATTTCTCTCCAAACATTACACACTCTTCTGGCACTTTTCCAATCAAATCAATAACATCCATACGGAATCCGTCAATTCCTTTGTCCAACCACCAATTAATCAGACGATAAACTTCTTTTCTGACCTCTAAATTATCCCAATTCAAATCCGGCTGTCTGCGGCTGAACAAATGATAATAGTATTCATCTGTTTCTTCATTATATTCCCATACTGATCCACTGAAGAAAGACTGCTGATCTGTAATCGGCTGATCTTTCCAAATATAAAAATCATGGTATTTGCTGTTTTTATCCCTTCGTGCTTCTTTGAACCATGGATGTTCATCACTGGTATGATTCACTACAAGATCCATAATCAATTTAATTCCTCGTTCATGCAGAGCTGTCAGCAGAGTTTCAAACTGTTCCATGGTACCAAATAACGGATTGATTTTATAATAATCACTGATATCATATCCATTATCATCCATCGGAGATTCGTAAATCGGAGTCATCCATACAATATCCACACCCAATTCTTTCAGATAATCTACTTTTTCCAGAACTCCCCCTAAATCACCCATTCCATCGGAATTACTGTCCTTAAAACTCATAGGATAAATCTGATAAACAACTGCTTTTTTCCACCACTCCATTATTCTTCCTCCTTTGTAAATAGAAACTCTCCGTCCAACTCAACATTCCAGCTGGATTCCTGACGTTGTAGTACGATAATTTCTTTTACATCCACATGCATTCTAACACTCTGTCGACCACTGAATGTCTCATTTGTAAAAATATTTCTCCAGATTCCTTGGGGAATATATACCTCACGATCTGTTGCACTTTCTTCTACAATTGGTGCAACCATAAAGTCATCTCCAAACATATATTGATCAAAAATACTTCCTGCCTTTTCATCCTCCGGAAACTCCAACCACAATGCACGCATCATGGGAACACCTGTCTTTGTAGATTTTTCTGCTGACTCCATAATATATGGAAGCATTGCTATACGTAGCTTTGCATAATAACGATACACATCTATCACCCACGGTGCATTCTGCCTTTCTGCTATATTCCATGGTGTTCTATCCTGATTAAATTCTGCCTTGCTCTCTGCATGATACTGCATAATTGGACAGAATGCTGCCATTGCGGCTGATCTTGCAAACAATTCCGCACTTGGAATTTCTCCACTGAACCCTGCAAGATCCCATCCCCAGAAAGGAACACCTGATATTCCTGCATTCAATCCTGCACACAAATTCCTTCGAAATGCAGAAAACGTAGATTTTTCATCTCCCGCCCAATGTGCTGGCATCCGACACGCTCCTGTAAATCCAGCTCTGCTGAATACAATCCCATCTCGTTTTTCATGGATATAATCATAATACTTCTGGATGTAAAGATTTGGATATTCATTTCTCATTTCTTTTCCGGTTCGTCCATCTGCAAATCTTACATTGTCTCCAAATACAAATTCTCCACCATCTGTCTTAAAACCGTCAATCTGAATTTCATCAACCAGGTACTGCCGTTTCTTCATCCACCATTCACAGGCCTCTTCACTTGTATAATCCATCAATAGACTGTCTGTAAACCATCCCTCCGGCATACGGTACGGCATACCATCTACTTTTCTAGCACAATACCCTTGTTCCAACGCATATTTTTCATCCCGGTCTTTTTGCAGATGATGAAGCGAATTGATATATTTAACAATCGGAATCTGCCAGAGAATACACTTCAGCCCATTTTCATGTAGATACTCCACCAGACCTTTTGGATTCGGCCATTTTCCCCACTTCGGAAAATGGAAATCACTATATGAAAATCCATCCTTTCCACTATTTTCTTTATATACAGCATCATTAAAAATATAATATGTCGCCTCATCGCTCCATGCTTCAATCACAAGCACTGTGGATGGAATATCATATTTTTTTGTTAATTCTACCTGTTTTCTAACTTCAGCTTCACTGTCCCAATTGTTACTGGACATCCATGGACCAAACGCCCACTCCGGCATCATAACCGGTCTTCCCGTCAGATTAGTAAACTGGCCAATCATCTCTTTTGGAGTTCCAGCAAACCGATACCATGATAAACATTCTGTCTGTACCTCTGCTTTCCAGTATCTTTCATCTTCCCTGCACAAATCAAATTCTACATAGTGATCTGTCGGAAGATAAAAACCATATCCTTCTGAACTTAAAAAATAGGGCATTGGAAAATATGTGCGAATTCCTTGATCTTTGTACTGATTATATACATAAACATCAACCAAATTTCCTCTTTGATTGATATCATTGTATCTTTCTCCAAATCCATAAAAACGTTCTGAACTTGTTGCCGCAATCCTGATTCCTGAAGTAATAATTTTTTCTCCCTCTTTCCAGAAAAAGATCTTCTCAATTTCAAAACCACTCTCTTGTTTAAAAAATTCCCGTGCCTCTTGTATAGGATGCCAGTCTGTTGCTTTACTTTGACACGCTTCCTTTTCAATACTTTCCACTTTATATTGAAACAACCCCTGCACCTTTTCTTTTACCCAGCGGTAAATTCTGCCCTGATTGGAACGTAATTCTAAAACTATCTGCTCTTCATTTCGCCTGATACAACCAGTTTCTATGATAATTTCTTTTTCCTGTGTAAGAAACGTATACTCCTTACTCCTATATTCTCCTGCCTGAAAATAATATCTTACTTCTTCTCCACCATCAAAGTTTCCAATAGAAAAATGATAATTCTCATATTCTGGTTGATAACATCCTATGCTCTTACCCGTTCTCCCCTTTGATGTTCTCCAAAATACAGTAATTTCTTCCGGATATTGAACTGGCCATGTAGCTATATTCAGATAGACTTCCTCATGATTTTTAGGAAACCACGGATCTCTTTCATAATTTCGATGTTCATATCTATTAAAATTACCGCATGGAATATGTAGAATTGGAGATTCACTCAGCATACCTGCCTGTCTCAACTTCTCTTCAATAATACCTTTCACCGCCTGTACAAACTCATCCTCAGATGTCAATCGACCAAGATAATTTCTTGCCTGACGATAATCCGCCTTCTCCGCAAAATACCATCCCAGCATTGCAAAATCTATCTGATCTTCTGTATCTTGCATATCAGGAATTGCTGCTACCAGTACCAAATCTTCTGGAGTAAATAATCCAAACGGTACACATAACCAAAGCATTCTTGCCGTAGATTTATTGCCATGCTTCTCATCTATAAGCCTACCCGCACAAGTATAGTTTGAATAGGCATAATTCTTCATCTCATGGATTGCTTCTGCAGTTTTTTCCCTCTTCAAAAATAAATTACTGTTGTAAAGTGCACCATATGCCATTCCAAAATTATCACTGTAAAAGCTTTCTTTTTTCTGATCTAATCTGGAATATGACTGATATGCAGCCCGCTCTACTTCATCCTGTAACTGCTCTATCCGCCCGGAATATGTCTGATAAAAATACAGGTTCTCTGAAATCCTCGTATACTCTCCTAACAAAAACAGAAGAAAACACTGATCATGAAAATCCAGATCTTCTAATGGAAGTAATTCTGCAATCAATGCTTTAACTGCTTCTTTATCATCTAGCAGACAAGATTTCAGCATGTTTATGAATTCTACTTTTCGCATTTTATTCTTCATATTTCTATTTCCTTTCGCTAAAATAACTCGCTACAAATTCCGCACACGCCCAACTTAATGGATTAATAAAACAGACTTCTTCATTATCTGCATCCACCGCTTCCGGCATTAGACCATACTGATTACTATGTCGTACTGCCCACTCCATTTTTTTTTGGTACTCTTCTCTTTCACCGTTTTGTTTACAGTATTCTGCACATGCTAATGTATTAAACAGCCATGGACCATGATGATATTCCTGCTCTGAATAACCAATTCCATCTTCAAAAAATGATGCATATTTCAGAAAATATTGATGTGTTGCTTTCATATGTTCGTCATTTGGATATCCGTACAACGGTCCAAAATATTGTGGTGTATCATATTTACGTACAGGATGATCATGATATTTTACATAGCCATAATCATATCTCCCTATTTTTTCATTGTAAGTTATCTGGATTCCCTGATATATTTGCTTACAGATTTCTTCACATTTTTTCTCGTAAGTAACATTTCCTAATATTTTGAAAAGAGCCTCTGCTGCCTTAATTCCACCATAAATAAACATATTGGAAGATGTAATGAATGCACCACCAAACACACCTTCATTTACACCGCCCTCCGGTCCAACCATTCCGAATTTCTGTTCCGCATGAAAAATCACATCTGTCAGCTCTTCTAATAGAGACTCCTGTGCAAGTAATTCTCCTGTTTCTTTATAAAATTCATAAATCATCCTGCAGAAATATCCAATGGAGTCAATCTGATGAAACACGTTATTATTGGCGCCCTCATTTGGTTCCCCATATCCGTCATATCTCTGATAAAATTCCCCGTTTGCTTTTCTTTTTCTCTGCAACAGGTAAAGCAGAATGGCTCTACATTCCCTGAAATGTCCAGATAAGAAAAATGCCCGCGCAACCATAATAGAGTCTCTCGCATAATAACATGGCATCTTGTTGCAAAAATAGTGACCTGTTAGATCCGCCGGTATATAACCACCCACACAAACTGCTTTCATTGAAACAAGATTAATTTTTGCAGCTTCTGTGATCCTATCTTCCCCTGAGATTTCTCTTCCCTCCTGCATCCAGGACTGCCAATAAAAATCTGCTGCCTGTCGCTCATTCTGTCTTTTCATATGCAAATTACCTTGACTTCTGTATTTGTCAAGTTCTTGTTTCAGCATTGCATAATTGTCTGCAAATACCAGACTCCAACACAATTCCAGTGTTTCTCCTGGCTGCAAAGTGTACTCTCCTCCCTGTACATATCCAAGACGACAGCTTGTCTGTAATTCTTTTCTTTGCTGCCTTTTTTCTAAAACATCCAGAAAAGTCTGATAAGCAAAATCAGTTGGAGAATCCTCCACAAGGTAGATTTCCTCTCTTTTCAATGTTTCCATCCCGATATATACGTTGCCCGTATGTACTCCAAACATGTCTGCTGTCAATTCCGCTACTTCTATCTGTCTGTCATTACGGATTGCCGCATAGCCATAACAATGGATTTTCTGTATTTGCTCTGTCTCATTTTTTATCTCCGTCTCAAATATCAGCTTGTGTTCCCCATATGCATAGACTCTTTCTTTTCTTGTCAGCCCACACTCTTCCAGATAAAATTCATCGCAATACCGATACCCATCCTCTACGTATGAATTTTCAGGTGTGATATGTTGCGGATGTGTATTTTCTTTCCAAACTTTATTTCCATAATAAATGGTATCTCCAACTTTTATCATTGTCACCGCTGATTGCAGGAGATCATGAGCATAATTTTTATAAAATAAATGATAAATCCCTGTTCCATTAATATCTGCAATTCCATTATTCACCGCATAAATTGCGGATAGATTTTCATTTCCAATCAGTCCAATTCCCGTATACTTTCCTGTCTGCATATTTTGTTACCTCTGCTCTTTTTAAAAATGCCGCAATTCACATTTTAAAAATATAGATTGCGGCATTTCTTCTTTTTATTACTATTTTAAAATACTTATCACTTTCTCTTGTGCTGCTTCCAGAGCTTTCTCTGCCGTCTGCTGTCCAATAACTGCACGATTAAGTTCTTCATTAATTGCATTCTGTACCTCTGCATAATGTTCTACAACCGGAGGCATAATCCCCGTATCAAATGCCTCAAAAATGACTTCCCTATGCTCTGGTTTTTCCTGTGATGTATATTTCTCCTGAACTTTCTCGTCATTTGTTGCCGGAAGATCCCAACTGGACTCCAATCTAATCTCTGCTGCTTTCACATCTGTAGACAAAAATTTTACCAATTTCCATGCTGCTTCCGGTTGCTTTGTGTTTGCACTCGCTACGATCCCATCGGCAAATACATGATGCACCTGGTCTGTATTTCCCGGTTCCAACGCAATATCCCACGTAAACGATGCATCTGCAAAAGTCGACACCATCCAACTTCCTGTCACTACCATTGCGATTTCACCGTTTTTAAACATATCCTCCGGAGATTTTCCGCTCATCTGCTCCGGTGTTGGCTGTATATTATATTTCAGCATCTTATCAAGCATCCACTGCAGAGCCTCCACATTTTCGTCGGAGTCCAATGTAGGATTTCCATTTTCGTCAAAAAGTGCTCCTCCATTTTGTGCTACAACTTTATAGAGCTCATTGTATGTGACCGGTGCATACAATCCATATACACCATCCTTTGTCAGCTTTTGCGCTGCCGCAAGTTCATCGTTCCAAGTCCAGTCTGCTTGCGGATATTCTAATCCTGCCTGATCAAAAAGATCCTTATTGTAATACAGCACAACATCCGACATCTTTTCTGTCAGACCGTATAACTTTCCGTCTTCCTGAAAATATTCATAAGCATTTCCAGTCAACATATCTGGCGAAAACTCTTTATCTTCCTTTGAAAGTTCTGTCAGATCCAAAAGAACTCCATTACCCGCATAAGTTTTGAAATTTTCGTAATTCATTTCAAATACATCTGGTAACGTTTTAGAGGATGCCTGTGTCTGCAATTTTGTAAAATAATCATCATATCCAATTACTTCCACATCTACTTCTATATCTGGATTCTGTTTTTCAAACTCTGCAATCATCTGATCCATATCTTCTAAATGATCAGGTCCTGCAGAATATGTCGCATATTTAATCGTAGTTTTTCCACTGTTTTTTCCATCCCCACCATTACTTCCACATGCTGTTAACAATCCTGCTACTGTTGTTACCCCAAGAATTACCGCTATTACTCTCTTTTTCATCTTTCTCCTCCTATTTAATCCCTGTATTCTGAACTCCTTCAATAAAATATCTCTGTGCGAATAAATAAACAATCAAGATAGGCAGTACACTAATCAATGTGGCTCCCATAAGAACACTCCAATCCACATACCATCGTCCCTGTAATTGCGATAAGAATAATGGTAATGTAGTATGCAAATCATCCGAAGCTACCAGTAACGGCCATAAAAAGTCATTCCATGCCCCCATAAAACTTGTAACAGCCAGTACTGCAAGGCCGGTTTTTGCAAGCGGAAGCATAATCTGAAAGAAAATCCTAATATATCCCGCACCATCAAGGCAGGCAGCTTCCTCCAATGCTTTCGGTACTCCCATAAAATACTGTCTCATCAAAAACGTTCCAAATGCGTTGAACAATCCCGGAAGAAATAATCCTGCATACGTATTAATAAGACCCATTTTATTAATTAATATGTACTGTGGAATAACCGTTGCCTGTACTGGAATCATCATCGTTGCCAAATATAAAATAAAAATCTTCTCTTTATGCTTAAAATCAATTCTCGCAAACACAAATCCGGACATCGCACAGATTAATATCTGCCCTGCTGTTGAAACAACCGAGACGATAATACTGTTTGCTGCATAACGAAGTATGTTATACTCTGTAAACAATGACCTGAAATGAGCCAGTGACAGAGAATTTATAACATTACTCAATGTCATCTGATATGTAATATCCGGCTTCGTAAATGCAACAATTATCATCCAACCAAATGGTATAATCATTATTATTGCTCCCAAAATTAAGAGTACATAGATCCATATTTGTTTGTTTTTTTCTCTCATGATACCCCTCCTTCCTACTATTCGTAATGTACCCATTTCTTCTGCATTACATTTTGGAAAATTGTTACTCCAATAATAATGACAAACAAAATCCAAGATAATGCCGTTGCATAACCCATTTTCTGATACTGAAAACTATTTTTATAAATTTCTGTCACCATTACAGGTACCAAATCCGCTGTCGGCTCTCCAGATGTCATAATCCAAATCTGATCAAATACCTGAAAAGAATTGATAATCGTAATAATTAATGCATAAAATGTTGTTGGAGACAGTAAAGGGAGTGTAATCCTTTTGAACTGCTGCCATTTATTCGCACTATCAAGCTGCGCTGCCTCATAGTATTCCTGCGAAATTCCCTGCAATCCTCCCAGAAAAATAATAGATAGAAACCCTACATCTTTCCACACACTGACCATAATCACTGCCGGAATTACAAAGGATGGATTTTGTAACCATGCCGGCCCATTTCCCCCAAAACATTCTATAATAGAATTAATCACTCCAAATTCTGGATTCAAAAGCCCTTTCCAAATCATAGAGACTGCTACCCATGACGTTATTACTGGAAGAAAGAACAAGCCTCTGAAAACATTCACTTTCTTCACCTTTGCATTCAGAAGCATTGCAATTCCTAAAGAAAGTACAAGCACAATCGGAAGATACCCTATAATAAAAAGCACTGTATTTTTTAACGCCTCATAAAATCTTTCATCCTGAAAAATTGTAATATAATTTTCAAGCCCCACAAATTTTGGTGTACCAAATAAATTCCAGTCTGTAAAACTGATATATAAAGAATAGAGCATAGCCCCCACCTTAAATACCAGTAATCCCAACAAACTGGGAAATAAAAATGTAAAAATGATTTTTTTCTTTGATTTGTACATAATTTCCTCCATAGGTTAAGCGGTTAACTAAATAGCAAAAAAATTGAATTTATCACTCTCTTATGCCAGGACTATATCGCATATAAATACAATACAGTCCTCATTTTGTCGTATCTCTTTCTATAATCCGAAAATCCATGAAATTCTCTTTTTCTACAAACTCATGATTAATTGTCTTCAGAATTAACTGCCCTGCCCTCTCCCCTCTTTCCAGAATATTCTGTCCAACTGTGGTCAGTCTCGGATACATATTTCTCGACTGATAAGTATCATCAAATCCCATCACAGAATACTCACTTGGCACTTGTTTTCCTTCATTTTGAAGCTTATTCAAAACACCTCTTGCCAGAATGTCCGCAGTTGCTAAAATTTTCGTCACACCTTGCCGTTTCAGGATTTTGTCTGCCGCCTCAACGCCATACTCAAATGTAATATCTCCTTGGTATACCAGCTTTTCATCAAACACATATCCGTTTTCTTCTAGTGCTCTTCGATACCCTGACATCCGTTCCTGCAAAAGTCTACTCTGTGCTATCTGGCCAGTCACCAAAGCTACTGGACCATCTTTTTCAGTTCCTATCAATAATTTTGTAGCCTCATAACAAGCTTCTTCATCTCTGATATTCATTCTGTAATAATCAGATGAGGTGATATATGAGTCAATCAAAAGAACCGGAAACTTAAATTCCCCCAGCATATGCAACATTTCATCATTGTCAATTCCAAATACTACTGCACCATCCAGATTCCATTTTTTCACCATCTCCTCAAAACAGTTTTCTCTGTTAATTACACTTAAAACAACTCCGTAACCAGATTTTCTGAGATAATATTCTAATCCCGATAAAAATTCACTGTAAAATGGATTGTCAAAAATCAGTTTTTCCCCCACATCCATCTGAGGAATAATCACTCCTATTAGATTGGATCCTCTCCCCGCCAATGATTTTGCATTCAGACTTGGAACATAACCTAAATCTTTAATTGCTTTCTGAACTCTTTCTACCATTTGCTTAGATACTTTATTATATCTTTCATTAATAACGTACGATACTGTTGCTTTGGATGTCTTACATTCTCTTGCAATATCGTTAATTGTAACTCGTTTCATCTCCACCTCCCCATTATCTAATCCTTTTAGTTAAGCGGTTAACCTTCATAACTAAATCATATCACTATCAAAGGATTAAATCAATCCCTATTTTCTTATCATCCATCGATTTGTTAATAAATAATAAATTGAATCATTACTTTTTATGAAAAACACACAATCCTTTTACATAAAAACACTGCGCAACAGATATTTGTCTACTGTCACACAGTGCCTCTCCTACTCTTCTTCAGAATTCTCTCTGAAAAAACATGAATCTTGTTCTTTTTTATCTGCTTTTCTAAAACGAACTGTCGCCTTAAAAAGATCTCCGTCCAGATATAATTCCAGTTTTCCGCCCTGCATCTGTACCAGACTTTTCGCAATCGATAATCCCAGTCCGCTTCCTTCGGTACTCCTTGAAATATCACCGCGAATAAAACGTTCTGTCAGTTCATCTGCTGAGAAATTGAGCGGATACTCCGAAACATTTTTCAAAGAAAATATCACTTCATCCTTATCAGTGCGCAGATCTGCATAAATTCTCGTCCCCGGCATTGCATACTTCGCCGCATTATTATAAAGATTTTCCAATACTCTCCACATTCTTCTTCCATCTACATGAATAATCGCCGGCTCATTTGGAAGTGTCTGAATCAGCTCCAGATTCTTATGTTCAAATTTTTCTGCAAACTCTCCCGTCGTCTGATTCATCATCTCTACCAGATTGACATCCATCAACTGCAGATTGATATTCCCGCTGCTCACCTTGGATGCTTCTACAACATCCTCTGTCAATGTTTTCAGACGCTGTGCTTTTGCCTCCAAAATTTCCAGATACCCCTGTATCTTAGGATCTTCAATATTGGATCGTTTCAGGATATCCACGTAATTGATAATGGAAGTTAGCGGTGTTTTGATATCATGAGATACATTTGTGATCAGATCCGTTTTCAGACGCTCGCTTTTCACGCTTTTTTCCACAGCCTTCTGCAATCCGGTTCCGATATCATTCAGCATTTCTGCTACTTCACGCTGTTCTCCTCTGAGATGTTCCAGAGAAATCTGATATTCCAGATCTCCTCCTGCAACTGCTTTGATTCCTTTTATGATTTTATTCTTTGCAATCGCATTCAATACCAGATAATACACAATGAATGCATCTGCTGCCAGCGTGATCAGCACAAATCCCGGCGTTCTGAATAATGCCAGCATCCAGTGGATTCCAATCAGTATCACCCCTGATACAACCATTCTCCACACCACATTTCTGTTTCTCCAGAATATTCTAAAGAATCTGCAAAACGCATACAATACGCTGTTCTTCCACATCGTTCCCGCTTTTATCCTGCGGACCAGGCTCAGATATCCGACCAGGAACATGATCATGGTATAAGCCGCTGTACATGCAAGTTGGATCATATCTTGCATTGTCGGAACATATCCGGATGCATATTCATAAGAATATCCGATCGTTGCAGTCATCAAATCCGTGCTTTCTGCAAAATACCCGAGGGCCATATTCCCATTATTCATCCAGAACATCATCGGAATTATCCAGATCCCAATCACAAACACTGCTGCAAGCTCCGTTTTCCATCTGTCAAATACATTCAAATGCACTCCGTCACTTCGGTTGTTTCTTCCGGCGATCACTGTCAGCCATATCAAACTCACGATTATCAGTAATACTGCCGCACCGAGCAGGATCACCGCACGATTGATATAAGGTGCATATTCATCATATAATTTCTTATCCAGATAAAAAGAATCCTGTATTGAAAACCTGGTATCTACTGCCGCTGCAAAAATAAAATCACCGTTGCTGTTTCTGCGCTGTGACTTTACAAACTCCTTCCAGTCATTTGCTGTGATATCCATATTGGTCTTAAAATCAGAAAGCTTTGGCTGAACAATCATATACTTCGCATTTTTCTGAATATCTGAGATATTTTCTTTTACACTGTTGTAATCCTGATATTCCTTGCGATTTGTATAAACTTTTTTTGTTTCTTTATCAACAAAAATATAGGCAAAGTTTGTATTTCCCTCTGTCCATTCTGCACTGTTCTGATAAGACTGGAAATCATAATAAAGATTTGACAGGATGCTGCCCAATTGTGCATACACTTCACTCAGCTTTCCATTCAGCTGCGGCGTCTGATTTACAACATCCAGAATATTATTTCCTCCATCCGGCCGCGCCTCTTCTTCAATGGCACCACTGAATCCCCAGAAATCCCGGTACACCGTCTCGCCTTTTTCATCCAGAATATCATGTCCGGCAAATTGACTGAGACTCACATTTCCAGAAGCCAGTGCATTTACAATCTCATCAGATGTATATCCATCTATATCCACTGTCAGCGTTTTCTTTTTCAGCAGACTTAAAAATTCATCCCAGTAATAGTAATGATAGGTTTTATCTGCTTTTTGACAGACAACGATGGGATTTTCCTGCGTTGCATAGTTATTTTGATACTCCTCACTCCATTTCTGAAGATCCGAGAGTTTATACCGCAGTCTTTCCGTCTCTTCATCATAGTGCCTTCCGTTATATCCATACTGCATGATATCGATCAGCTTATCCGGATTGTATTTTCCATCTGTCTCGAAAATATCTTCATAGGAAATCTGACCTAAAACATCCATCGTAGCCCGGCACATCTGATTCTCAAATTCTTTGGAATCTGTATACTCTGTCGGCTTTTTATTCCAGATTTCTTTTACACTTACAGAATATGTGGAAATAATCACCAGACTCAGCAGTGCCGTAATTGCCGAAAGAACAGAAAGAAAGATCAAAATGCCTTTTACAAGCGCACTTTTATACCATTTACTCATGAAAAACTCCCTTCTATAATTTCTCGATCTTATATCCTACTCCCCATACCACTTTCAAATATCGCGGTTCCTTTGGATTGATCTCAATCTTCTCCCGGATATGACGAATATGTACTGCTACCGTATTATCCGCTCCGATTGCATCTTCATTCCAGATGGATTCGTAAATCTGATTAATCGAAAATACTCTTCCCTGATTCTTCATCAAAAGCAATAAAATATTGTATTCAATCGGAGTAAGGCGCACCATTTCTCCGTCTACCGTTACTTCTTTCAGATCATCATTGATCCGAAGGCCGCCAACCTCATAAATCGTCTCCTGCGTACTACTCACATTCCCGCCAAGCTGTGTGTAACGACGAAGCTGAGATTTCACTCTTGCAACCAGCTCCAGTGGATTGAATGGTTTTGTCATATAATCATCCGCTCCGATATTCAACCCCAGAATCTTATCCGCATCTTCAGATTTTGCCGATAAAATGATAATTGGAATACTGTTCGTTTCACGGATCTTCAAAGTCGCCCTGATCCCGTCCAGACGCGGCATCATAACATCCAGAATCAAAAGATGCACCGTTTCCGTCTCCAGCATCTTTAATGCCTGCATCCCATCATAAGCCTTCAGAACCTGATACCCTTCCTGTGTAAGATATATTTCAATTGCTTCTACTATTTCTTTATCATCATCACAAACTAAAATACTATACATTTTCATCACCTCCTTTACAGTATACATGATATTCTCATTTTTTTAAGAGCCATTGGGGAAAATCTTAGGAAATTCTTAATTCGATTTCATTTCTGTTTGTAACAATGCCGTTATAATCCTTATGAAAAACAATCACTGCTACTCTGCACATATTCCTCATTTTTTCATATAATAAACATAAGAAACCCGTTTTTATATTTTATGAAAGGATTATATAATGCAAATAAAAGGACTGGATGTCAGCGAATTTCAAGGAAATGTAGATTGGGAAAAGGTCAAAGCCGCAGGCTATCAGTTTGCCATGCTCCGTGCCGGCTATGGTTTTAACACGATTGATCCACAATTTAAACGCAATGCCTCAGAATGTAACCGGATTGGTCTCCCGATCGGAGTCTATTGGTTCTGCTATGCCCTGACTCCGGAGATTGCACGCCAGGAAGCTGATGGCTGTCTCAAAGCAATCTCCGGTTATCGTCTCGATTATCCTGTATGCTACGATATTGAACAGGCATCTGTAAACTATGCCGCACAAAACGGAGTTGCTTTCACACCGGAAACCGTAGGGAAAATTGTGCAGAATTTTTGTGACAGAATGGAAAAAAACGGATATTTTGCAATGTATTACAGCAACCGGAATTTCCTCAAAACGTACCGTCTTCTGTCACTTTCTTCAAGATATGCACTGTGGTACGCTTTTTATAACAGCAAGCTGGATAATACAGACTGCCAGATGTGGCAATTCACAAGTCAGGGAGAGATCGCCGGAATATCCGGGGACGTTGATCTGGACTATGTTTTTGTTGATTATCCTTCTATTATAAAAAATGCAGGACTAAATCATTTGTCTCAGAAACCGAAACCACCCGCCCCGCAATATACCGCTTATGTGATACGATCCGGAGATACGCTGAGTGAAATTGCCCAGCGATTTGGAACAACTATTGCCACTTTGCAAGCATTAAACAACATTCAAAATCCAAATCTGATCTATGCCGGGAATACAATACGGATTCCAAAATCCTGACATGTTTTAAGAATTTCATAAGAATTTTTCTATTTCTTTAATAGATTCAACATACTTTGGACACATTTATTCCGTATACTAATACTCAGATAGTTGATAAACAACTATCTCCCCCCTCATAAAGTAACGGCATCTTGGGGCGACCCAAGATGTCACACTTTACTCTCATTCCTTTAGATAACTATAAAACAACGAAGCCCGTTAGCCCT
>OFMF01001008.1_pt1 | contig 24289 bp, 22 predicted proteins | sample 1541771 | NCBI WGS metagenome assembly OFMF01 (sample SAMN04209235, study PRJEB22552) | human gut metagenome | biome: gut; material: feces | host: Homo sapiens | place: USA: Oklahoma
CGTCGGCGTCATCCACGGTTTTGCCCTCCCGTTTGAGAGATATGTAAATTCAAAGGATAATCAAACCATCCAGCCCGGGACGAAAATCAAGATTAGGTTTGAGAGATATGTAAATTCAAAGGATAATCAAACTGACTGGTTCCAGGAAGAAACCGGCAAGAAGTTTGAGAGATATGTAAATTCAAAGGATAATCAAACGGGTATAGCACTGTGTTACTGCCTATCACAGTTTGAGAGATATGTAAATTCAAAGGATAATCAAACCTTTTTCATTAGCGTATCCGAAAGCTCATCGTTTGAGAGATATGTAAATTCAAAGGATAATCAAACCTGGATTCTTGGCTAGCATCACGACATGTGTTTGAGAGATATGTAAATTCAAAGGATAATCAAACAGTTGAGCTCCTGTTCATACAGGCTGATGTGTTTGAGAGATATGTAAATTCAAAGGATAATCAAACTCCTGCTGTCCATGCCTCGCCTCGTACAATGTTTGAGAGATATGTAAATTCAAAGGATAATCAAACTAAACGCCACCTTTGCCGTCATTGAGAGCGTTTGAGAGATATGTAAATTCAAAGGATAATCAAACGGACTATCTGACGAAGGCGCTGATTGGCTAGTTTGAGAGATATGTAAATTCAAAGGATAATCAAACCGGCTATTTGCTGATTCGTAAGGCCCCGTTGTTTGAGAGATATGTAAATTCAAAGGATAATCAAACACAAAAGTCGAATAAAATTCTAAAATATAGTTTGAGAGATATGTAAATTCAAAGGATAATCAAACCCCGGCCACTTCAAACCCTTTGGCGTCATGTTTGAGAGATATGTAAATTCAAAGGATAATCAAACTGATCATATACTCTTCAAAAGCCGTTAAGTGTTTGAGAGATATGTAAATTCAAAGGATAATCAAACCAAGCTCCTGAAGCTCCGGTAAGTTAGCCGGTTTGAGAGATATGTAAATTCAAAGGATAATCAAACTCAAAACCCTCGCCAAAGAGGTCAACATTAGTTTGAGAGATATGTAAATTCAAAGGATAATCAAACCGTCGGCGTCATCCACGGTTTTGCCCTCCCGTTTGAGAGATATGTAAATTCAAAGGATAATCAAACCATCCAGCCCGGGACGAAAATCAAGATTAGGTTTGAGAGATATGTAAATTCAAAGGATAATCAAACTGACTGGTTCCAGGAAGAAACCGGCAAGAAGTTTGAGAGATATGTAAATTCAAAGGATAATCAAACGGGTATAGCACTGTGTTACTGCCTATCACAGTTTGAGAGATATGTAAATTCAAAGGATAATCAAACCTTTTTCATTAGCGTATCCGAAAGCTCATCGTTTGAGAGATATGTAAATTCAAAGGATAATCAAACGGTCGGACTGGACGGTTTCGCCCCAGAGACGTTTGAGAGATATGTAAATTCAAAGGATAATCAAACATTAAGCCCTTCGGAAAGCTTTTCTGGGTGTTTGAGAGATATGTAAATTCAAAGGATAATCAAACCTTAATCTCGCCCCCGAGGAGCCGGTCGAGTTTGAGAGATATGTAAATTCAAAGGATAATCAAACCATTTTCATCTCTGGTATTAATGGACGTAGGTTTGAGAGATATGTAAATTCAAAGGATAATCAAACAGGATTTCCGTCAGCCACGAGCAATGGTTAGTTTGAGAGATATGTAAATTCAAAGGATAATCAAACAAAAAAGGCAATGGCGGCAAGGGTGGAGGTGTTTGAGAGATATGTAAATTCAAAGGATAATCAAACTGATAATAATCTCCGGTGTAGTTTTTGCCGTTTGAGAGATATGTAAATTCAAAGGATAATCAAACTGTCATACTCAGGGTGCTGTTGTTGAATAGTTTGAGAGATATGTAAATTCAAAGGATAATCAAACGAACGCTATACCGTTGACCTTCACGTTCGAGTTTGAGAGATATGTAAATTCAAAGGATAATCAAACAGTCAGTAAGGCCAAAGAGCTGCAGTCTCAGTTTGAGAGATATGTAAATTCAAAGGATAATCAAACGTCGGCGTCATCCACGGTTTTGCCCTCCCGTTTGAGAGATATGTAAATTCAAAGGATAATCAAACCGCTGTCGCTGACTCCGTTCTGGCGTCTGAGTTTGAGAGATATGTAAATTCAAAGGATAATCAAACACTTGCCACGCAAGTTCCAGACTTCAACATGTTTGAGAGATATGTAAATTCAAAGGATAATCAAACAAACATCGGACACAGAGCGCTTGGCCGCGTGTTTGAGAGATATGTAAATTCAAAGGATAATCAAACCGACGTTGACGTCAGCGATTTGCCTGACTGGTTTGAGAGATATGTAAATTCAAAGGATAATCAAACAATGAAAGTCAAAGGGCTCCCCAGGGCCCTGTTTGAGAGATATGTAAATTCAAAGGATAACTAAGCGTAAAATGTTTTTCGGTAGGGAAAAATAGTCCTTGCAGAATAAAAGGGAGGCCCCTATTGTTAAGATAGTGTTAACGGCACGAATATCAAAACAAAGGAAGGTCTCCCATGGAAAAGATTGTATCAGATGTCATCAAAATAATAAAAGGGTCTAAGAACGAAATTGAGATGGAAAAGGTCCTCTGGACCTTTCTCCTAAACACCGTTATCGCCATGATTGCCCTTGCCTTTGAGCGAATTAATGATGAGCTCTTTGCATCCCTCAAGGCAGAAGGATATAAGGTACAGCGCAAGGATGCACGCACCATTCAAGGTATCTTTGGTCCTTTGACCTACGAACGGAGGTTGGTGAAGAAGGAGGGAGAAAAGGCCTTCTATCCCCTTGATAGGCATCTGGGGTTTGAGCGCTACCGCAGGTACACGCCCTACCTTGAGTTCTGTGTGGTCAAGCTGGCTGCAAGGTCCGTCTACCGCGTTGTGGAAGAGTCCATCAAGATCCTTTCCCCAGTGATCATCAGCCACCAGAAGGTGGCCATGCTAGTAAGAGACGCCGGCCGGAGATACAGCAAGTATGAAGAGACCATGCTAACCGTTGACGCAAAGCCGGATGGGGAGCTTGTTAAGCCTGACACGCTCTATATCGAAGGCGATGGGCTCTACATCTCTAGGGTAAACGGCAAAGATCCGTCTCTGGAGAGCAAGGAACCTGAGGAAAAGCCCAGAAAGAAGGAATACAATGAGCTGCACCGGATTCAGCTGGATGTGGGCGTGGAGCAGGAAGGAAACGGGAAGAGGCACAGACTTGTAGATAGGCGTGAGTTCGTCGATACAGACCTTGCCAAGGTTCAGATGCAGCTGGAACGCTTCTTGGAAAGCTACTACAACCTTCAGAAGACCATCGTTATCTGCAACAGTGACAATGGACCAGGGTACGTGAGAAGCTCGTTTGAGCGGATGGCAGGAGAGTGTGGTCAGTTTGAGTTCTTCGTGGATCCGTACCATGTGAACCAGAAGGTCAAGACACGGCTCAGCTTCGCTCCCAAGGGCCTTCAGAACGACGTTTTACGCGTCCTGAGACAGTTTTTAATAGGGAGAAGGTGGATGCGTACCTCAATGCGGCAGAAACCCTTGTAGAGACCAAGGAAGAGCGTCACCAGGTCTTCCGCCTTTGAGGTTACTTGAATAGAAATTGGGACATGCTGAAGCCCCATTCTATGCGTAAGGGACTAGAGAAATCGGTGAGGTGCTATGGGACGTGCGAGAAAAGCCCCAGACAGTATTCCTACCGGATGAAAAAGCAAGGCCAGCGCTGGGGAAAGGAAGGCTGCTTAGCCATAGCCAAGGTCCTTGCGGGCCTGCAAAATGATGAGCTTGAAGCAGCGCTGTCCAGCAAGTTCAAGCCCGTAAAAGCACCGAAGAGCGAGGAACTGCGTAAGGCCTTGAGAAGCGCACTGAAGAAATCTCCCATGGTTCCACATGTGGGAATTAGAAATGGGGGAATTGGTGGCTATACGGCCAGCAGTACAGCAATAGGTCACTTAAGTTCCATTTTCCGCATTTAATTAGGCTGCAACACAATCTTATAGGGATCTCCCGAGAAAATGTTGACACATACCCCCGCGCATACGGGGATGAACCTAAGAACCCATCCCGCCATTCCCGTTTCCCAGGGTATTTTCCCGCGTATGCGGGAATGAACCCCATTTTCAGCATTTGGGAATGGTAGCGGCTCGAATTGGGATGGGCTGTCAGGCCAAAGCACTTTTAGTGATGAAGCTGATATTATCTTGAAAGCGGGACGGTGTTTTTGATAACGAAGGTTGAAAAAAACACAAATTCAAGCAAGATATACATTGACCTTGAAGTTGCTGATAGCCAAAAATAAGGGAGGACGTCTATGAAGAAAGAGAATCTCAGCCGTTATGATAGCGAAGTATGGAGCGACAACTCCAAAAATTGCGAGCAATGCAAAGACTGTATTTTTACGACGATTGAGGAATACCAAAAATGTACTTGCGAGATATACACTGATATGTATGATGACCCAAAACCCAATGACGTTATATTCAAAGGAATTCCGTGCAAGTATTATCAACGTTGCGAGTATTCCACGCGCATAGGGGGATGAACCTAAAGGGGTGATCATCATGGAGTCTAATTCAAAAATTACGGCTTTACTTGGTTTGTTGATGGCACTTCCCATCACACTTTTTTGGACAGGCGTATCTGGAATTGGCATCACACTCGTTTGTCTTGTGATTTTCCCTTCAGAATACTTCTTACAAGCAACACTTCTTTTTACCACACTCTTTTTTATCGTTCTAAACGTCAACGGCTGGCGTGAACTACGAAGGTAGGCTGCTTACAAGCTAACTACTCCATAAGCATTCCCCGCGCATGCGGGGATGACTCCTTCGTCTGAGCAACAATCGCAGCCGGGTCAACGTATTCCCCGCGCATGCAGGGGTGTCCCTTGTACTAAACCTAGACTTAGCAGCGAACTCCTGTATTCCCCGCAGCTGCGGGGTTGTTCTTTTTGAGAAATGTATGAAAACTTAATGAAGAAAAAGTAAAAATTGGCTGCACTTTGGAAATTTAATTCAACTTCCATCCAGGCCAGATTAGATTGTCTCCTTTCAGCTGTGGTCTCCCACTTATTTAGTCTATGATACGATTTGAGCGCTGAGCATCTACCTAAACACTCCCTCTCCCTTTCTTATCTCCTATAAATCCTGTATAATAAGACTATCCACAACGAACCATCCACATAAGGAGCTTTTTACTATGGAACAAGATAAAAAATTTGCACTGCTCATTGATGCAGAAAATATTTCTCCGCAATATATCGATATCATCCTTTCAGAAGCAAACAATCTGGGGAATGTCATCTATAAACGCATTTATGGTAACTGGACAAGTCCGCAGATGGGGAGCTGGAAGTCGACCATTCTCGATAACGCAATCCAGCCGGTACAGCAGTACAGCAACACAAGCGGCAAAAATTCAAGTGATTCGGCTCTCATCATTGATACGATGGATCTGCTTTACCGGACCCAGCTTGATGGATTCTGCATTGTCTCATCAGACAGCGACTTTACGCGCTTGGCATCCCGCCTGCGTGAATCGGATAAGTATGTCTTAGGGATGGGGGAGAGCAAGACGCCGCGCTCCTTTATCTCTGCTTGCAATCGGTTCCTGTATCTTGACGTCCTTTATGCAGAATCAAAACGGGAAGATATGCCTGAGACCGAACAGGCAGCGCTTCAGGAAGAACCTGCTGAACCAAGAAATCACGCAAAAACCAGCAAAGCGGTTCAGGAAGGCAATAAAAAAGTGCGGGCCATCCGCAGTGCCCTGATCAAACTTACCGATGAGAATTCCAATGATAATGGTTGGATCAGTTCAAGTTATTTGGGTAATCTCGTCATTCGCCAATATCCGGACTTTGACGTGCGTGTTTATGGATATAAGAAATTCCTTGACTTCATCCGTTCCCTTAATATCTTTGAAATCCATTCAACAAGCAACCCGAAGAACATGACGGCAAAGACCTATTATTTCCGTTTGAAATAGAGGAGAAAGGCTGAAAGGTTTCCATGCCTGATGCGAAAAGTTTTTTAAAAAGGTGCTTGCCAGGTATTAAAAACTATGGTATCATCTATATCTGTCAGGTGACTGATTGGCCCAGTAGTTCAGTTGGTTAGAATGCCGCCCTGTCACGGCGGAGATCGTCGGTTCGAGTCCGTCCTGGGTCGCCAATGCCTCGGTAGCTCAGTTGGTAGAGCAAGGGACTGAAAATCCCTGTGTCCGCAGTTCGATTCTGCGCTGAGGCACCACTTTTTATGCGGAAGTAGCTCAGTGGTAGAGCATCACCTTGCCAAGGTGGGGGTCGCGAGTTCGAATCTCGTTTTCCGCTCCAAATTGTTGGCGACATAGCCAAGCGGTAAGGCAGAGGTCTGCAAAACCTTTATCCCCAGTTCGATTCTGGGTGTCGCCTCCAATTTTTTTAATGGATGTTCAAATCTGCCGAGGTGGCGGAACTGGCAGACGCAAGGGACTTAAAATCCCTCGGAGAGTGATCTCCGTACCGGTTCGATTCCGGTCCCCGGCACCATTTTTTATACGGAATATTGAGTCATCGCTTGGGCGATGTCTTTTTTTATGCCCAAAATTGGATTTTCTCCATCCTGCAGCAGGCACGGTCTTTGCTGGTTTAAGAGGAAAACCGTGCATTTTCAATGGCCCTGAAGAGGCTTACAATAGGAAAAACACGGAAAAAGAAAGGGGTTTTCACCATGAAAATAAATCGCGTCCTTGCTATTCATGATCTCTGCAGCTTTGGCCGCTGTTCGCTGACGGCTGCCATTCCGGTCCTGTCAGCCTTGGGAAGCCAGGTCTGTCCCTTCCCGACTGCTCTTTACAGCAATAACCTGACCTATGGCAAGTTCCATAGTAAGGACCTTACAGATGAAATGACATCGTCCATGGATAAGTGGCAGGAACTGGGCCTTTCCTTTGATGCCATTTACAGCGGCTTTTTGGCAAGTTCGGCCCAGGTTGATGTGGTGATTGATGCCATCGGCCGTTTTGGTGGTGGGGGGAAGAGCGTTGTTGTCGATCCGGCCATGGCCGACGACGGAAAACTCTATCCTGTTTTTGATGAGACCATGGCAGCTTCCATGAAAAAGCTTGTTTCCCATGCAACACTCATTACGCCCAATTACACCGAAGCCTGTCTCCTTACGGATACACCCTATCAGGCGAAGCCCCCGACGGATAAGGAACTCGAAACCCTGTGCGATAAGCTCCTTTCTCTGGGACCCAAAGCAATCGTCATTACGAGTGTTCCTACGGACAGCTGCCATATTGCCATTGCCAGTCAGACGGACAGTCAGCTTTTCCCGGAAAAGTATGAAGTACCAAAACTCCCCTTTGGGACCTGCGGTACAGGAGATATCTTTACCAGCACGCTTCTTGCCTACATCCTGCGCGGGAAGGATCTGAACCTTGCCGTCCAGCATGCAGCGGACTTTTTGAGTTTTGTCATTGAAACGACCTTGAATGAAGGAACCGATCCCCATGAAGGCGTCCTTCTGGAAGGCTGTCTGTGGAAACTCCTTGTACCCCAGACCAAGGACTGCACGAGCTGCAAAGGATAAGCGAAGAAAACTAGATCGGAGCCTCAAGCAAAAAGCCGTGGAGAAGTGAGCGAGCGTTCTCCACGGCTTAATTGGTTTGGGGCTGAGCGTCACGTTTTTTCTTCTGGCTTCAAGCCTTTTCCTTTAGCTTTCTTTTTGACAGAAACGCACTTTGAAGCCACGTTGGCCTCTTAGCGCCAATCCATCCCCTTGTTTGGACAGAAGAGCAAAAGCTGCCTGAAGCTGCGCAGCGTGTAGGTCCTTTCGGTGATGGGTCGGAGTGCAGCGCCCTTTTACCCCTTATCTTCGTCTGACATCGTATCAGGCGGATGGCAAAAATAGCGGCATTGTTTTTGTGTAACGGGGAATGCCGCTATAATCATTCCAGGATGAGACGAACAATAGCATTTTTGGGAGGGCTTCAGCATGAAATTGCGGTACGTTCCATGCTGCGATGCGTCATGCTTTTATGACCCCCTTTCATCCATCTAAAAAAGCAAGGATGGGACCACGTGCTGAGACTTGGTGCGAGCCCTGCACCGAGTAAAAACAGGTGGAACAGCCCTCCTCATTTATTGACATCTCCCCGGATCTAATCTATAATTTACAAGATACGGTAGTTTTACCGAAACTGTCCCCACGGCGGCCAAATGGGCCGGTTTTGTGGGATCAAAGCCGAAAAGGAGTCGTGAACGATGGCTGAACAGGAAACAATTTTAACTGAAGAAGGTCTCAAAAAGTTAGAAGACGAATTGGACTATCTTCGTTCTGAAAAAAGACAGCAAGTGGCAGAACGGCTGAAGGTCGCTATTTCCTATGGTGATATCAGCGAAAACTCCGAATATGATGACGCCAAGAACGAACAGGCCTTTGTCGAAGGCCGTATTCTCACCTTGGAAAAGATGATCCGCAATGCAAAGGTTATCAAGGATTCCGAAATCAATAAAAAGGTGGTTTCCTTGGGATCCCAGGTCACCATCAAAGATATGGAAACGGAAGAAGAAGAGGAATACACGGTTGTGGGTACGACGGAAGCTGACCCCATGGCCGATCCTCCCCGCATTTCCAACGAATCCCCTGTAGGCAAGGCCATCTTGGGCCAAAAAGTGGGTTCCGTATGCAAGGTTCCGACGCCGGCTGGTGAGCTGAGCTATAAGATTGTCAGCATTGCCAAACCCAGTGCAGGGAAGAAGAAAAAAGCTGCAGCCAAGGAGTGAAATGAATGTCGGAAGAATTGAAGAACCAGCCCGCTGTGGATACGGGCGCTGCTGAAGAAGTCAGCGAACAAGTCGCTGTCCGTATGGACAAGATGCATAAGCTGGAAGAAAAGGGTATCTTGCCTTTTGGTCATGCCTATAAGGTGACCCATCATAATAAAGAAGTCCATGACAAGGTCAAGGAACTGGAAGAAAAGGGCGCTGAAGTCCGTGTTGCCGGACGGTTGACGGCTATCCGCGGTCACGGCAAGACCGCTTTTATGGACCTTCTCGATAAGTCTGGTAAGATTCAGCTATATGTCCGCAAGGATGAGTTGGGAGAAGATAATTACAGTGTGGTCAAACTCCTGGACATTGGGGATATCGTCGGCGTAGAAGGCGAAGTCTTCACGACCCATATGGGTGAACCATCCATTCGCGTGAAAAAGCTCGAATTCCTTTCTAAGGCCCTGAAACCGCTGCCGGAAAAATGGCACGGCCTCAAGGACAAGGAAATCCGTTATCGTCAGCGCTATGTGGATCTCATTGTAAACCCCGAAGTCCGCGACACATTTGTCAAACGTACGGAAATCATCAAAAGTATCCGCAATATCCTCGATAATGAAGGCTACCTTGAAGTGGAAACGCCGGTCCTCAATACTATTTCCGGCGGGGCTACGGCCCGTCCTTTTGTGACCCACCATAATGCCCTTGATATCGATTTGTACCTGCGCATTGCGACGGAATTGAACCTGAAGCGCCTTATTGTAGGGGGTCTGGAACGGGTTTATGAAATTGGCCGCATTTTCCGCAATGAAGGGATGGATATCAAGCATAACCCGGAATTTACGTCCATCGAGCTTTATGAAGCATATGGTGACTATCAAACCATGATGGATATTACGGAAAAACTCGTGTCAGAAACGGCGCAGCGCGTCTTGGGCACCATGAAAATCACCTATCAGGGCAAGGAAATCGACTTGACTCCGCCTTGGCCTCGTATGACCATGGTTGAAGCCGTTAAGAAATTCAGCGGTTATGACTTTACGGGTGTCCGCGATGTTGAAACGGCCCGCAAGCTGGCTGCTGATGCCAACGTCGAAATCCAGCCGACCTTCGGCCCTGGCAAGATTCTGGAAGCCTTCTTTGATGAATTCGTTGAAAAGAACCTCATTCAGCCGACCTTCATCATGGGTCATCCTAAAGAAATCTCGCCGCTTGCTAAGAGCAGCCTTGCTGATCCAGAAGTCACGGATCGTTTTGAAGGCTTCATCAACGGTTCTGAAATCTGCAATGGTTTTACGGAACTCAACGATCCAATCGACCAGAAGGAACGCTTTGAAAAACAGGTGGAAGAACGCAATAACGGCGATGATGAAGCCGGTATGATGGACGAAGACTTCATCAATGCCCTCATGCACGGCCTGCCTCCGACGGGCGGTCTGGGTATTGGAATTGACCGTCTTGTCATGCTGCTTACCAATTCGGCTTCCATCCGCGATGTCCTGCTCTTCCCGACCATGAAGCCCCTGGGACTCGAAAAGAAAGACGAATCTGTGGCAGCTGCTCCAGCCGCGCCCGCTGAAACGGTGGATGCTCCGCAGACCGTGGCGCTGGAAAAGATTGATTTTTCCAATGTGACCATTGAACCGCTCTTCAAGGATTTCGTTGATTTTGATCAGTTTGCTGGCTGCGACTTCCGGGTAGTGAAAGTCAAGGACTGTTTTGAAGTGCCTAAGAGCAAGAAACTTCTCCAGTTCACACTCGATGACGGAACGGGTACGGACCGGACCATCCTGTCGGGCATCAAGGCATACTATCAGGCGGAGGATCTTATCGGCAGGACCCTCGTTGCCATTGTCAACTTGCCGCCGCGCAAGATGATGGGCATCGAATCCTGTGGGATGCTGTTAAGCGCCGAACATAATGAAGGGGAAGAACGCAAACTGAACCTTCTCATGCTTGATCCCCATATTCCGGCTGGGGCCAAGCTCTGCTAATGTTATCCTGAGACTTCGCAAGGAAAGGATTCCTTTCCCTGCGGGGTCTTTTTTATGCCGCAAAAAGGCCCTTTCCTACGAAGGAGAAGGGCCTTTAACCATGCTCTATTTCAGGGCATGGACGAAATACTTGATGAAGGCAATCGTCTGGGGCTGATAGATGATATCGACGAGAAAGGCGCCCACAATAGGCACGATCATGAAGGCCTTGCGGCTCATGCCATACTTTTCCTTGACTGCCGTCATATTGACGATGGCTGATGGAGTGGCACCAAGGCCATGCCCGCATAGGCCGGCACACATGACGGCCGCATCGTAGTTGCTCCCGAGGATCCGGAAGACAATGAAATAGCTTACAAGGACCATGAAAAGGACCTGGGCCGCAACGACGAGGATGACGCCGCCTAAAAGTCCCGAAAGTTCCCAAAGACGGAGGGTCATGAGGGCAATGGCAAGATATAGGTTCAGCATGACGTCGCCAATGGAATCCACCAGGGAGAAGCTGAACTGATAGAAATGAGCCGATTCATTGACGTTCCGCAGGATGACTGCCACGAACATGGCTCCGACATAGGTGGGGAAGCTCATGCCGATAAGGGCCCCAATGCGCCCGGAAATGACGGTTCCAATGGCCATGCAGACGAGGATTGCCGTCACGTTCTTGATGATGGTGAGACCGTCCAGTTTCTCGCCTGTGGCGGCGTTGACGTTTTCAACGCCTGTATCCTTGAAATCTTCCGACATATCCGGTGTCAGATGATGGCGCTCAATGAGAACGCGGGCCAGGGGACCGCCTACAAGGACGGCGGAGATGAGCCCAAAAGTCGCCGCGGCCATCCCCACTTCAAGACCTGCTGGGTAGCCCATGGACACAAAAGTCTTTCCGTAGGCACCGGCCGCGCCGTGGCCGCCAATCATGGAAATGGCTGAGGCCAGGAGTGCATAAGGGGCTTCCAGTCCCGTAGCCATGCTGATTCCTATCCCGATGGCATTCTGGCAGATGGAAATGGCGCCTGCCGTGAGCCAGTAGATGATGAGCAAGGTCCCGCCTTTTTTGAGGAGGGAGAGGCTTGCTCCGAGGCCTACGGTCGTAAAGAAGGCCAGCATAAAGGGATTTTGATAGTAGGTATCAAACTTGAAGGCAAAGGCTTCCGTCTGATGGCCAATAAAGGTGATGAACATAAAGAGGAAACCGCCGACAACAGGAGCCGGGATGCAGTAGCGCCTGAGGGCCGTGCTCTTGTCCTTGATCCAGTATCCGATGAGGAGCATGATGGCCGCAAGGGCTGTCGTGCAGACCGCATCGGCTTTGATGAGGAGAGAACCTGATGAAAAGTCCAAAACCATATGAATCGCTTCCTTCCTAAGTTGTCATATCCCTACGATTCCATTTTAGCGAAAAATAGGGTGAACGGGCATGCAAAAAGATTGGCTTTCCCCTTTGTTCGATCAAAAAGATTGATAGGAAAGGCAAAGATTCAGCAAAGCCTGAATGGGAGAAAATCGGATGTTTCAAAGTATACAGCAGATGCCGTCAGGAAAGCGCCCAATATAACAAGGAATTTAATGAGCGTCAAAAAAGGTTTTTGACGTTATGTGGACTTGCGGCACTGTTTTTGCCTCCCCAAATAGGCCCCCAACGCTTCTTAAAAGCATTGGGGGCCTTATCCCATCAAGGGAAAAAGAACCTTTTTCGTGTGCTTAGGCTTCTATTTCCACCGTGAAAGGAATTTCATCTTTCAGGTCATTTTGGGTCATACTGCAGACGCAGGAGTCGGACCAGACGTTTTCACAGGTTTCAATCATATCGATGATGGTGTAGATGGGGAGGATGATTCCCATGATGCCGATGGGGGCGCCGACACCGCTCATGAGCGACAGGGTAAGGAAGTAGCAGCCCATGGGTACACCGGCGTTTCCGATGGCAGCAAAGACAGAAATGAAGAGCCAGACAATCATGGTTCCAAAGGATAGTTCCATGCCGCCATTTTGCATGAGGAAAATGGATGTAACAAGGATAAAGGCGGCACAGCCATTCATGTTGATGGTTGTGCAGATGGGGAGAACGAAACGGCTGATGGAGGGATTGATGCGCATGTTTTCTTCCGCAGAAGCCATGGTGACAGGAAGCGTTGCAGCGGAACTCTTTGTAAAGAGGGCAACGGCAAGAGCCGGGGACATGGCTTTCATGACGCGGACCGGGTTGAGGCCGCGGATGAGGAGAAAGAGCGGCAGAACGATGAAGAACTGGGTGAGGTTTCCGGCCATGATGACGAGCGTATAACGGCCTAGGGCACCGACGATGACGCCGGCTTCAAGCTGGGAAGACAGCTGGGCCGCAAAGGCGAGGATGCCGATGGGAAGAACCTTCAGTAGGGCACGGATGAGGGCAAAGAGAACTTCCTGGGCCCCATTGATGCCACGCAGAAGGGTTTTCGTGTTTTCCGTTTCCGGCATAAAGGCAAAGGCAAGACCAACAGCGGTGGCAATGAGCAGGATGGAAAGGACGTTCCCCGTCAGGAAGGGGGTCAGGATGTTGTTGGGGATGACGGAGAGCATATGGTCATAGTAGCTCATCTTGCCAATGTTCTGGGGGACATTCGTCACGCCGGCACCGATGGCCTCTGTCGGCAGGTTGCCCGGCTGGATCCAGAGATAAAGGAGCAGGCCAATCCCGGCGGCACAGATAGTCGTGAGCAGGGTATAGGTGATGGTGTGCTTGAAGATCCTTTTCGTTTCTTCCTTGGATCCCATCATGGAAAGGGTCGTAATGACCGCCAAAGCGATGGTTGGTACAGCAATGAACTGGAAGAGGCGGGTGAAGACGGTGGCGATGAAGTTGAAGAGTTGGTTGAGGAAGGGAACGTTCATCCAGCCGAGAACGGCACCAAAGATGAGGGCTCCTATCCAAAGTGCGAGCTGACGCCCTTGGGCAAGGGGATTGTTGCGGGCCATGACGTTTTTAGCTGTGTCTTTGACATGGGTTTGGTTTTCTTGGGTCATAATGGACTTCCTTTCTTTTTTGAAAAATGGAAAAGATCCCCCCATGGATCTTTCTTCATCAGGTTCTACCTAATGAGAATAATTCATATAATATCATAGGAAATTGAGAAAATGCAATAAAAATCAGAGATTTCAAGTTTTTTCAGCATGGCGAAAAGGATAATACATTAACTTAGTAGGAATTATATGCGGCGCCTTTCTTGCCAAGATGCCTCCTATCGCCTACAATAAAAATATACCCTGCCCTTTGTGCGAGAGTGGAGAATAGGATTTTATGGAACGCCTTCTGCGTTCCTTTTAGGTAAGTTTTGACAAGAGATAAAGGAGGATCCGTATGCCCTGTACAACGCTGCTTGTCGGAAAAAATGCAACCTATGATGGTTCGACCATGATGGCCCGCAATGAGGATTCCGGTGCGGGAAGTTTTACGCCGAAGAAATTTATTACAGTCAATCCTGAAGACCAACCCCGCCACTATCTGTCAGTCCTGTCTGCTTTTGAAATCGAGCTGACCGAAACGCCCCTGCGCTATACAGCCATGCCAAATGCCCAAGCAGATGAAGGTATTTGGGGCGAAGCGGGAATCAATGAGCTCAATGTGGCCATGAGCGAAACGGAGACCATCACCTCAAATCCCCGCGTCCTTGGCGCCGATCCGCTTGTAAAAGATGGCATTGGCGAAGAGGACATGCTCACCTTGGTCCTGCCTTATATCCACAGTGCCCGGGAAGGTGTCAAACGGCTGGGCGACCTCATCATGCGCTATGGGACCTATGAAATGAACGGTGTCGGTTTCCAGGATGAAAATGAAGTTTGGTGGTTTGAAAGCATTGGCGGTCATCACTGGATTGCCAAACGCGTTCCTGATGATGGGTATGTGGTCATGCCCAATCAGCAGGGAATCGATTTATTGGATTTTGTCGATGCCTTTGGAGCTCAGGAAGACCATATGTGCAGCGCAGACCTTATTTCCTTTATTCGGGACAATCACCTTGACCTGACCATCCATGAAGGAGAAGACTATGCCCTTGAAAAGGATTTTGCCTTTGACGCGCGGGCCGCTTTTGGCAGTCATGATGATGCGGATCACACATACAATACGCCCCGGGCATGGTTCATGCTGCGCTTTTTCAATCCCCATTCCGCCTTGTGGGATGGTCCTGATGCCGATTACGGTCCTGAAGATGATGACCTGCCTTGGTGCCTCATGCCGGAACGGAAGGTGACTGTCGAAGATGTAAAGTATGTCCTCAGTGCTCATTACCAAGGAACCCCCTTTGACTGTTACAGCAAGGTGGACCATCCCCTGAAAGGCAAGTATCGTCCCATCGGCATCAATCGCAATAACTTTGTTGCCCTAACCCAGTTGCGGCCCTACGCCAAAAAGGACCGTATGGCTCTTATGTGGATTGCGGAAGGCTCCAATGTCTTCAATGCCTTTGTGCCGTTTTATGCTAATGTGACGAAGACACCGGACTATTTGAACCATGCGGGGACAGTGCCGTCGACGGAAGAATTCTACTGGGCTAATCGCCTCATCGGCGCCCTTGCCGATGCCCACTATGCCCGCACGGCAAGTGCCATTGAGCGCTACCAAAAGGCCGTTGCCTCCGCGGCTCACGCCATGATCTGTGATACGGATAAAAAAGAAGCCGAAGGCGGCGTGACGGCTTTCCTTGAACAGGCCAATGCCGCCATGGCGGCTATGGTAAAGGAAAAGACCGATACCTGCCTAGGCAAGGTCCTTTACGAAGCGAGCATGGCCATGAAAAATGGCTTCTCCCGCAGCGATGCCTAAGCCGTATCGTAAGAATAGAAAAACTCCTTCCGGCATGGATTGGAAGGAGTTTTTCTATTAAGGATCACATCATGGAGGCCAGTTTTTCTTTCAGGATTTTCAAAGGAATAAGACTTAATAGAAGGGTTGCTGCCACCGTGGCAGCAAGGAGGATTCCCATGACCGGTGAAAAGGAAAAAAGTGGCAGCGAAAGGGCCGTCGTTGACGCAAGGGCGTGGGCTAAGAGAGTATAGGCCCCGATTCCTAAAAGGGTGCCTGCAGCGGTGCCGCAAAGGACGAGAAAGGCGTTTTGCCAAAGGAAAATGTGGGAAATGTCTTTTCCCGTAGCCCCGAGGGCCCGCATGATGGCATATTCCCGAAGTCTCGAAAGGCTTGAAAGATAGCTTGTCATAACGACGATAAGGGTGGAAAGAACTATGAGGAAAAGTCCCACTTTCTGCCACATTCTTTCGCCGCAGCCCATGAGATTAAAGAGCTGGACGATGCTCTGGGACGGGAAGACGAGCATGGCGTCTTTGCGGTGCTGATATTTTGCGGCAAGCTGGTAGGCTTCGCTGTAGCCTACAGGTTCGACGAGGATGGCGCTTACTTCCTTATGGTCATTGTGCGTCTTATTATCCGCCTTCTTGGCCTCTAGCCTCTTATTCTTCTTGTGCTCATGGGCGTCCCAAATGGACTCGATGGAAGTCAGGATGGCCTGGTTATAGGGCCCTTTGACGTCGGTTAAGATGCCAACGACGGTGTAGGGATGCTCCTTGTGGGCGCGGCCTTTTTGGACGAGACCGTGGAGGGAAGAAAAGGTGGATCCAACGGTTAGATGAAGGCGCCGCGCGACGTCCGCACCAATGACGGCTTCATAGGGCGCGGAAAAGGGACGGCCTTGCTGAAGGATCAGCCACTTGTCCTTATTTTTCCCCGTCGTCATGGCAAAGATGCCGCCCGTCGTCCCGACAACGCGATAACCTCCGTAGGAATCACCAAAGGCCAAGGGCAGGGCGAAACTGACGAGATTTTTCTGGCCTGAGAGAGCATCCACTTCTTCATAGGGAAGGTTGGGGAGGGGCCGGTCCTGTAAAAAGACGGACGTCAGAACGAGCTGATACTGGCTTCCTGGTGAGCTTACAAGCAGGCTAAACGGTTCCGTCGCCTTTGTGAGTCCTTCATGGATCCCTTCGTGGAGGGCCGATAAAAAGAGGCTGATGCCAAGGGAAAGGCCCATGATGAGTATCATGAGAAGGGTTGTCATGGGCCGGTGGATGAGCTGCCGCAACGCAGCTTTTCTAAGCATGGGCGCCTCCTTTATGAAGGGGCAGGATGTGGCTGAAGGAACGAATCACCATAGGGTCATGGCTTGCTACAAAAATTAGGGCGTTGTGCGCTTTTACATAGTCAAGGAGCAGATGAATGACGATGCGGCTATTATCCTCATCCAGGTTGGCTGTCGGTTCATCGGCAAGGAGGATTGGCGGCTCCTTGATGAGAGCCCGGGCAAGGGCGGTTCGCTGTTCTTCCCCCTGGCTCAGTTCATTGGGGTAATGGGAAAGAAGGTGCATGAGGCCCATCTTTTCTGCAAGAGCTGACAGTCTAGCTTCGGCCTCCTTTTTCGGTACACCGCCAAAATGGGCGCCAAGGAGGATGTTATCCCGGGCTGAAAGAAAGGGCAGGAGGTTAAACTTTTGATAGAGGCAGCCAATGGTGCGGCCCCGAAACACATCAAGGTCTGCGTCCGACATATCAAGGGTAAGGGAACGGCCCTTATAGGAAATATCCCCTTCTGTAGGGCGCAGGAGACCTGAAAGGCAATGGAGAAAGGTCGATTTTCCACTGCCGCTTGGTCCTGTGATGCACCACGCTTCGCCGTCATAGGCTTCTAGATGGGGCACGGAAAGGGCTGTCAGGAATCTTCTTCCGTCAGGATAGCGATGGACCAAATGGGTAACTTTGAGCATATGGACCTCCTATTCCACGGTGGCATCAAGAAGGCGAACCTGGCTCACAAAGCCCGTATCCCCATCCATATAGCTGCCAAGATCCAGGGTCCCCGTTACGGTCACTTCCTGGTCGTAAGGTAGGGCGTCCACACTGCCGTTGACGTAGACGACAACCATGTTATAGGGCCAGTCTGCATCGGTGGAACAGAAGGGACAAACAGCCATGGGCGTTTCCGTAAGGACAAAGAAATTGATGGAGGGCTTTAAGGGGGGCGCCATGAACCCCGTCATGGTCACTTCCGAACCATTCAGGGAATTCAGGGTATCCGAAAAGACGAGCCCTTCCGAACTTGCTCCGCTGTACATATCAGAAAAATCCAAGGAGGCCGCATTGGCCTCCAAGGCGATACTCATTGTGATGGATAGGAAGAGGGAAGCAAGAAACTTTCTGAAGACCTTTTCCAATCTCACTTGCTGTCACCGCTTTCTGATGTAAAGGAAACTTCCGGCGTGCCTTTATGGGCGTCGACACCGAGGGCGCGAAGGATCCCAAAGAAGACTTCCGTGTTGTCCATGACGCCGTGGAAGTATTCAGAACCAGGGCCTTGGGCCATGAGTACTACATCGTCGGCAGAATGGCATTCGCTCGTTTCTCCGGTTGTCGTCGGCAGGTCGCCTTGGACAAGACGGGCTCCTTTGGGTGCGCGTTTCGGGTTGGCAATGACGTTTCCTTTGGCATCGGTCGTTGCCGGAACAGTCGGTTCAGGCTGGAAACGATAATTTTCGTAATGGTCCGGGGCATTGGCGTACTGCACGGCCAGGGTGACATCCGGATCAGGGTTATCGGGATACCCGTCGTGGTTTTCATCAACGAAGGTCGGCCACTTGGCATCGCCGTAGACGCGAACCGCTTCGCGGCCGGTCTTGCCATTTTCTTCCTTATAGGTGCCGCTGATGCTGATGCCGTGGGCATGGTCCGCAACGACAATGATAAGTGTATCATCATTGTGCTTTTTGGCGTAGTCCTGCGCCCATTCGATGGTTTGATCAAATTCGATGGTGTCATAGGTGGAACGCTGCCAGTCCATGGTATGGAGCTGCTTATCAATGCTGCCGCCTTCACTCATGAGAAAGAAGCCATTCGGATTTTTTTCAAGTACGGATACGGCTTTTTTTGTCATATCAAGGAGGCCAGGCTGGTCAGTAAACCCTTTCAGGACCTTGCTGTTTTTGGGCAGGAATTCACGGTCCATGTAAACGTTCATGTGGTTCATGGTGAAAAGCCCCAGAATGGGCTGATCGCCGTTGAGAGCATTTAATTCCGTCTTGGTGCCGGCAAATTGATAACCTTTATCCTTGAATTCCTGGATCAGGTTACGGTCATCCTTGCGTTTGGAACCGGGCGTCTGCAGCGGAAGGAAGAACTGTGCCCCACCGCCCATGACCACTTTTGGCGGATTCCTGCGACTGAGGAAATCGGCAGCAATGTAGTTTTGTTCCCCACGTCGACGCGTATGGGCCGTGACGGCCGCTGGTGTAGCATCCGTAACAGCCGCGGTCGTAACCATGCCGTAGCTCATCTTCTTACTGCGGGAGAGGATTTCCGCTGCCGTTTCCACCTTTGGGTCATCGAGGGGATCTTTGGTCCTATTTTCGTAGACACCCATGGCATTGACGACGGATTTATTGCCCGTCATATAGGCGGACATGGAGTTTGCCGAGTCCGTTACAATAGAGTCATAGCCGCTTGTTGTGACAAGGGCAAGGCTTGGCATCTTTTCCATGGAAAGGACGTCATTGAATTTTCCGTTTGAAAGGCCTTTTGAAAGGATGCGGCCCAGTTCCTTTGCCTGCATGCTCATGCCGTCACCAATGAAGAGGATGACATTCTTGGCGCGCCGCCTTGCTTTTTCCTGGACCACCGTATAGGCGGCTTTTGCCTGGAGCCTTCCAGAAAGGCCGCTGGCGGAAGCCGTTACCCTTTTTTCACCGATTTTGTCAAAGGTGACATTGTTGATGCGGTAGGAAATGTGGGTGCCGTAGTCTGTGATGATGGCCTTTTTCCCAAAGACTTTTTCTGCCCCTTCTCCGTTGATGCCGACGTTGAAGTTTGTGCTGTTTTTGGGAAATTCCACCTCAAAGTCAAACCGCTGACCGGCCCAGAATTTGGCACGGTTGATTGGCAGGATGGTAATGGCACCGTTATCTGCCGTCTCCTGCATCCGGTTATGGAATTCAGCCACCTGCGAGATGGAGGATGCTGCCGCAAAAGCCACGGCATCATGGGTCGAGGTGATGCCCATGGAAAGGGCCCCTAACATCGACAGTTGGATAAATAGGCGAAGCTTACGTTTTGTGTTCATAAACAAACCTCCTCTATGATTTTGCTTCAAAGAAAAAGATTCTTTATATGGAAGGAGTGTAGCATAGGAAACTGGAGGTTTCTGCAAAAGCTTGGTAAAATTACCGTAAATTGCCGCGGCCAAACAACGGCAGCTATTCTTTTTTCTTTCATCTTATTTTCATTTTCTATTTGCTAGAATGGAATCGATTTCATGCTGAGGAGGTCTTTTCATGTTTATACGGATAAAAAAAGGCGGCATAAAAGAAGCCGTAATCGGCCGCAGGCTGGGGCAAGGCTTATTGTGCCTGATCCTGGTGGGCCTTATGGGAAGCGGAGAAGCGGCGCCCACCGTCAACGAGGTGACCGGTGTGGCCCGCGTCTTTGGCGATGGGGAAAAAATTTCGGAAGTCATTTTGACTTACAGTGAGCCCCTTCTGGCAAGTTCCGTTTCTCCCAAAGATTATGTCCTTTCAAAGGGTACCCTTGAAAGCGTCCAGGTAACTCGCTCTTTGCCCGCCCTTAAGGCGGCTGAGGAAGGCCGCTATGTCATCTTGAAGGTAAAGACAGAAAATACGGTGCCTGAAACACTGCCCGCACCGCCCCAAAAGGAAACAAAGGAAAAAATGAGGCAGGAACCCAAGCTTGATGGTCATTCTGATCGCAAAGCCCCGGATCTTGGCATTGCAGTCAAACAAGTGGGGGAAGTAACTGGCGCGGGAGGGGATAAAAGCCCTGGCTCCACCCGATTCATAGCGTCGACTCGAACGCTTGAACCCGATCTTTCCCGCTTTACGCAGAAAGTCTTTACAGACCCAGAAACGGGCATTTCCCTGCCGTATAATCTATATCTGCCCAAGGAAATCAAGCAGGGAGAGAAACTGCCCCTGGTCTACTTTGGCGTTGATATGAGCGGCAATAATGATGATCTTACGACGCCGCTTTATCAAGGCAACGGGGCCACAGTCTGGACCGATCCTGCTTTTCAGGCAAAGCACCCTTCGATTGTTGTTGCCCCGCAGTATACGTCTGAGCTTGTGACGAAACTGGGTATGCTGACCGCCGATGATCATCATTGGACAAAGGGTCTCACCTTGCTCAAGCATTTCCTTGATTATGCGGTCAAGACCTACCCTGTCGATCCAAACAGGATCTATGGGACAGGACAGTCCCAGGGCGGTATGGCCAATATTGCCATCAGTGACCGCTACCCCGATTTTTTTGCGGCCCAGTATCTTGTGGCCTGCCAATGGGATCCCAAGGAAATGCAGGTCCTCAAGGATAAGCCCCTTTGGATCACCGTCTGTGAAGGGGATAATAAAGCCTACCCCACAATGAATGAAACGACCGCACTCTGGGAAAAAGCAGGCGTAAAGGTGGCGCGGAATGAGACGCTTTGGGACAGCACCCTTCCTGTAGGGACCCTCAATGACAAAATAGAGCAATTGTTACGGCCTAACACCCATATCTACTATACAGTATTTAAGGGCGGGAACCATATGTATACGTGGAGCTTTGCCTATTCCTTTGATGCCATTAAGGAGTGGCTCTTTGCGCAGGCAAAGGGAAAGTAAGGTGCTTTGTGTCTTAGGGACGGGGAATCTGTGCACAGAGATAAAACTACCCTTGACAAAACAATATGAATCCGGTATGATTTTAAGGAATTATTCATCAAGAGTAACGGAGGGAATGGCCCCATGATGTTACGGCAACCACACGAAAGTGAACGGTGCTAAGTCCAACAGGATTTTCCTGGCAGATGAAGACGAATATGAATCGACCCATTCCTCTTCATAATGATGAAGAGGAATTTTTTATTCATAAGGAGGGAGTCGCTGTGATTGAACTGAAACATATCGGCAAGGTTTACCATGCAAAGGGCGGGGACCTGGAAGCCTTAAAGGATATCAACCTATCCATTGAGGAAGGAGAAATCTATGGAATCATCGGATTATCCGGCGCCGGTAAAAGTACCTTGGTTCGCTGCATCAATATGCTGGAGCAGCCAACGAGTGGCGAAGTGATCGTTGACGGCAGGGACATGACTAAACTGTCCAAAATGGAACTGCGCAAGGCCCGTCAGGAAATCGGCATGATCTTCCAGCATTTTAACCTTTTAAGCAGCCGGACGGTCTATGACAATATTGCCTTTCCTTTGGAAATCCAGGGGAAAAGCAGGGATGAAATTAGAAAGAAAGTGGAACCTCTCTTGGATCTCGTCGGTCTTACGGACCGCCGCGACCATTATCCTTCCCAGCTGTCGGGCGGCCAGAAACAGCGCGTCGGTATTGCCCGCGCCCTTGCTTCCGATCCTAAGGTGCTTCTTTGTGACGAAGCTACAAGCGCCCTTGATCCCCAGACGACGGAATCTATTCTGGAACTCTTGCGGGACATCAATAAACGGCTTCATATCACGATTGTCATGATCACCCACCAGATGAACGTCGTCAAAGAAATCTGTGATCATGTAGCGGTCATTGAAGGCGGCCGTATCATTGAAGAGGGTCCCCTCTATGAAGTCTTCACGAATCCGAAGAATCCGACGACCAAGGAATTTGTTGCAAGTACCCGGACGGATATTGTCCCGGAACTGGTAAAGAAGCTCGACCTCCATAAGGAGTATACCAGCGGTGACAAGGCCCTTGTGCGCTTGCATTTCCTTGGTGACAGTGCCGGGGAACCGGTCATTACGGTCCTCATCAAAAAGTACGATATCGATGTCAATATCCTTTCCGGCAACGTGGAAACGCTCCAGGATACGCCTTATGGAACGCTCCTGATTGGCATGGACGGAGATGAGGCCCATTTGAAGGAAGCCCTGTCATACCTTGAGGGGCAAAAGTTGCAGATTGAGGTGATTGGATATGTCAAGTAGTATGATTCAGATGCTGATCAAATCTTTGGGAGAGACTTGTTATATGGTCTTTCTTTCGGCGGCCCTTGCTACCCTTTGCGGGATGCCTTTGGGCGTCATCCTTACCGTCACACGGGAAGGTCATATCCTGGAAAACAAGGGCATCAACCGCGTCTTAGGGGCTGTTGTGAATGCCACCCGTTCGACGCCCTTTATCATCCTCATGGTGGCCATCATTCCCCTTACGCGGATCATTGTGGGATCTTCCATCGGGACGACGGCTGCCATTGTGCCGCTCACCATTTCGGCAACGCCTTTTATTGCGCGCATCATTGAATCGTCCCTCCTTGAAGTCGATCCAGGTGTCATTGAGGCCGCCGAATCCATGGGAGCCAGTCCCATCCAGATCATTTGGAAGGTGCTCCTTCCAGAATCCATGCATGCCATCGTCCTTGGCGTGACCCTTGCCATCATCAGTCTCATCGGCAGTTCTGCCATGGCCGGTGCCTTGGGCGGCGGTGGACTAGGTGACCTTGCTATCCGTTACGGATATCAGCGTTTCCAGGCAGATACCATGGCGGCAACGGTCGTCATCCTCATTGCCCTGGTTCAGCTCGTCCAGTCCGTCGGGAACTATATCAGCGCCAAACTGAACAAAACAAAGATGCAGTAATGTACGCTGCAACAATCTGGCTGTGAAGTCATGGAAAACATGGCTTTGCAGCTTTTTTTCTCCTCGAACTGTCAGAAAGGACACGAGAACCCTGTATCACATTTTACACTGATAGCGGGCGTCTGGAGGCAGAAGGGTAAAAACAAAAAAATGACTTGCCATGACTTCATTAACGTGTTAATGTATTAGCGTACTAAATTTACGCAGTCTTTTTCTTTTATATTTTTCGTAGTTTTGAAAGGAGTCTCGATTATGCAGGCAGGTCTCAACAAAAGGGAACTTCATCGACTGGCACACGCTTTTATACTTTTGAAGAATGACCGGATGTGTCTCGATTTTTTGGAGGATATCTGCACGCCTAATGAATTGAAGGCCTTGAGTCAGCGCCTGGAAGTGGCGGTGCGTCTTCATCGCGGCGAAAACTATGCCAAAATCGTCAACGATACGGGCGCCAGCAGTACGACGGTTTCCCGTGTCAACCGCTGTTTAAATTATGGAGCCGGGGGATATCGAAAAGTGATTCCCATGCTCCTTGAAGAAGGAGAATAGATTAGCATGACCACTGGCTTTTTGCAGATTCCCTATGGAACGAAAGATATCCTGCCTGGCGAGGCCCGAGTGAAGCGTGAAATGGAAGACCGCCTCGCCCGGAATTTTCTTTCCTGGGGGTATGATGAGGCGATGACGCCGACTTTTGAATACGCTGATACCTTTGCCCTGAGTGGGGCCGATCTTCCCGATGAAAGCATGAAATTTCTGGGGCGGGACAATCGGACTTTTATGCTCCGCAGTGAAATGACGACGCCGCTGGCGCGGATGGTTGTTACAAGGATGCGGCAGGACGAAGGCATCAAGCGTCTTTTTTATGGTTCTTTGTCAAATGTTGGGGTGCCCCACAACTAAATCGCCTTTTAGGAACTCG
>OFMF01001009.1_pt1 | contig 24280 bp, 20 predicted proteins | sample 1541771 | NCBI WGS metagenome assembly OFMF01 (sample SAMN04209235, study PRJEB22552) | human gut metagenome | biome: gut; material: feces | host: Homo sapiens | place: USA: Oklahoma
TTAAGTCAAGATAACGATATTTCAGACGGATTTCATCTTTTGTCTTGCTGTTCTCTTCAATTGGGAACGGAGGTACCTCTGCTTCAGACAGAACACGAAGGGATTTTACGCGAAGCTCAATTTCACCTGTTGCAAGATTCTTGTTAACAGCGCCGCCTCTTTCTTCTACCACACCGGTAACAGCGATTACGAATTCACTTCTCAGCTTACCTGCTTTTGCAAAACCTTCTTCATCAATGCTGCCATTCTCAAAAATCAGCTGCATGATACCGGAACGGTCTCTTAAATCTACGAAAATAATTCCGCCTTTATCGCGGGCTTTCTGAACCCATCCCATAAGGACAACTTCTTTGCCGATCATTTCCTTTGTTACTTCTGCACATCGGCATGTTCTGTGCAGTCCCTGCATACTTTCAGCCATGTTTCTTTCCTCTTTTCATGCTTTCTATATTATAAGAATTGTTGTAACTATCCGGCAGTCTGCTATCTCGCAATGTTGCTGAACAGTTACGAATTATTACATTCTGTCTTTAAAGAATTCTACAAACTCTGTATAGCCCTCTGCTGTCATCTGATCTTTCTGGAATTTCTTATTCTTCTTCATAATAGAAATATTGATCTGTGTTCCGGCATTACGCTCTTCCTGAGCCTGTTTCAGAATCGTCAGCATCTTGTCTGCCGGCATATTCTTCTCGATAAGATATGCTTTCTTACCATTCTTTGTCGGGATTTCATAATTTCTCTCAAGAAGAAGCATTACGATTCTCTCGAATCCAATTGAAAATCCGCAGGCAGATGTATTGTTTCCTGTAAATTTACCGATCATCTCATCATAGCGTCCACCGCCGCCTACGCTGCCGCCAAACTCATCCATAGAGATTTCAAAAATCGGTCCTGTATAATAAGACATTCCACGTACCAAAGTCGGATCGAAAGACATCTTAAAATCTGCTGTCTTAACAGAATCTACAGTAGAAATGATTGTTTCAAGGTCCTCAGCAACCTTTGGATCCAGAACATCTTTTAATTTCTCTTTGCAGTAACGAACACCCTCAATGTCAGAAGTGATCTCTTTGAAAAGTCCAAGGTAGGTATCAATGCTCTCTTTTGCAAATCCTTCCTTCTCCAGTTCTTCTGCAACACCTTCCAGACCAATCTTGTCCATCTTGTCCAGAATGATAAACACAGTGTCAAAGCTTTCCTGTGGGAATCCACTGTACTGCGCCATCGCTTTTAAGATTTTTCTGTCATTGATGCGAATCGTAAAGTTGTGGAAATCCAGCTTTCCGAGTAACGTTGTGGTAGCAAGAACCAGTTCGATCTCAGCCAGATAAGTAGGCTCACCCAGAATATCAATATCACACTGCATAAACTGACGGAAACGTCCTCTCTGCGGTCTGTCTGCTCTCCACACATTACCCATCTGAAGTGCCTTAAAAGGAGCCGGAAGCTCATTTGCGTTGTTGGAATAATATCTGGAAAGCGGCACAGTCAGATCGTAGCGAAGTCCGGAGTCAACCAGATCACTTTCTTTCTCTGCTTCCGCAAGTTTCAGTTTCTCCCCACGTTTCAGGATCTTGAAAATAAGTTTCTCATTCTCTCCGCCCTGTTTACTGGAAAGATTTTCAATATGCTCCACACATGGTGTCTCTATAGATGAAAAGCCAAATGTTCCGTATGTTTCACGAATCATGTTCATCACATAATTACGGATTTCCATCTCTTTTGGTAAAATGTCCTTCATACCGGTTACCGGTTTCTTCTTTAATGCCATGTTGTCCTCCTCTTTTATAAAAATTCTGCCCGTCTCCATTATGAACCACTCTCTGAAACGCAAGAAAAACCTGCATATCAAAATTTTTTACTTCATCGATCATCAACTCCATAACTGAAGAAATATCAAATCCTCTTCTGTATGGTCTGTCAGAGATCAATGCTGCATATACATCGCAGACTCTGAGTATCCGGGCACCTATGGGTATGTCATCACCTGCTTTATTGGACGGATATCCACTGCCATCATAATTCTCATGATGGTACAGGATACTCTCCAATACAAAATCCGAATATCCCTGCCCTTTAAGTTCCTCATATCCCAATGTAGAATGCATCCGGACATACTTCAGTTCCTCGATCACCAGAGGATCCTGCTCCTGTCCGTTAATATAACTTGTCAGCTTCAGCTTTCCTATATCATGGAGCATTCCTGCTATTGCAAGCTCATAGCACTGTTCATGCGGCAGTCCCATCTCCTCTGCAACCGCATAAGCCAGATTACTTACCAGCATTCCATGATGCAGTTCAGAAGCAAGGTCAAATTCCAGGATCCTCTGCTGTGAACCTGCCGCTGTCTTTTGTACTGTGTCCAAAATGTTACCTCCACATCCTACAGCCAGGTAGCTATTGCTGTCCGTTTTCTCTCGATCATCTCATCAATGCGGGAAATATAATTAGAAACGTCTTTTACATTCTCCACACGTTCAATTCTCTGTCCATGGTCAAAGACCAGCTTGGAAGAACCGCCTGCCCCCAGTGCGATGATAGGCTGTTTTTCCTCCATAATCAGTATATTGTAAATTCCCGCTTTGTCAACCTTTGCATAGCCAACATTTTCAAAATTTCCCTTCATATTCTTCTGTCTGTACAGATAATAAGGACCCATTCCCATTTCATACGCAGTTTTCATGGTCAGATCCATAATTTCCTGATTATTCTCAAAAGACATTTCCTGATATTTCTCTTTAAAAATATTCAGCCTTGCTGCACGTTTCACTGCCAGTGAATGTACGGTAATACTGTCCGGTGCCAGTTCACGAACCTGTTCAAGAGTCCGCTCTACCATGTGAATATCCTCACCCGGAAGACCTACGATCAGATCCATGTTAATGTTATCGTATCCCAGCTCTCGTGCCAGATGAAACGCTTCTTTTGTCTGCTCCACAGTATGTCTGCGGCCGATAATATCCAGGGTTTCCTGATTCATAGTCTGTGGATTTACGGAAATTCTTGTTACCGGATACTCCCTGATCGCCATCAGCTTTTCACGTGTAATACTGTCCGGTCTGCCGGCTTCCACAGTAAACTCTGCCAGTCCTTCATAGCCAAAAGCTTCTCCCACTGTATCCAGGAGCTTACGGATCTGATGTGGAAGCAGTGTAGTCGGGGTACCGCCGCCAATATAGATGGTGTCCAGTTTTCTTCCCTTCATCATAAGAGCAGTCTCTCTTACCTCCCGGCAGAGAGCTTCCACATATTCATCTGTTCTCTTCTCCCACACTTTCAGCGGATAGGAGCTGAAGGAACAATACAGACAGATACTTGGGCAAAACGGGATTCCAATATAAAGGCTGTATCCATTTTCATAGTCAATATCCTTCAGAATCTCTCTTTCCCTGTTTGCAATAGTGATGGCAAGCGCTGTTTTCTGCGGACTTACCAGATATCTCTCACGCATCTCCCGGGCTGCTTCCGTATTTTTCATTCCGGATTCGATCATTCCCATTGCCAGTTTGGCAGGACGTATTCCTGTCAGATTTCCCCATGGAAGAGTTCTGCCCGTCAGTTTTACCAACAACTGATACAGAGCATATTTGATATTATCTTTATTCTCTTTTCTCAGAGCATGAGCATCCTGTATTCCACAGCCTGCATTCTCTTTAGAAAGTATGTCTGCGGAAATTACCCCTTTTTGCTCTGTTTCCTGTTTCGACAGATTCTCTGTCCTTTCGTATTTTATGATATAACTGTCATTATCCTGTTCCACACTGAAGCGGAGGTCATACTCTGCTTCAGCATTTTCATAAAGAGTATGTATCTCCGCTTCGGGATAAAACGCTTTGATCAGTTCATAAACATCATGTTCAAAATCTCTGTTCTCAAACAGAATGCCTATTTTACACAAATGGATTATACCTCTTTTCATAACCAATAGTGGTAGATGCATCATGTCCGGGGAAAACCTCGGTCTCTTCAGGAAGCGAATCTACCAGTTTATGGAGACTTCTCACGATTTCTGCTGTACTTCCACCCGGAAAATCCGTTCTTCCAACAGAGCCATAGAACACTGTATCACCGCTGAACAATACACCTTCATCTTTCAGATAATAACAGCAGCTTCCTTTGGTATGTCCCGGTGTATGGATCATCTGAACGGAAAATCCCGCCAGTCTGATAACATCCAGATCCTCCAGAAATACATCCGGCACAATAGAACATCCCTGTCCATAATGTACAGTCATATTGATCGAAGGTTCGCGGAGCATCTCCTCTTCCTGACGACAGGCATAAATCGGAATATTATATTTCTCCTTTACTGCCTGTGCAGCCAGAATGTGGTCAAAATGTCCATGGGTAAGAAGAATCGCCACCGGTTTTCCATTCATCCGGGAAATCTTCATTTCAATCTTCTCCGGACAATCTGCGGGATCAACAATGATCAGTTCTCCGGTTTCTTTATTCTTAAGGAGATAGCAATTTGTATATACAGGTCCTAATATACATTTCTGTAATTCTAAATTCTTCATGTTATTCCTTTCTGTCAATCTGCAGCAGTTCCATAAAATAATGTTCCAGCAGATTTTTCCATGATCAGCCTGTAGTTCTCTCTACGTCAATGACACTCTCTACCTGACGGATCTTCTCGATCAGGGAACGCAGTTCCTCTTTGCTTCCAATCTCAAAACTCATGGAAATAGTTGCCTTCTCCTGCTTGCTTGTACGGCTGTTGATACTTCGCAGGTCGATCTTACGTTCTGTAAATATTTTAGAAAGATCCACAAGAAGCCCTGTACGGTTATTTGCATAAACCTGAATCTCAGCCGTATACTTCTCTTTTTCCTTGGTATCAGGCTGCTGCCACTCTGCCTCAATCAGTCGTGTCCTGTCTGTCTCAGACATATTCAGCACATTGACACAATCTGTACGATGAATTGTGATCCCACGTCCTCTTGTAACAAAACCTACAATCTCATCACCCGGGATTGGATTACAGCACTTGGAAAAACGGACTGCCACATCATGGATTCCTTTTACCACAATGCCGCTCTTACTCTTGGCAATGTGAAGCTTTTCCTGTGTCTCAGAAGCAGCCTCAAGAACCTGCTCGTCTGTCAGATTCTTCTTATTTTCCTTATCATATGCCTCCACCAGCTTATTGAAAACCTGACCTTCTTTCAATCCGCCATGACCAATTGCAGCAAGTACTGAATCCCAGTCCCTGAAACCATATTTACGCAAAACAGCCTCCAGATACTGGGTTTTTGTATAATTTGCGATCTTAAATCCCTTTGCACGCGCATACTGCGCAAGCATCTCCTTGCCCTTAAGGATATTATCTTCTTTTAATTCCTTCTTGAACCACTGGTTAATCTTGTTCTTTGCCTGAGTACTCTTAACCAGTTTCAGCCAGTCGCGGCTTGGTCCCTGAGAATTCTGTGAAGTAATGATTTCAATACGGTCGCCGTTTTTGATCTCATATTCAATCGGAACCAGCTTACCGTTAACTCTGGCACCTACCATCTTATTTCCGACTGCACTGTGAACACTGTACGCAAAATCCACCGGTGTAGAACCGCTTGGAAGTGTTTTAACATCTCCCTGTGGAGTGAAACAGTAAACACTGTCCGCAAAAAGATCCAGATCATTTTTCAGAAGACTCATGAACTCCCGGTTATCGGACATGTCGCGCTGCCACTCCAGGATCTGGCGCAGCCAGTTCAGCTTCTCTTCCTCACTCTTTCCAGGTTTCTTACCATCGGAAGTTTCCTTATATTTCCAATGAGCTGCAATACCGTATTCTGCGGTTTTATGCATTTCAAATGTACGGATCTGGATTTCGAAAGGCTGTCCGTTAGGACCAATAAGCGTTGTATGCAGAGACTGATACATATTGGCCTTCGGCATTGCGATATAATCTTTAAATCTGCCGGGGATCGGCTTGTACATCTCATGGATAACACCAAGAGCTGCATAACAGTCCTTCACAGTATCTACAATGATGCGTACAGCAAACAGGTCATAAATCTGATCAATGGTTTTATCCTGATTGACCATCTTCTTATAGATGCTGAAGAAATGCTTCACGCGGCCATCCACCTGTGCCCTGATATTGGCATCCTCCATATGCTGCTTTACCTGTTTCACGATAGAGTTAACAAATTCCTCACGGGCGCTTTTGCGAAGAGCAACCTTTTCTACCAGATCATAGTAAACATCCGGCTTCAGATACTTAAGAGAAAGATCATCCAGTTCCACCTTGATCTTGGAAATACCAAGCCGCATCGCGATGGGAGCATAGATATCCATGGTTTCTCTTGCTTTCTCCTGCTGTTTCTCTGGTCTCATATATTGCAGGGTACGCATATTATGAAGACGGTCCGCAAGCTTGATCAGGATAACGCGGATATCCTTAGCCATTGCAAGGAACATCTTTCTTAAATTCTCAGCCTGAACCTCTACCTTGTCCTTGGAATAGGACAGCTGTCCCAGCTTGGTAACACCATCTACCAGAAGCGCTACTTCAGAACCAAATTCCTTTTCTACTTCTTCATACGTCATCCAAGTATCTTCCACCGCATCATGAAGAAGCCCTGCCACTATGGTCTCCTTATCCAGCTCAAGATCCGCAAGGATGATTGCAACACAGAGAGGATGAATGATATAAGGTTCACCGGATTTACGTTTCTGATCCTTATGTGCCTCACTGGCCACTTTATAGGCCTTTTCAATCATGGAAATATCTGTAGACGGATGATATTTCTTCACACTTTTTATCAGCTCCTGATAAAGAACCTCAGGGCTTGTAAAATCATGCATGGATTTCACCGCCGCATCTGCCTTCCGGACAGACTCTCTTTTTTCTTCTTCCTTCTGTATCTCAATGTTTTGTTTTTCCGTATTTTTTGTCTCTGCCATTAAATCCCACCTGCCTGTGCACAATTTCATACTGCCGTATGACTACAACAGTTCACATCCCCTTCCACCGACAAAAAATCATTTTCCGTCGTAACAGATCACAGATGCCACATTATAACCTTTGAGACGCTCACGTCCCTTCAGACCTGCAAGCTCCATAAGGAAAACCACCTTGACAACCTCGCCGCCAAGCTCCTCCACAAGCTTGATGGCTGCTTCCACGCTTCCGCCCGTAGCGATCAGGTCATCCACAATAACAACCTTCTGTCCCGGCTTGATGGAATCCTTATGCATCTCGATAGTTGCACTTCCATACTCCAGCTCATAGGTTCTGGAAACGGTCTCACATGGAAGTTTTCCTGCTTTGCGGACCAGAACAAAGGGTTTGTGAAGATTATATGCGATCGGCATACCAAAGATAAAGCCTCTGGATTCAAGACCTGTGATCACATCGAACTCCTCACCCTCCAGACAATCCTGCATAGAATCAATGGCAAGCTGTAATCCATCCGCATCCTGAAGGACGCTGGTAACGTCACGGAAAATAATCCCTGGCTCTGGAAAGTCCGGGATACTTCTTACATATTCTTCTATTTTTTTCATAATAACCTCCAATGGTTTAATTTGTCAATCAGATGTTAGATAGTATAGCACTTTTTCTGTAGGGAATCAATGTGCAACCCGACAGAACTCGTGGAATTACGACAGGTCCTGGACTGCATATTGCCCAGTACAGAGCCTTCTTTCCTGTTTTGCAGTCAATTACTCACTGTCAGGATCTGCATTTTAGTGATACCTTCTCCTGTTATTCTGTAATATAATTTCGGATTACGATCTGTAAGGTCTCTCTTCCCTGATAACGGTTGATCTCAGGATAATATGTGACCGCAATACTTCCACAGTTTTTTATTCTATCAACAAATTCATCTGCTTCGCCAAAATATACTGCTTCCACTACACAGCCGGTACTGTCTGACAGCTGAAGCTTCGCCACATTCCTATTTTTGCCAAGAATACGGCTGCTTAAAACCCGAAGTCCCTTCTGTGCAAAAATCGGTTTGGTATTTCCCTTTCCAAAAGGCTCCAGCAGGGATATCTCTTCCACAAGTTCCTTATTTATATAGGAAACCGGCATTGGCACATCGATCAGGATCTTTGGAGCCAGATCCTTTTCTGTCAGAGTACAGTTTTCGTTTAACCGTCTGCGGAACTCTTCCACATTTTCTTCTTTAATGGATAATCCTGCCGCCATAGGATGACCGCCATACTGTTCCATCAGATCTCCGCATTTTACCAGTTCCTCAAACATGGAATAGCTTTCTATAGAACGTCCGCTGCCTTTCACCATTGTTTCACCTTTTGTCAGAACAAAGACCGGTTTATTGTACTTTTCCCGGATACGTCCCGCAATAATTCCGGCCAGGCTTTCGTGACAGTCCGGTAAATAGATCACAAGAACCCTGTCCTGTCCAATTTCTGTCTCTTCCACAATACGGATCGCTGCTTCCTTTCCCTCTTCTGTGAGAGCTTTTCTGCTTTGATTCAGTGCAGTCAGATCACCGGCAAGTTTTGCTGCTTCATCTTCCGTCTCCGCACAGAGCAGTTTCAGGGAACGTGCAGCGGTATCCAGTCTTCCACTGGCATTAATACATGGTCCCAGCACAAACCCTACATGATAGGCAGTGATCGGCCCATCCTCCAGGCCATTGGCACGGATCAGTTCACGGAGACCTTTGTTAGAAGTGTGGGAAAGTCGTTTCAGGCCTTCCTTTACAAGGATGCGGTTTTCGCCCTGAAGATCCATCACGTCTCCCACCGTGGCAATGGCTCCTAATTCCAGAAAATCTTCCAGCTCTTTTTCCGGAATCCCGCATGCCTCATAGAGAGCTGTCACCAGCTTCAACGCAACAACTGCTCCGCACAATCTTTTCTCCGGATAATTACAGTCCGGCTGTTTTGGATTTACAATGGCATCAGCCGGCGGAAGGATCAGTTCTCTTCCATCTTCCGTTTCTTTATAGGGAATTTCATGATGATCGGTTATTATCACCGTCATTCCCTTCTCTTTAGCCATAGTGATTTCATTGTACGCCGCAATTCCATTATCACAGGTAACAATTACGTCAATCCCATCATTCACTGCTCTTTCGATCAGGTGCTCATGGATTCCATATCCGTCCGCCACACGGTCCGGAATATATGTATCTGCCAGAGCTCCTGCACGCTTCAGTCCTTTGATCAGAATGAAGGTCGATACTACCCCATCAATGTCATAATCGCCTATAATACGGATGCGTTTTTTTTCCTTTATTTTATTCCGCAGGATCTCCACTGCCTTATCCACATCCTTCATCAAATGCGGAGAAGCCAGTTCGTCCACCTTTCCATAAAGATATCTGCGAATTTCATCCCTGTCCTGTACATCCCGGTTTCGGATCAGTCTGGCGATCACCGGATCAATTCCGAACTCTTTTCCAATTGCCACAAAATCCGCCCGTTTTGCAGCAACAACCCATCGTTCCATGTTGTTTCCTCCTTGATGCTTTGCCGCTTTCTTTCTTCAAAGCAACACAATAACCGTATTGTAACTCATACTCCTGCATAGCTGCAAGTTTTTTATGCCACACAAAAAAACGTTCCGCCAGGAAATATTCTTTCCCGGTACGGAACGTTTCTGTTATTCAGCAATTTTATTCGGATTTCTCCTCATCATTCTGCTGCTTTGCTGCCTCCTGCGCTGCAAGGCGCTCAGCAACTCTTTTACGGTTTTTCTTCTTCGGCTGCTGAGTTGTCTGCTGTCCGGATGGCTGTTTTACCTTTTTCTCAGATTTCTCGGAAGAAATCTTTGCGGAAGCTGCTACAGCTGCCGGTGCTGCAACACGATTTTTTCTGAATGTTTTCATGGTGTACCACAGAGCACCAGTGATGCATACAGAAGAATATGCTCCACCGATGATACCTACCATCAGCGGTGCTGCAAATTCTTTAATTGAGGAAACACCCATCACATAAAGAATTGCAACCATTACAAATGTTGTCAGGGATGTGTAAATGCTTCGTGTCAGAGTTTCTGTAACACTGGTATTTACGATCTCTTTCAGTTTCTCATCCTCAACTTTCTTTCTGCCTCTCATATTCTCACGGATACGGTCGAAGATGACAATAGTAGCATTGATGGAATAACCTACGATCGTCAGCATACACGCAATAAATGTATTTCCCACAGATGTTCTGGAAATAACATAAAACGCAAGTACGACCAGGACATCATGAAGAAGTGCAAGTACTGCACTGCTTGCAAAGCGGATATCCTTGAAACGGAACCAGATGTAAAGAAGCATGAAGATCGCAGCTACGATAACCGCTACGATAGCGTCTCTTCTCATCTCATTGCTGACAGTAGCGGAAATATTCTCCGATGTGATCAGACTTGTATCTACATCAAAATTTTCCTCCAATGCCTTATTCAGTGCTTCTCGTTCCTTAAGATCCAGAGAACGTGTTTTGATCACTACCTGATTGGTTCCCTGCACCTTGGTCGGCTGTACATTCTTATCACCTGTCACTGCCTCAACAATCGGTGTTACCTCGGAATCGATCTCCTTGATATCCATCTCTTTATTGAAGGTTACATTGGTAGAAGTACCGCCGGAAAACTCCAGACTGTAATTCATGGCTTTGTCACCGATCACATTACTGTGGACCAGCATTCCTACAGGTCCGCAAAGGATCAGGATAATGGAAACAGCAAAGAAGATTTTTCTCTTTCCAACGAAATCCACAACCTTACGTTCCTTGGCAATGCCATAGAATTTCGGGTCACGAACACCAATTGCGTATACCGCATTAATAACAAGCCTGGATATAACCAGTGCTGTAAACATAGAGATCACGATACCCATTGCCAGCGTGTAGGCAAACCCCTTAACAGAACCGGAGCCAAGCCACATCAGCACACAAGCCGCGATCAGTGTTGTGATGTTTCCATCAAAAATAGCGGAAAACGCTTTGCCGAATCCACTTTTGATCGCTGCATGGACAGAAAGGCCTGCCGCGATCTCCTCACGGATTCTGGCGTAGATGATAACATTGGCATCCACTGCCATACCAATGCCCAGGATGATACCTGCAATACCCGGAAGCGTAAGGGTGATATCAAAGGCATTCAGTGTGATCAGCATTAAGGTTGTATAAAGAACCAGTGCAACAGATGCAACCAGACCTGGGATACGGTATGCGATGATCATGATCAGCATAACGATCACAAGACCGATCGCTCCGGCTTTTACACTTGTTGCGATGGCTTCTTCACCAAGCTGTGCAGCAACTACGCTGGAACGAAGCTCGGTAAGCTCAAGACTTAAGGAACCGATTCTTATGTAAGAAGCAAGATTCTGTGCCTCTTCTGTACTTGCCATTCCGGTGATCTGAGCTTTTCCGCCGGAAATCTCCTCATTTACATTCGGAGCGCTTAAAACCTGATTGTCATATACGATTGCGATCTGCTTTCCAACATTTGCCTTGGTAGCTTCCGCAAATTTGGTTTTTCCATTCTTTGTAAGAGTCAGACTGACTGCATATTTCTGGGAGCTTGTGGATGAATCCTGATAAGCACCTCCCTCAGCATCTGCAACGTCTGTACCTTCCAGTACAACAGATCCGGCTTTCTGGATATCCTCAATACTTCTTGCAAGAACATATCCACTCTCACTGTTTCCTGTTGTAAAATTCTGGTTTCCATCTGCATCTGTCTGATCGATAAAATACAGAGAACCTGGCTTTCCAAGTTCTTCCAGGATCGCATTTGCATCTGATACTCCTGGAATCTCAATGGTGATACGGTTGGAACCTTCCTGATATGCCTGTGCCTCAGTACTGTACTGAGAAACACGCTGCTGCATCTTGTAAACAGTATCGGACATGTCTTCCTTGCTCGGATTGCTGTCCTTAGCCTGGTATGTGATGCTGACACCGCCGGCAAGATCAAGTCCGGTGTTGATATTCTTAGCCGAACCTGTTCCTGTAGGACCAATGCCTACCGCAGCCACATAGCAGAAGAATACTGTGACAATTGCTGTCAGAAGCAGCACTGCAATTCCTCTACTTTTCTTCATTTTCTTTTTCCTCTCTTATTCCGCCAAAGCGGCTTTTATCATGATAGCGCACTCCACACGCTTCCTCTGGAGTTCGCATCCGATCTTATAATTCCCCCGGATATCTCCGCCGAAATGGTAACCATTTGCCGCACAGCCGCCGCTGCAGTAGAATCTGGCAAAACAGTCTTTACAGTCCGGTTTCGTATAGACGTTACATCTTCCAAAGTCTTTTACGATTTCAGGCTTTGTGATTCCCTCGTCTACATTACCCATAAGGTACTGTTCCTCCCCCACAAACTGGTGACATGGATAAAAATCTCCCCACGGAGTAACAGCCAGGTACTCGGTTCCTGAGCCGCATCCGGAAAGTCGTTTGTATACACACGGACCACCGGTAAGGTCTATCATAAAGTGGAAGAAGTTGAATCCTTTTCCCTCTTTTTCTCTTTTGATCATTTCTTTTGCAAGAATATCATACTGTTCCAGGATCTGTGGGATATCCTCCTCACGGATCGCATACTCTTCTGTATCTGCTGCCACGACCGGCTCAACAGAAATCTGCTTGAAGCCAAGATCTGCCAGATGCAGAACATCCTGAGAGAAATCAAGATTATGATGAGTAAAGGTTCCTCTTACATAATACTTGTCCTGATTTCTGGATTCCGCAAATTTCTCAAATTTCGGCATGATCAGATCATAGCTTCCTGCACCCTTACGGAACGGGCGCATGTAGTCATGAACTTCTTTTCTACCGTCCACGCTTAAGACAACATTTCCCATTTCCTTATTGCAGAATTCCATCACCTCATCATTTAAAAGAACGCCGTTGGTTGTCAGTGTGAAGCGGAATTTTTTGTTATGAAGTTTCTCCTGTTCTCTTCCGTATTTCACAAGATCCTTTACAACCTGCCAGTTCATAAGAGGCTCGCCGCCAAAGAAATCCACTTCCAGATTCTTTCTGGAGCCGGAATTAGCGATCAGGAAATCCAACGCTTTTTTTCCTACCTCAAAAGACATCAGCGCACGTCTTCCGTGATACTCTCCTTCTTCTGCAAAACAATATCTGCATGCCAGATTACAGTCATGAGCAATATGAAGGCAAAGAGCCTTTACAACGGTCTGGCGGTTTTTGGTAAATTCATCAATGATATTCTCATAAATATCTTTTGTAAAAAGCATTCCCTGTTCCTGAAGCTTCTTACATTCAGTTACAGAGGTTTCCACATCCTCTTTCTTAAAACGGTCGCCAAGCTTCTCAGCAATGGCAGCCGCTTCCATGCCTTCTTCAAGATACGGCAGCACCTCATAGGTTACTTCATCTACTAGGTGGATACAGCCGCTGTTGATATCCAGCACAATATTATATCCATTACTTTGATAACGGTGAATCAGACTCATCTTCCCGCAATCCTTTCTAAAATTCTTTTATAACCCGACAAAACGCGCCCTCCGGCGCGTTTTGCTGGATACCTGTTACTTTCAGATAAAACAAGTGAAGCAGCGGATTTCCCGCTGCTTTCCACTCATTCAACGGCTGCTTCTTATTTGTGCTCGCAGCTCTGGTTTCCTACTGTACAGGAAGTCTTGCAAGCAGACTGACAGGATGTCTGACATTCGCCACATCCACCCTTCTTAACCGTGTTCTGAAGGTTCTTTGTATTTAATGTCTTGATATGTTCCATGATATATCCTCCTTTATGTATTCTATTCTTCGCCTAGTATAGCATAAAATCATCGATTTTCAAAGCATTTTTTTGTAAGCTTTTACGACAGCATCCCACCAATGGCTCCGCCACCAAGACACATGAAAAAAGTAGTCAACGCATGGGCAAAGGTCATATCCCATTTCCCCTGTGCCAGAAAAGATACCAGAAGCAGCAGAACATAATAGGAAAGCCCGGTAACGATCCCCCATATATATCGGTCTTTCCGTATGATCTTTCCCGCCATAAAACCTCCGACCAGGCAGGATACTACATAAATAATAATGATCCCCACCGCCGCCGTCCCTCCTCCAAATTCAAACTGAAAGAGCAGAAACGCCAGTATCAGAAGAAAAAGTCCTGTCACTCCATAGGCTAGCAGCAATGATCGTAATATTGCTTTTCCCTTCATAAAAAAGCCCTCCCACAGTCATTATATGGGAGAGCTTTTTCTCTTATTCATTACTTCTTTCTTTTCTTAAAAAACACTGCTACACCAGCTACAACTGCCGCTGCCACAAACAAGATCACAAACGGAAGGATCTGAGTGTTATCTCCGGTATTTACCTGTTTCTTGGATGTTGTTACAGAAGACTGTTCTTCAGCCTCATTCTCCGCCGTATCACTGTTCTGAGAAGAAGACTGTTCCTGATCTGTGCTATCTGAAGTCAGATTCTGAGATGTCTCTGCCGTATTGGTGTCTGTACTGTCTGTTTCTGCAGAATCTGCAGTACCTGAAGATGCAGTATCCGAAGATGAAGCATCAGCTGCAGGTGTAATCGTTGCACCTGTATTGCTTTCAGCATCTGGCCCTACCAGAGATTTACTTCCAGCGATGCCAAATGGGCTGAATGAATGTGTACTGAAAGTCATTGTGTCACCATCCATGCTTGGAATGATAGTCTCCATTGCGCCATTATCAAGAAGGTGTTCAATCGAATATGTATAGCCTGCCTTTACAGGTACAGTCACACTGATATACTCCCCATCCGGAATTTTATACTCTGTATTATTCTGTGTATCCCAGAGTTCAAACTCATAGGATTTAAAGATTGTTGCATCTTCTTCATTGGTAAACTGATAGTCCTCACCACCAGAAACACGAAACTGTACATACCACGGAAGATCGATTCCTGATACAGTTATTCCATCACAGGTATGATTTTGAGACGCAATTTCCTCTTTTTCTGTTTCTGTCAGATCGGTAGCTACATTCTGAGGGCGTTTATCCTCTGTATCATCTTTCCTGTCAAAAATATTATCCTTGTTTTCTTCAGTATCAGGAGTCTCCGTAATTTCCGGGATCGCGGTAATTTCAGCATCGTTATTTTTCTCATGATTCTCATCGTCTCTATTCTCAGATGCTGCATCAGGATCCATACCATCTTCTGCCGCCGGAGTTATCGTTACAGCAGGAGTTTCCACAGCTTCTGCTTCTTCCCCATCCTGAGTTTTATTATCCTCAGATGGTGCAGCTGTTACCTCCGGAGCTTCTGTTATCTCCGGATCCCTTTTTTCCTCTCCACTGGCATCTGCTGCATCTGAAGAATCTGAAGAAGACTGCTCCGTTTTTCCTGTTGTCTCCGGATCTTCTTTATTTTTCTGGGCACTGTCATCCTGCAGACCTTCGTTCTTCTTCTCATTCTCTGCAGTGCTGTCCTCTGTTTCTTTTACAGAAGTATCTGCATCACTCTCATTGACGTCGGTTCCATTTTCCTCTTTATCATCGGTTCCATAGGATTCTCCTGAATCTGAATCAGAAGAATCGGAACTTTCCTCACTTCCGGAATTTTCCTCTGTACTGTCAATGCTGCTGACCACAACTGTCACGGAACCTGTAAGTGTTCCTGAATTACTATCCCACCCCGGAAGGCCTGAAAGGTCAGCACCTGCAGCAGGTTTGAACACTACCCCACAGGATTGCACACGTTTGTCCGGAACATAAGAACTATCTGCCCAGGAAAGAGTTCCATACGCATTAGATGGGAGCGCAATGTTAGCAAGAGCTGTAGGGCTGTCAATAGTTATATTATCCGGGATCACAGCACCGGATTCTATACCTGAAGAGTTCTCCGCATATGCCGGAAAGGTCTGTCCTCCGATCAGTGTCATGGACAATGCCGCTGCTGCCAGTATTGAAAAGCTTCTGCTAAATGTAATCTTTGTGTTCTTTTTCATAATAATCTGCACCTCTATATTCAAAATCTAAGATTCATATTTGCCTTTTGTCAAAAAATTCAGTTATATAAAATATCGAACGCATGTAACATGCGCTCGAACCAATATTTCTCCAAAAATTAATATCTTGTTAATCTTTCGTAACAGATATTTCTTTTTTTCGTCAAATGCATTATAACACAATTCTTTTTTTTACGACACCCCTAAATTAATTTTTTTTGAGCATCAATGAAAATTGTTTAATTATTCTAGTTATTTCCCCCATTACCTCATCAATTCCATCATTTGTCATAATCCACGTATTTTTATCTATAGAATCCACACAACACGAACTCACAAAGAATTCCGTATCCGGATAAAGCAACTTGTAATACATCAACGCACGTCTTGCATGACAGGTTTTACAGCAGAGAATCGCCTTTTTGATATCCAGGTATTCTCTGTCTGTTACCTGCCGGGAATAAATTGCGTTCTCATAAGTGTAGGTTGCCTGATCTTCTTTCAGAATTGCTTCTTCCGGTACACCATTCTGCATCAGAACATCTTTCAAAAAATCCCATTCCGTTTTGTATGTCCCACAATAACATTCTTTCTTGTCAAGAACTCCTGTAAATCTCCCTGCTGTGATACTGTATCTTCCACTGGGCAGGATCTTTGGTGCAAACCCATTCCTGTAAAGCTCCGCTGCTTTTTCCGCCATTTGAGGATATCCGTTTCCCGGAACAAAGATCACATCCGCTTTTTCCGGCTTATCTTCTATAAACATGAAATCTTCTATCTGTTTCAGAAACTCTTCGTACATTATTTTCTATGTCCTTTCTTTACCATCTGCAGCTAAATCCCGGATCAAAAGATATTTATCTGACAGGTATCCCTTATCCAGCTTTCTGTATTGCCTAATCATATCACTCTTTCGTGGCAGATGCACTAACAGATCATCTGTTTTCTATTTTGTAACGATCACTGTGCTATATCCACTGTCCCTCAGCCTTTGTTCCATATTGACCGCATTTCCAAGCTGCATATATGCTCCTACCTGAACTTTGTAAAGATCATTCTCTCTCAGGATAAACGCCGGAAATCCCTGATCTGTCAGCTGATACAACATCCTGTCTGCATTTTCCCGATTTCGAAATGCTCCTGTCTGTACCCGATAATACAATGGCTCTTCCACCGTTTCCTCATTCAATGTTCCCAGAATGGCATCTGCGATGCTTCTGGCAATCTCTTCGAATTTTTTTTCAAAAAGCTGATTATCCTTTTCCGAGTTTATAAATCCGGTCTCGATCAAAAGTGCCGGCATTTTTGTGCGCCGGAGCACTACCAGCCCCGGACGTTCTTTTACGCCCAGTTCCCGAAACCCCAGTTCTCCCAATGCTCCCAGGATATTCTGTGCCATCTGATATTTAATGCCTTTCTTATCATAGACCAGTACTTCAACTCCATTGTATTGTTCCGGCTTGGAACTGCTGTTGCGATGAAAAGAAATAAAAAAATCTGCTCCAGCTTCATTTGCAGCTTTCGCTTTTTCAAAAGGAGTCTGATAAATATCTGTAGTCCTGGTATAAACCACATCCACGCCGTTCTCTTCCAGGATCTTTCCTACTGCAAGGGTCAGTTTCAGATTGTCATCCTTTTCCTTGCGATCTTTATAAACAGCACCCGGATCTTCTCCACCATGTCCGGCATCCAGAACGATTTTATATGCCATGTTCTTTCTCCTTGAGAATTTCATTCACAATATGATATGACTGTATGTTTTTTCCTGTGCCTGCATTTCATTTCATGCTTTATTTTGTTTTCCGGATCTGTTTACTCAACATATTTTCACGTTAATTCTTCTTGACTTTTAAGCGTTAAAGTGTTATATTAACACAATCAGCGTTGTATTTTTAAATAATCCAAAAATGCAGCAACATCGTGAGGAGGAAAACAATATGAAAAAGCGTATTTTAACAGCTGTACTCGCAGCAGCTCTTGTAACAGGAACCTGTGCTGCCACAGTAAGCGCCAAAGAAGAAAAGACTTACACAATAGGTATCTGCCAGCTGGTCCAGCATGACGCACTGGATGCCGCAACCAAGGGTTTTGAGGATGCCATCACTGAAAAGATGGGTGATTCCGTAAAATTTGACGAGCAAAATGCACAGGGTGATTCTAATACCTGTTCTACCATTATCAACAGCTTTGTTTCAGAAGGGGCAGACCTGATCCTTGCAAACGCAACCGCATCTCTTCAGGCTGCAGCTGCCGGAACTTCCGATATCCCGATCCTTGGAACAGCCGTTACCGAATATGGTGTCGCTCTTGGAATCGATGACTTTGACGGAACAGTAGGCGGGAACATTTCCGGTACTTCTGATCTTGCTCCTCTTGATGAGCAGGCCGATATGCTCCATGAGCTTTTCCCGGATGCAAAAAATGTCGGACTTCTCTACTGCTCAGCAGAGCCAAACTCCCAGTATCAGGTAGATACAGTAAAAGATGCTCTTGAGAAGCTTGGTTATACCTGTGAAGATTATGCATTCTCTGATTCCAACGATCTTTCATCCGTTGTTACCACAGCTGCCAATGACAGTGATGTGATCTATGCACCTACAGATAATACTGTAGCATCCAATACTGAGATCATCAACAACATCTGTCTTCCGGCAAAGGTTCCGGTAATCGCTGGTGAAGAAGGTATCTGCCAGGCATGTGGTGTTGCAACACTTTCCATCAGCTACTATGATCTTGGATACAAAACCGGCGAAATGGCAGTCAGCATCCTTCAGGATGGTAAAGATATCTCCAAAATGCCGATTGAATATGCACCAAAATTCACAAAAGAATACAACAAAGATATCTGTGACGAGCTTGGTATTAAAATTCCGGATGGATATGAAGCAATCGAAACAGATAAAACAGCTGAATAATCGGTAAAATACCTATTATACACTGATACAGCGAGAAGGGAGTTCCCCTTCTCGCTGTTCGTGCATAAAAAAGAGGAGGATAATTTAACATGCAGATTATGAGTTTAATAACCGCACTTCCAGGAGCTGCCGCACAGGGGCTTATCTGGGGAATCATGGCGATCGGTGTGTACATTACATTCCGCATTCTTGATATTGCGGATCTTACCGTTGACGGAACTTTATGTACAGGCGGCGCTGTTTGTATCATGATGATGCTCAGCGGACACAATGTATGGGTGTCCATGCTGGTTGCAACAGGAGCCGGACTTCTGGCCGGTCTTGCCACCGGTATTTTTCATACCTTTATGGGCATCCCGGCTATCCTTGCCGGAATCCTGACACAGCTTTCCCTTTACTCTGTCAACCTGAAGATCATGGGAAAAGCAAACCAGGCGATCAATGTTGATAAATTTAATCTTCTAGTATCCCTTCGACGTGTCAAGGGTGTTGCTCTGACACAGAATACGCTTTTTATCGTAGCAATTATGATCATCATTCTGATTGCAGTCCTTTACTGGTTCTTCGGAACTGAACTCGGATGTTCCCTGCGTGCGACCGGATGTAATCCAAGCATGTCCCGTGCACAGGGTATCAACACAGACCGCAATAAGGTTCTGGGACTGATGCTTTCCAACGGACTTGTTGCTCTTTCCGGCGCTCTTCTCACACAGTACCAGGGATTTGCAGATATCAACATGGGACGTGGTTCTATCGTTATCGGTCTTGCTGCAGTAATTATCGGTGAAGCGATCTTCAGCCGTATTTTCCGCAACTTTGCACTGAAGCTGTTAAGCGTTGTATTTGGTTCTATTCTTTATTATCTGGTACTTCAGATTGTTATCTGGATGGGAATTGATACAGACCTTCTGAAAATGCTTTCCGCACTCGTCGTTGCATTTTTCCTTGCTTTCCCATACTGGAAGGGCAAATACTTTACAAAAGCCAAACAGGGAGGTAAATGATCATGCTGAAACTGATCGATATACATAAAACATTTAATCCGGGCACCATCAATGAAAAGGTTGCTTTAAACGGCGTGGATCTTCATCTGAACGAAGGTGATTTTGTTACAGTCATCGGAGGAAACGGCGCCGGAAAATCCACTATGCTGAATGCAGTTGCAGGTGCCTGGCCTGTAGATTCCGGAAAGATTATTATCGGTGGAACCGATGTCACAAAACTTTCCGAATATAAAAGAGCCGCGTATCTTGGCCGTGTATTCCAGGATCCTATGACCGGAACTGCTGCAACTATGGGAATTGAAGAAAATCTCGCTCTTGCCAAACGCCGCGGAAAATCCCGCCTTCTCCGTCCGGGCATTACCCGCCAGGAACGGGAAGAATACCACGAACTCCTGAAGATTCTCGGTCTTGGTCTTGAGGACCGGCTCACTTCCAAAGTCGGACTCCTCTCCGGTGGCCAGCGTCAGGCATTGACACTTCTGATGGCAACTTTAAAGAAGCCTCAGCTTCTTCTTCTGGATGAGCACACTGCTGCTCTTGATCCGAAGACTGCAGCCAAGGTTCTCGAGATCACAGACATGATCGTAAACCGCGATCATCTGACAACCATGATGATCACCCATAACATGCGTGATGCAATCACTCACGGCAATCGTCTGATCATGATGTGGGAGGGAAAGATCATTCTGGATATCCAGGGCGAAGAAAAGAAAAAGCTTACAGTCAAAGATCTCCTGGACAAATTCGAAGAAGCCAGCGGTGAAGAATTTTCCAACGATTCCGCACTTCTCAGCTAAACCACAAAAAAAGAACTCTTATAATAGTTAGACAAACAGCATAACACATGGAAAGAACCTGGCCGGAATTTCATTCTTTATGATGGATTCCGGCCTTAATTTCTGTTCTAATGCCCAAATAACGATAAACTCAAAGCACTTCCATATATCACCTCTCTTTAGCTCATTTCAATTCCACAGAGAATTCACCACTCCTTCTGCTGTATCGATAAATGGAAGATGTCAGATAATCCTCTTCCGGAGTTGCTTTCTCGAGCGTATCACTTAGAACTTCTTTCAAATCTTCCGGATAAACCACATCCGCATTATGGACCATTACTTCATGAACACTGGTAAAAACCAGATACAGGTCTGAACCCAGAAGTTCAGAAAGACGTCTGGCTACCCCGGGCAAAAAGATTGCTGCCGCTCCATTAGTACGCTTTTCTGTACTCAGGCAATTCCCGGCAATCCCTTTATTTGGATGGTATGTTCCAAGGATATCCATGAAATTATCTCCTTCATATGTCTTATCAAACAGCATTTTTTCCCAATGATAGATTCTTGGTGGACTGATAAAATATGTATTTATTAGAGCAGCTTCGAAAACAGTATCCGCATCTTTTCCCCATTTCTCCACAAAGCTTTTCTTGATCTTTGCACTCAGAACATATCCCTCTTTTTCTCCTGCAAGATAATAAACCACTAAAGCAATATCTCCGATTTTGTGATGAACCAACTCCTTCAGTATAGTCCTGTTTTTATCTGCATTCAGAAGTCGAATAAAAAGTCTGCTTTTTACCTTCTCATAATCTTTCAGATCGTCCAAATCACATAGCACACAATTTTCACTGACTTTTTTTATCTCCCTAACACAATCATGAACGATATTTTCAAAAGAATGTTCCTGACAGTACCTTTTATAAAGTTCTTCTGTATGCAACCCGCAGACTGTTTTTGCCTTTTCCATATGACCACTCTCTACAAATAGCCTATCTCCCAAACAGCCATATTTTTCTCCATCGTTTGAAAAATAAATTTCTTCTTCCTTCAGATCCATAGCCGCAAGAAGAAGCTTTCTCAGGTCCGTGACAAAAGTTTCATAACTTTTTTCCATATTTAATTTCCTTTCTGTGAAACAAAGCGGACGAATGTCCTGACAAAATCCTGTGCGCTCTCACAACGACGCACAAAATGATTCTGATCTGATAACATGATTAGATATTTCTGTGGAAAGAACTTCCACTGTAGAATTGCAGAGAGCAGATTTCTCTGCTGAATTTGAGTTGCCTGCTGTATGGACAAGTATAATAGAAGCTTTCAGATTTGTAAAGAAGTTTTCATCGACAGAAAAAGCAACTTCCGCTGCCTTTTGCTGTCATACCTTTTGTATTGTTTCAGATTTGTGTCTCATTCCGAAATATCAGTAATGGATTTCTCCATGTTTCTCCAGATAATCCAGAAATCCCTCACAACCTTCCTGTATATCTTCATAAGTTTCGTCAAAATTTCCTGTATACCAAGGATCCGCAATATCCCGTCCTGATCCGGCAAAAGTCAGAAACTTATAAAGCTTCTCTTCCGGGTCATTCTTCAGCATCCTGTTAAGATTACACATATTAGCAGAATCCATACCAATAATATAATCGGATTTTTCATAATCCGCCCACGTAATCTGCTTCGCTCTGTGCGGAACCAGTGGTATTCCCACTTCTCTCAGCTTGTTCACTGTTCCTCTGTGAGGTGGATTCCCAATCTCCTCTGTACTTGTTGCAAAACTGTCGATCAAAAACTGATCTGAAAGGCCGAGCGTTTTTACCTTGTGCGTAAAAACACTCTCGGCCATGGTTGATCTGCAGATATTGCCGTGGCAGACAAATAACACTCTTATCATTGCTTAAAACTCCTTGAAATGCTGTATTTACGCTGTTTACAGGCATTTTCCGATAATCTTCAATCCTGTCATTTTCCTGTATATCACAGCATAAATTCGTATATTTTCTTATCCAAATTTAGTAACTTCTTAGTAATAACCAGCCTGGAAAACAGGCTCTCTAAGAACCTTATAATCAGATTATTTTTAATTCTTTTTTCTATTATTTTATCATACTATGCCAGTTTTGCAATCCTATTCATCTCTTCTTTTGCATCAATTAATCCCAGATGCGTATATACATTTAACGTAACCCCTATATCAGAATGTCCCATTAAATATTGGAGTGCTTTCGGATTCATTCCAGCTTTCGCCATATTGGAACAATATGTATGCCTGCATACATGTGGATGTGTCAAGTATAGGACAAAAAAAATTTCATTTTTCTTACTGGAAAGTACCTGTCTATTTCAATCAGATACTCCCCAGCACTTTTATTATCTTCCACAAAATCGCTCTTGTCCAGAGCATTTTATCTCTGTTTCAGAAATACATCATCAAAATTCCATTCAATTTCAATGTTTTCCTGGCTATACACCCGGATAACCTTGATGATCTCCCGTAACTTCTCTGTATCAAATTTTTTCAAATTCAGAAATTCTTCCAATTTCATTTTCTTCGCACTATCGTCCTGTTCAAGCATCTTTGCATCATGTTCAGACTCTTCTACCATTCGTCTGATCTCTTCAAGCTGTCTTCCTATCTGTTCTGCTTTCTGCTTATACACTTCCCGGTCAATGCGGTCATCTTTGTACGCATCGTAAAGTTTCAACTTTTCAGAAGACAGCTGTCGGCTCTGTTTCAACAATTCTGCGATATTCGTCCCCTTCGCTTTATCCTGTTTTTTTGATTCAACAGTATTTCGTCTTTCTAACATGGACGTTGCGAACTGATGAACAAGCTCCAGTATATTCTTTTCCATTAGCTCACGCCTAATCACCAAGCTTCTACAAACATGATCACCACTGGTACGCCCATCTGAGCATTTCATCAGGTGTTCTGTTTCCCTCACCAGACAATGCCCGCAATGTCCACACAATATCAACGCAGGCTGTTTTTTCCGCCTTTCCAGGGTATAATTCGTTCTTGTTTCTGCAACGCCTCTGTTTTTTTTCGGATGCATCCTATTCGCCTTTTCAAATAATTCTCTGCCAATAATTGAAGGGTGATGATTTTCTAATCGAATCCATTCCTCTTCATTATTCAGGACTGCCTTATGACCAGTGTGCATACTACAGCGTGACTTTCCCCAAATCCTGGTTCCAATATAAATTTCATCCCGTATGATTGCAGCTACTGTCGAAGAACTCCAGTGTTTCTTTTTGATCGTATCAAACCGTCTAAACTGTACCTGATCTCCTCTTGATAATTTTTGTTCATCACAGGTAGCAATTCCCCGCCTGTTCAGCTCTCTTGTAATTTCAGCAAAGCTCGTTCCTTCAGCCGCCATCTGAAAAATCATCTTTACAACCTCTGCAGCATCTGGATCAATCTCAAGCCTTCCATCTTTTCCCTTTTTATACCCATATCTGGCATTTACCGGAAGTCTTGTGCCATTCTTCATCCTTGTCTGCATAGCAGATGAAATTTTTTTTGATAAATCCAGGCTGTACATATTATATACCAGATTTTTCAGTGCTACATTCATACCACCTGTCATCCCACTGCTTGCCGCACTATCATAGCTGTCATTAATTGAAATAAACCGTATCTGAAGAAGTGGAAAAATATATTCAATATAAAATCCAACTTCCAGATAGTCT
>OFMF01001017.1_pt1 | contig 24158 bp, 24 predicted proteins | sample 1541771 | NCBI WGS metagenome assembly OFMF01 (sample SAMN04209235, study PRJEB22552) | human gut metagenome | biome: gut; material: feces | host: Homo sapiens | place: USA: Oklahoma
TCATTTCCATCTTTACTATCCTTCCTTCTATATTTCATTTCTTACTGAAATATAACCTAACAGAAAAAAATAAAGATTTGATGAAGATTTATTCCCGTATGGAATAAACCATCAATTGAATATCATTATCAGAACTCGGCTTTCCACTGAAATCAGCAAAGCTGTTACAAATACGAAGTCCTAATTTACAGAATATCTCCGTGATTTCATCCAAACTATATAACCTTATAGGATTTCCTTCTTTCATTTCAGGCTTATAAAGTGCTTCTCCATACATATAGTCTACCTGCCCATATATCAGCGTTTTTCTATCCTTCTCCCATTCAAAAGCAGATAATGTAAGTCCCTTTTCTCCTGCATCCCATAACTTGCAAGGGAAATGTGTTTGGGCATAGCTTCCATTCATGATATCCATAAAGTGCTTTCCACCATTTTTTAATGCTTTCGCAATGACAGAAAAAATCTTATGATTTTCCCCATCGTCTTCAAGATATCCTATTGCTCCATCCGCCATATTCAGCACAACATCAAATTCCTTATCAAATGTGATCGTGCGAATGTCCTGACAAATGAACTTTGCATTCAAATTTTCTTTTTTTGCCTGCTCGTTTGCATAATCTATGTACGCCGGTGTAATATCAATACCGGTAACATCATACCCACGTCTGGCAAACTCCAGTGAGTGCCGACCAAATCCACATGCAAGATCAAGTATTTTTTCCGTTCCTTTTAAATGTAACTGCTTGATTAGAAAATCTATTGACGGTGTTAGGATACTTGGCAGGCAGAGAAAAGAGTATCAATAATTAAGATGCCGTTGAACTATATTTGAAAAAATAACTCCCCATCCCTCACAATATCTGAGAGATGGAGAGTTACTTTTTACGCTGCAATCTCCGGGATTTCCCCGACAAAGTTATAAACGATCCTGACTTTCTGCACCTTCTGACCGTCCACCTTCTTGACCTCGCCGATCAGGATCTTGCTGATCAGCCGGTTCAATACTACCTCGTCCAGTTTCTCAATGGCAGCATAGCGCCGGATTTCCTTGATAAAGGTGCGGACTTCGCTTTCCTGTGCGTCCGCCCGGCTCTGCATCACTGACAGGTCGTGCAGGCGCTTCTGGTTGGCCTTGCTTCTCATACAAAAGTATCTGACATCTGTCAGGTACAATCGAAAATATCCTATCCACCTCCGTCCAAAGAGAAATAGGGATTTCATGTATCGAGTTGCATAAATCTCGTTACCATTATACTGCGTTATGAGGCAGATATGCAATCTGTCTTTTTGTCATACACAAAAAAATGATTTGAACTCATCATACATCTGCTTTCTACGCATTAGTGCACCAAAAAAATACAGCATTTCTTAACTGAACAGTATTTTCAATGCATGAACGCATATGATATACTGTTTTCATCATAAAAAACCTTATCTAAATGACATTGCAAAAGAAATAGCTAATAAAATAAAAATGCAATGTGGAGAATAAAGAATATGTTAACAAGTACATTTATGATAGGATTCAGTATATTAATGACGTATGCATTAGCAATTGGTGCATGTATGGCAATCCTTCAAAGTGAATTTTTGAAAAAGGGGTACATTTGGTTCTATAGGATTTTAATTGCATTAAATGTTATTGGAATCACAGTATTTATAGAAAAGTGTTTTACCATTGAAAAAATAAGAAGAGAAAATTATTTCCTAATATTTGCAAGTGTTTCATATGTCATATTTTTAGTACAACTAGTTTGGATACTTGCAGGTTCAGTGAAGGGGCGTTGCAATAATCAGAAAATGGTGCCAAGAGAAACCTACGATTTAAAAGAAGAATGGTTGGAAACAGAAGAAAACATAAAAATCTGTTATACACAAAAGAAAAATGAAGAAGGTTTCAAAGGAACTATTGTGTTCATGCATCCGGATTATTACAAAAGTGATCTGAATGGAAGGGTATGGTATCAAAACAAGAGGAAAAAGAGATTGCTGGGACATATAGGAAAATATGATGAGATATCAGACTTTTTTGTAAGAGCAGGATATCATACACTGAGGTATGACCACAGTGATATTGAGACACAGATTCCTATACAGCCGGTATTGCAAACAATTAATAAAGTTTTAAAAGAAAGAAACTCCGGCAGAGTTATAGTATTTTGTGCAGGAAATATAAATGATTTTATAGGGGAAATTGTAGAGGGGCTAAATCCAACAGAATTTATTTGTATAGGAATCACAAATCGGGATACTTTGAATTATATCAATCGTTTAAAAGAGAGAATGCCAATATTTATCGGAGATTTTGGAGATGATCCATACTGCAATGTAAAAAATGAAAATGCCATACATTTTGAAAATACGGATTTCACTTTTTGTGTGAGAGGAAAAAGAAAACTGAAAAAATATGGTCGATCTGCTGATGATGAAGGAATTACAGATGTAGGAGCGCTAGAGGTTATTAAGGGGTGGCTGATATAAAGGAGACGGATAATATTTTCAGTTGTTATCAGTATAAAGTAATTGTCAGTAACAGAACGGTGTATAAAGAGTTTGAAATTGCAGCATAGAAAAATCAAAAGAATAGAAAGCTAAGAGGAAGATAGTTATGTTGTCTGATAATAGTATTGTTTATATTTTATACACATTATTTTTAATTATAATAGTTCCCATTTTTTTGCGTATATGTGCAAGCACATTTACAGGAGGAGATGTGGAAGCAAAAAGTCCAATACAAAATATTGTACAAAATGCAGCACATAATGAGCAGCTAGATAAAATTTTAGATTTTGTTTTGGGAACAATTTTAATGGGGATGTTGATTGTATATCTTATAATTTGGCCGCCAGTTCTTTTGGATGCGCCGGAATACCTTAGCGGAACTGGCGAAACGGTAACGGGCACAATTACAGAGTTTACGGACAAAATCAGACCGGTTGAAGGAGAATGGGCATTAGTATCGGCAAAGATACAGGACGAAAATACGAAAAAGATAGTTTCCATAAAAAAGACATATTTTCCATATGTGCAGGTAGGAGATCAGGTGACAGTAAGTTACTTACGCCATTGTAAAATGGGAATGGTTCAGGAAGTAAATGGAAAGCCATATGCTTTAGAACGAAGGGCAAATAAAGCATTCTATATCATAATAATGATTTTATTACATTTGTATTTCATTGCGAGGATGCTGCTTGTATTAAAAGAAAGTATAAAATCTGAGAAAAAGTACAAAGTACATATCCATAAGGGAAGGTGTATCACATGGATCTTTGCGGCAGAAATGATAAATGCATTGGGTTCTATCATACTGGCAGCGTCTATGGTGGGGAAATGTAATACTGCAGTAAAAATAATTTGGAATATTCTGGTAGTAGTTTTTTATATACTTATATTTGGCTTATTTATGGAAGACCGCTACATATTAAAAGTGAACCGTAAACGCATTTTCTATTGTGACCGAAAGCTGAGGTATTTGGGACAGGCAAGTGAAATAAAAGGTGTAGAAAGAAATGGAAAACAGATTGATGTTATATTAGAAAATGAAAAAAGACTTCCTGTTTATGATATAGAAACGAGTAATGGAATGGAAACAGATTGAAATCCTAAGGGTACATGAGTTTGAAGCGGTTAACCAGATGAGCAGTTCTATGGGCGAGTACGGTGGAATCGTAAAAAAGGCAGAATATCAATATAATGGTCTGGGACACAGAATGAATCAAAAAATATGGAAATATGAACAGATTCAGCCAGAAAATCCAGAACATCAGATTCAGTATACATTAGATCTGACCAGACAGTATTACAATTTGTTACAAAAAGAGGACAGTTATACGGAAACGGTGACAGATAAAACACCAGAATCTGGAATACAAAGTTTTTACTGGGACAGAAATATAGTATCCATGGAAGTCTGTAGGAAAGATAGCAGTTAGCACGTTACAGGGAGCTGGTGAAGGAGCTGTGTTGGGAACAGGTAATGTACCTGCTGCAGCAGTGACTACGTTTGTTATAGAGATTGCTGGGGCAATATATTGGAGCAGAGAGTTTATATGATATGGCAGTAAACAGAATAAATTCATTTGGAGATTCGCTGTTAGATGAAGTCATGAATGGTACGAATTTGTCTAAAAATTTGAAGCCAAATAAAGAAGAGAAGGAGTAGAAATGGAAGATAAAATTGAATGCATAGGGAAAGGCGTATTCACTTTAATTATGGGATTAATTTGTCTGACGATGGCAATATATCTATTGATTATAACTATAAAGATGGAGCAGATCATAGTTCTGGCGTACTTAATAGTAATTTTGGCATTTGGGTTAGCAATATACTATTTATTATATTGGAAAAATAAGAAGATAGTAATGTCAAGAAATGAGATTACCTACTATCCGATACTTGGTAAAGTTAGAACATATTCATGGAATGATGTGAGAAAAGTACGTTATGCATCAGGAGCTCGTGGTTCAAAAGGAAGAATTATTATAGTTACTGACAAAACAATTTCAATTGAAAAAGATATGAAACAATTTGCACTAATAGAAAAAATGATAAAAGAAAAGGGATACTTACAGGTGAAAATTAAATAAGTACAGTGATTGAGAGCAGATTTTATTAGAGCAATCTTATGGCTACGATGCCTTTGGGAACCGGAGCAGAACTGAGTACCGGACAGCGGGCAGCCTGCCAGTACCATAACCTTCTGCAGAAAACGACCAGCATGGGAAGCGGCGGAAGCCGGACAGAGGACAGAAGATATGATGCCGGAGCGGGTCGTTTCATAAGCGAGGACTTCATAAAAGGACACACCGCAGTCCATACACGATGAACCATTACAGCTACTGCTTCAACAGACCGATGGATCTGGTGGACCTGAATGGCATGTGGCCAACGGCAGTTGTGACAAGTGATTTGGCGGGAATGGATACAAAATCAGAAGAACTGGATGAGTCTGATCCAGTGCATATAGCTTCAGATTTAGATGGAAATGGAAAATCTCTAAGAGATGATATAAAAGATATTGTTTATGGATTAGTAAGTGGAGAAAATGGTGAAAAAGAATAAAGAAATATTAAAACAGGCAGGCGTAATGAGTTTTTTGTATTTGATATTATGTTTAGGTGGTGCATATGAGAGCTACTATCGGGGAGCCGATTTAAAACTTACAGCGAGAATTGCAGGCTGTGTATTGTTACTTATGTGGGGTGGAATATTTATATTTATAATCAAAAAAGAATATGATTCCAGAAAATATTTAGGGTATATCTATTTATTAATTTCCTTGGGACTTATGTTGCAGACAGTGATACAAGGAAATATACCTGTTGAGAGCAGAGTAAAAATGTGTATTGCTGGTTATGTAGCGACACTTGTAGTTGGATTTCTTGTAGGATTATATGCAACAAGGAAGATTATTGTGAAGAATAAATTTGTAAAAGAAATGTTACATGTGGGTTGTACTATATTAGGATTTTTGATTATTTTTATATGTTCAACAGGGAGGATGTTTTTTGGACGCAGGGGAGCAATATTAGTAGAAATGACAGGAGGACAAAAAAATAGTGGAAGATGCTTGTGGTATATTATCTTAGGTATGACATGCTTGTTTAACTTTATTAGCATTTTACTTATAACCTGTGTTGCAGCAGAACCGGATCATTTTAAAGAGAAGAAACAAGGCAAATAATTAATAATCATACTCAAATAAGATAAAAGGACATCATTTGCACCAAAATTATCTTCAAAATTTGTCCCATATTTAAGAAATTTAGTTTCACATGAAGAAATTGGGGAGATAGCAGATTGGCTTGTTAAGTATGCAAGAAGTTGTGCTTTAGATGCAAAAATAAATATTGATTTCAATGGCAACATATGAAGTTAAAGGCATATTCAGTATCTGCTTAATATTATGTGTTTTAGAAGGAAGTTATTTCCTTTTATTTTGGTACAATAAACAAATTATTTTTACATGGAATGAAATTATATATCGTTCAATCTTTGGAATAGAAAAAATATATATTGAAACGGGAATGATGAAAAAATGTGAAGATGTTGAGAGAGTAATAAAAGAAAAGGGTTATTTACAAGTAAAAATCAAATAGGTATAGCAATTGAGAGTAGATTTTATTAGAATAATTTTATTGTTATAAAGCCTTGGGAAGCGGCGGAAGCCGGACAGAGGACAGAAGATATGATGCCGGAGTTGATTTTGTTAAAGAATTGACTCTGTTAAAGCAGGAATGCCATACTATATTTGGCAAGCATTTTCAAATTTTGGAGGGGTTTCTGTGGGAGGTTGTGTTTATATTGTAGCAGATTATGCTTCTAAAAAAATATTTGAAGGATGTCCTGCAAGTGAATAAGTAGTCACGCTATGTTTCATAATAAAAGGAAGTTGAGGAGGGAATATTTCATCAATTGCCCATGATGAATGTGAAAAAAATGGTAGTATATTATAGTTTTGTATTTTACTGTATGGTAATGTTTAGTTTTATTGCTTGCATAATACTCTTATGTAAAGCTTTTGGCGGAGTTGTATTCGAGGTTCAGACTTATATAAACAGCAAAAGAGAGGTAGAGGTATCGCCAAGAGGAACCCGGATATTTTCTAAGTGGTTTGCTGGAATATTAGGGATATTTTTTATTTATATTCTGGCTGGGTACTATATGCCGGTTATTCTTTACACACCCAGAATTTTATCAGGAGTATCTATTGGAATACAAGGGGAGGTATTGTCAAACCATCAGGAAGAAATTGCATTTATCTGGATAGCAGTCGCATGTTTCTTATTTGTACTTACTGGAAGAAGATTGTTACTTGCCCTGACCCAAAGGGTGCAGATAAAAAGAAAGCGTACAGAAATCTATTTATGGGGAAGAGAATATTGGATTTTACTTTTGGTACAGGCATTAGCAACATCTGTGTGTCTGTTTGTATTAGTGGGTTCTCTTACCGGCGGTTATACGGAGGCGGTTGAGAAAATATGGAAAATTTCTGCATGGGCTGAATATATTTTGGCACTGATCAATGGAATGTATACACATCAAAAACTATTTATTTTCGATAATGGGGTAGTTACATATCATAAGTATCAGAAGGAAGGATTTGGGGAGAAAGAAGATTTAGAAATCGTCGAAGATGACAGTGACAGGATTTTGATCAGATTTAAGGGTGAAAATAAATTTGAATTGGAATGTGGTACACCACGGGCAAAAGAAGAGTTAATACATGTACAGAAAATGTTGGCTGAAAAAAAGGCGGAAAAGACGATAGAAGAGACACGCACCGATGAAGAAGTATCTACGGAAAAAAGGAATACGTCAGTTGATAGTGCAGGAAAAGTAGAACAAAAAATAGAATTACACAGTCTGGAAAATGACAGTAAAGTACAATTGGCAAAAGAATGGTTTATGGTATGCAAAACAAAAAATAATATGCAAATGCTATATTTATGGAAAGGAACCGAGAACCGGCATATAACGACTGCAAAATGGAGTATAGAGCATAAGGACGGAGAATTGAATATTAAGGGAAAAATTACATTTGCCCAGATATTTTTAATACTATTTATAATAGTTGAAATTATATTTGCAGCAGGGTTTACGTTTTTTGGTATAGCTGCGATATTAGATAATGACATGGTATTCGGGGAAAAAGTATTGTTTGTATGCTTTATGTTAGTATTGGATCCAATGTGTATCTTCTTATGTTATGTGATAAATAAGATTTTCAATGTAGAGCCTGTTAAATACCTGTATAAATATTTGAACAATATTCAGAAAAAATAATTGTAATCACACATTTTTTGAAAACAGAAATATCTGGAGGGCAGGTAGAATATCGAATAACAAGCAGTATTGCTTCTAATCCATCAGGAACCGGAAGAACAGACATCGTATATTTTAATACTGTTATAATCCCAAGTGTGGAATACCCTGACAAGGAGATTGTATATCATGTATATGAGAATGGATTGATTAACTATTATTATAGAAAGAAAAAAACACAAGAAAAACCAGCTACATCATCAGAAAAAGTAAAAGAACAGGAAAAGGATTATTCTGGTTTAGAGAGGATAGGAATTTTTGCATTTGGAAGTGCACTTTTTTAGGTGCAGCAGTTCTTTTTGTGTGATTGCATTTACTGGTAAGAAGAGGGACAATAGTTGTAGCATGAATTAGCTGTAAATAAATATTAAAAGTAAGGAAGGAATAACAATGAACGACAAAATAAACAGAGGACAACTTGTCAGAACATATATCGGAGAAGGACTTGCGCCTTTTAAATTTGAATACAAAGGATATCATGGGGATAGCTGGAAATTTGAACGAAATATGAAAGGTGCAGTTCAGACAATCTCTATATATCCATATCGTTTTGACCAGAGCATGATAACGTTTGAGTTATATACAAATGTAAAAAATTCGGAGTATGCAAGTAAAATTGGAACCAATGTGGTATCAGCCAGTATGCTGGATGGAATTGTATCCAATGGTCAGATACGTGGTTACTGGCAGTATGGGAATGAACAGGAACTGATTCAGGTGTTGGGCGAGATGAAAGACGTTCTCATAAAAAAGGGGATGAAAATATTAGTTGAGTTAAGTAAGGGACTGGAGGAACCGGATACTGCCGAAATGTACCGGGAAGTTTATTTTCATCATGATGAATTATGCGAAAAATTTATGGAAAAGACAGGCATTGTGGTAACAGGATTTGATGAGGAGAATATCGACCGGTGGTTTGAAGTAATAGAAGAACGTACAGCAATATTAAAGCAGGGTGATTACGAGGATGCAAAAGAGGAACTGATGGAGATTGCCGCATTTCTCGGAAATCAGCTTGTAAAATATCTTGGTGGACGCTGGTTTCATTATTTGTCAGAAAATCATGAGAGCTGTGGGGTTGAAAGGTGTAAAACGTTAAATCCGGGACTAAATTGCCTGAGTGTGGTAGTTGGTGGATACACCCAAAATGGGATGAACTGGGTTAAAGAAAGTATTGTGGATATGTGCGAGAATCGTAGGAAATAGTTGAGAAAGTATTTAATGAGTGAATCAAAGGTATGTTTTAGGTGGAAACATGGACAGAAAATAACAGCGAATGATCTTGTACTTGCACTGAATGAGGCATATGGATTAGGGATGGATACGGATAATATTTTCAGTTGTTATCTTGTTGCTGAGAATCCGATCGCTTTTTTAAGAGGAAATAAAACATTAAAAGAATTTGGCATCAGAAATGGTTCTTATATTATCTACCGGAGGGCGTAAATATGGATTATCAGTATAAAATAATCGTCAGTAACAGAACAGTATATAAGGAATTTGAAATTGCAGCAGGGGTAGAGAATGTGAGACTTGGAACAACCTCATCCTGTGAATTTCGATTGAATCCGGAAACTTTTTTTTCAGAGATCGAGATTGAGTTTTCGGTACATAGCAATAAATGGAATATGGACTGTGCGGATCAATTGTATTTTAGCAGAGGTGATATGCGGAAAATATATTCTATGGAGATCAACCATGGAGATATGATATCAGTCTGTTATTCGAATACAGGGAACGAAGCGTTTGAAATGCGCTTTATGATTGACTTTGAGGCGAAAGTACCAAACTACAACTGGTACATTGAACTTCCAGAGCGGATAGAGATATCTTCGGAACCGGGAGCAGCAGTTGTTTTAAGGAGCCAGTTTGAAAAAAATATCCAGCTCGTAATACAAAAAAGAGGAAAAAGTTATTTTCTGCAGAAAGTGCAGTCAGCTTTCGGCGTGTTGAGAAATGGACAACAGATAGAGCAAAGTGTGGAACTTCATGATTGTGATTTCTTTTCGGTGGATGAGTACCAATTTTATTTTAAGGAAGGAAAAATTTATTTTGATCAGACTGGATTGCGGATAAACAAGATACCGGTGCATGAAATCAGACATTGTGTCAACGAACTGGAATATCCGTTATTTAACCGGAATACGAGAATCATAAAACAGCTTCCAGATGATAAAATAGAAATTTTGGATGCACCGGAGATTCCGAAAAAACCGGAAAACAATATCGTTATGAATCTGATGCCCTCTATTACAATGATTGGGCTTGTTGTTGTGTTCCGTGGAATTATGAACACTTCCGGTTCATCCGGCTCGTATGTGATTTTGAGTGTATGCTCCATGGCACTTGGGGTGGTGACTACCATATTAGGGTTTCTGTCGGGAAATAAAAAATATAAAAAGGACTGCGAGGAACGTATTACAAAATACAACAGCTATATTGACAAGAAGAAACACGAAATCGAAATAAAACGTGAGGAAGAAGAGGAAAGTTTAAGAGATACATACTGTGATGTAGCGAGTGATGTTGACACAGCAATGAATTTTGATCGCCGATTATTTGAAAGAACAAGAGAGGATGCAGATTTCCTGTGTGTATATCTTGGAAAGGGAAGCGTGGAATCCGAGCGGCAGATTGATTATAGGAAGCAGGAACGGATGGAAGTAGGCGATGAACTTACAGATATGCCTGAAAAAATCTGTGATATGTATGCAAAGATTGATCATGCCCCTGTTTATGCAGATTTGAAAAATGCAAATGCAGTTGGAGTTGTTGGAGAAAAAAAGGCTTTGTATGCAATGTTCAAAAATATTGCGATTGATATCTCAGTCAGACATTATTACGGTGATGTCAGACTTTTTCTGCTGGTGGATGATGAAAAGCAATATGAGTGGGTCCGTATGCTTCCGCATCTTGGAAATGAGAAGGGAACACGTAATATCGTATGCAATAATGAGAGCAAAAATAATCTTTTTGAAAATTTGTTCCGCGAATTAAATTATAGGGAACAGACAAAAAATATTCCCTATTACTGTGTCATTCTTGTTGAAAATGAATTTGGTATCAAAAATCATCCAATTTCAAGATACATCGAGAGGGCAGCAGAACTTGGAATGGTTTTTGTATTTTTCGAGACAAGTGCAGAAAAACTGCCATTGCATTGCAATCAAATAATTACACTGACTTCCGGGCATGAGGGAAATATCTGTCTTTCTGAAAATGGCAATAAGGTGCAGGAATTTGAGTATCAGGCAATATCAGACATGCAGGCAGGAGCGGTGGTACATATGCTGGCACCTGTTTATTGTGAAGAAATCGGACTTGAAAATTCTCTCAGAAAAAATATTACATTATTTGAACTGCTTCATATATTTGCGGCGGAAGATTTAGACCTTGGAAAAAGATGGAGTGAATCACAGATCTACAAGACAATGGCAGCACCTCTGGGAGTGAATGCGAAAGATGAAATTGTGACGTTGGATCTGCATGAAAAATTTCACGGACCACATGGACTGGTAGCAGGAACCACAGGATCGGGTAAGAGCGAGATACTGCAAAGTTATATATTGTCGGCTGCAACGATATTTCATCCTTATGAGATAGGATTTGTCATTATCGATTTCAAGGGTGGTGGAATGGTGAATCAGTTTCGGAATCTGCCGCATTTGATCGGTGCAATCACTAACATTGATGGAAATGAAGTGCAGAGATCATTAAAGTCAATAAAGGCAGAATTAATGAAGCGTCAGAACCTTTTTGCACAGGCTGGTGTGAATCATATTGATAAATATATTGAACTGTATAAAGAGAAAAAAGTACAGACAGCATTACCACATCTGGTAATTATTGTGGATGAATTTGCAGAGCTGAAAGCAGAGCAGCCTGATTTTATGAAAGAACTGATATCAGCAGCGCGTATTGGACGAAGCCTCGGAGTACATCTGATTCTTGCCACTCAGAAGCCGAGTGGTGTGGTAGATGGACAAATATGGTCAAACTCAAAATTTAAACTCTGTCTGAAAGTACAGTCTAAAGAGGACAGTAACGAAGTTTTAAAAACACCACTTGCTGCGGAGATTAAAGAACCCGGACGGGCATATCTGCAGGTTGGCAACAATGAGATATTTGAACTGTTTCAGTCGGCGTTCAGCGGGGCACCTGCAACGCTTGATGAGAGTGAGGGAAATAAAGAATTTAGTGTTTCCGAACTGAATTTTGCTGGAATGAAAAAAGTGGTTTACCAGAAAAAGAAAATAAAAAAGAAGGATTCCCATACGAAGAACCAGCTGGAGGCAATTGTAGATTATATAGCAGGATACTGCGAGGAGAAAGGAATCAGGAGACTTCCGAATATTTGTATGCCGCCATTGCCGGAACTCTTGACTTATGTGAATGGAGCACGGATGGATTCAGAAGAAATTTATGCTTACATAGGTCTTCTGGATGATCCGGACAGACAAAGTCAGGAAAACCTGAAAATTAACATTACGGCACAGAACTATATACTGATCGGTTCTGCACAGTGCGGAAAGACAAATGTATTACAGACGATTATCCGAAGTCTTGCAGAAAACTATACACCGGAGGAGGTAAATCTTTACATTATCGATTTTGGCTCCATGATTTTGCGCAATTTTGCAGAGCTTCATCATTGTGGTGGTGTCGTGTGCGTATCAGATGATGAAAAATTAAAAAATCTGTTTAAATTGCTGCAAACAGAGATGGTAAAACGAAAAGAAATACTGGCACAGTCTGGGGTAAGTTCTTTTGTTGCCTATAAAGAAGCCGGGTACCGTGACCTGCCACAGATTGTTGTAGTGATTGATAATCTGACGGCATTGAAAGAAATGTATCTGCAGGATCAGGATTATCTGCTGCCATTGTGCAGAGATGGAATAGCAGTTGGTATTTCATTTGTTGTGGCAAATGTTCAGACTTCCGGTATTGGCTATCGCTATCTGAATAATTTTGAAGGACGAATTGCATTGTTTTGTAATGAAACATCAGAGTATGGAATGTTGTTTGAGGGCTGCAGAATGAAGCTGCCAAATATTCCGGGAAGATGTTTGATCCAGTTGAACAAGCACACTTATGAAAGCCAGATGTATTTGTCATTTGAAGGCGAAAAAGAATTCGAACGTGTACAGAAGATACAGGATTTTGTGAAGAAACAGAATGAAAAATACACCGGAATGAAAGCTGCGATAATACCGGAAATTCCAAAAGAACTGACACTATCCTACATCCAGAAAACTTACCCGGATGATTTAGAGGAAGGAAAAGTAATGCTGGGACTTGATTATAATACGGTTTCTCCAATGATGTTAGAAATTGCGCAGGGAGGAATGTTTACGATTTCAGGTAAAAAGGAAAAAGGAAAAGATATCTTTGTAAAATACCTGCTTGAAGCAATGCTGCTTCCGGCATTTGGAGGTACAGACCTGTACATTCTGGATGATATGACACGGAGATGGGCTGATTATGAATTTCATCCGGACACAGCTGTATATGACAATACAACAGGATCTATCCAGACCATTTTTGATGAGGTTGATCAGCGGGTGCAGAGCAGATATGAAGATTTTGCACAGAGACAGGAAGCTGCATTGGAGGATGAGAACTGGATCGTAGTTGTCATTGAAAGCTCGGACGCAATTGCAGAGATAAGCGCAGACAAAAAGTTAATTGGAATCATAAAAGGACTGCTTGGAAAATATCGGATGATGAAAGTGATGCTGCTTATGACTAATGTGGAAAATGCTGCGATTCCATTTGGTGCGCCGGAGTTAATGAAAATCGTAAAGGATAATAAGAGATACCTCATTTTTGATGATATATCCAACATCAAATTGTGTGATCTGTCAGTGAGTATTACAAAAAAATACGCAAAACCAATAGACATTTATGATGCATTTTATGTAAATGAGAATGAGTTGACGAAGATTAAGACAGTAAAACTATCATGATGGAATTCTGTATATGCAGATTTACCATATAATAAAAATTTTAAGGAGGAACAAAAAGATGGCAGTAAACAAAGTGGATTATGAGGTGCTTACAAGTGGAGTGAGCGTGTACTCAAATCAGGCAGGAGCACTTGACGATGTGATCAATTCTTTAGTGCAGATGAATGGTCAGTTGCAGGATGGCTGGACAAACCAGACAGCAGATGCATTCATTGAACGTTTTGAGAGTGAGTACAAACCGGCACTTGAGAATGCAAGGGATGCAATCCAGAGTATTTCTGATTTCATTCAGAATTACATGCAGAACAGGCAGGATGATGATGCACAGGGTGCTGCGGCTGTAAGAGGCTAATCTTTTATCCATGCGGATTCTTGAAAAACAGGAACCCGCATGGATAATCCTGAAAAATGAGAAAAATAATTGAACATAAACATGAAAGTGTTTAAGATAAAAAGTGATATACAGTGGAGGAGAAGGCATGACGAAGTCGCAGTGTTATGCAGAGATTGCGCAAAAACAGAGTGAGATTGCGAATTATAATACAAAAATTGAAAAGCTTAACAGTGAAATTTTGGAATTGAATCAAGTGAAAAGCAGTGTCAGTTCGCTTCAGGGATCTTTTTCAGAATGTAAAAATTCAGGAACATCCAGATTGGGAAATACTGGAGATATTCAGAAAATTAACAGCAAATTTACTTCTAAATTCTATGATGGAATGAATGATTTATATAATGGCGCATCTTTTCAGAATGTTTTCGGTGGGCTTGATAAGGCAATTGAGCGTGTTATGTTGGAAATTGCAAAGAAACAAAATGAAATAGCCCGATATAATCAGGCAATACAAGATTGCAACAACAGAATTAGTCAGCTTCATTCAGAAATAGCCAGCATTGAGAGAGCAGAACAGGAAGCAAGAGAAGCAGCGGCGAGAGAGGCAGCAGCCCGTGAGGCAGCGAGAACGGCAGCCGTGAATACGTCAAAGAAGAAATAAGTAAAGCAATTCAAAGGAAGGAAGCTTAGCATGGCAGGAACGGCACTTAAAATAGATGATGATTATGTTTTAAATATGGGAGAAACTCTTTCTGAGAAAGAGAAGGAGTTACAGTCAGGTGTAGATAAGTATTTGGAAATTATGAAAAAAATTAGTGAAGATGCCATTAAGGAAGGGGAAACCGCACAGGCATTGGATACATTTATTACCTATGCAGAGGAACTGAAAGATGTGATTTCAGAGCATGCTGTGAATGTAAATAAGACATGTCAGAAGTTCAAAGATGAAATAGACGAAAATGATCAGTATTTATTCTAGGAGGGGCAGATGATGACAAATATTATAGATACAGAGAAACTGGGAAGTCATATTGTTGAGATGAAAAATCTGTATACAGAATGGTCTGCAAAGAAAGTTACAATACCGGATGTCGGAGAATGTGGAGGAAGTACCATTATTCAGATTGAGGAAATGGGAAAACAGTATCAGAAAATGCAGGAGGCATTTGTTTTATTGTTGGAAAATACGATTTCCTACATGGAACAGAGAAAAAGCTCGGTTGAGACGAAAGAAAAGACACATTCAGAAACATTTTCTTCATAGGAAGAAAAAGAAAGCATGGGGATAAGAAAATGTTCAGGGATTTTTCAAAGGAAGCAAAAGAAAAGCTGATAAGTTATGTGAATGATACATCTTCCGATGGTATCTGGCAGATTATAAAGAATAGTATTGATTACATGGATGTAAAAATTAAAAACTGGCTGCATACGTTAGACAGTTATGCTTATTTATCTCAAATGGATGGTTATTACCAGACTGTTCTAAATAAGCATGATACAACCATTGAACAGATCGAACAGATTTTTACAGCCGTAGAACATGTAGATACAGCCTATCTCAAGCACGGAGCAGAGATGAATACATGTGCAGAAAAAATCATTAAGTTAATGAATACTCTGGCACAGACGATAGATCCTGCCGGAGGTAACCTTGATATGGCTTCACAAAAAGGTGTTCTCGATGCCGCAGTTGCAGATCTGAAAGATGCTCAGGCAACGGTAGAAAAAGAAATTCAGGAAGAATTGCTGGGAACAGATGCTGCTGGTACAAATTATTGTGGTGATCCTGTGAATATGACAACCGGGAATTTTGTGTATGATAGGGAAGATCTGGTTGTAGGAGGAGAAATAAATCTTTCATTTCATAGGTATTACAATTCAAAAGATGATACAACAGGAACAATTGGAAAAAGTTTTAGACATAACTATGAAATTTCTTTAGAAAAGAAAACGGAAATAAGCGCTTGCATTCATATGTATGATGGACAATGCTTATATTTTGAAAAAGAAAATGATGGAAGTTATAAGGGAACAGGAACTGCTTTAGAAATACTGTTTGAGAATGAAGAAGGGTATAGATTGTGTCGTGCAGGACTAGATAGCATGCAGTTTGATAAAATGGGAAAATTGGTGCGTGCGGAAGATATAAACGGCAGAGGAATAACATTCTCATATAATGAAAGTGGTTTATTGGAAACAGCTTGTGCAGATAATGGAAATATCTTTTCTTATTATTATAATGAAAAAAATCTTTTGGTAAGAGTTGAAGATCAGTCAGGAAGAAAGATATTACTTACATATAAAGAAAATTTGTTGGAAACAGTCACACTTCCAGATGGTGGAGTCTATCAGTATCAATATGGTGTTGACGGAAGAATCTCACATGTTGAGAATGCCGGTGGAGTTACTACCATATGTAACGATTATGATAATAAACATCGTATTACGCGTCAGAAATTTCCAGATGGTGGAGTGATGGAATTTTTGTATGATGATGTAAAAAAGAGAGTTATTTGTACGGAACGTAATGGTCAAAAAATAATATATGTGCATGATAATTTATATCGTCATACGGAAACTTTCTATGAGGATGGAACAAGGGAAGAATATATTTATAATGATAAAAATCAATGTGTCTGCGTAACGGATCGCAATAAAAATAGAAGACGTATGGCATATGATAACAGAGGAAATCTGACGCAGGTAACAGATGAAGCAAAACGCAGAATCAATATGACATATGATGCAAATAACCATTTATTAAATGTGAGTATAAATGGTAAAGCAAGATTAAAGCATTATTATGATGCACATGGAAATTTGATCTGTACAGAAAATGCGGATGGAGCTATTGTCAAAATTGAGAATGATAAGGCAGGAAGACCAACTACAGTAGTGCAGCCGGATGGCAGTGAAGTTGCTTTTACATATGATGATCGGGGAAACATTATTTGTATAAAAAAAGCAACCGGCGGTGTAGAAAAATATCAGTATGATAATTTGAACCGTGTCATTAAGACAGTGGATGGAAATGGAAATGAGACTTCATATCAGTATGATGTGGCAGATAGAATTGTAAGTGTAAAAAATGCTAATGGAGATACACGTACATACCAGTATAATAAAAATGGAAATTTAACAGAAATTTGTGATTATGATGGATATACTTTAAAAGCAAAATATAATGGCATAGGACAGCTGGAATATTTAATAGATAAAGAAGGCGCAGCAACTAAATATTTATATGATAAAATGTGGAATATTTCCGGTATTATAATGCCGGATAAGGCTGTATACAATTATATTTATAATAAGGAAAACCAGCTGAAGGAAGAAGTTTTACCTTATGGGAGCACGATAAAGTATAACTATGACGCTCTCGGAAACTGTATTGCAGTTACGGATGCGGAAGGAAACGTTACATCGTATACCTATGATTGTGCAAATCGGATAATAGAAGTGTTAGATTCAGATGGAGAAAGGACATCCTTTACTTACGATAAGGATGGAAATTTGATTACAATTGTAAATGCATTAGGTGACATTACATCTTATACATATGATGAAATGGGCAGACGGAACAGTGTAACGGATGTAGAAGGAAATACAACGAGTGTCTATTACAATAAAATGGATCAGGTACAGAGGATTTGTTATCCGAATGGCAGCAGTACAGAATATTTGTATGAGAAAGGTGGACGGTTACATAAGATTCAATATCCAGATGGGGCAGTCGAAATTTATACATATGATAATGAAGATAATCTGATTCGGCGGACAAATGCATTAGGTGAATGTGTTCAGATGAAGTATGACAGACTTAATCGCTTGACAGATTTAATAAATCCAGCAGGTGGAGTACGGCATTATTCATATGATGCAGTTGGCAATGTGGTAGAGATGATTGATGAAAATGGAAATCGAACATCTTACGAATACTCTCCAAATGGCGATTTGACGTGTGTGACAGATGCTTTAAACAACAAGACATATTACACATATGATAAGGTTGGAAATCTTTTACAGATAAAACGTACCGGGGAACAAGGGGAGAGCGACTCTGTTACTGATTATAAATGGGATCTGCAAGGAAATGTGATCCAGATCAAAGATCCATTGGGTGCAGTCGAATATTTTTCTTACGATAAAAATGGAAGAATGGCAGCCAAAACAGATCGTGATGGTTGTGTCACAAACTACAAATATAATCCAACTGGACAGATAAGTGAGATAGTGTATGCAGATGGTCAGAAAGTAAAACTTTCTTATAATGCACTTCGACAATTAGAAGAAATGAAAGATTGGATAGGAAGTACCAGAATCCGTCTGGACAAAATGGGAAGACCGCTTTCTGTTACAGATGCAGATGGTCAAAAAGTTTCTTATGAGTGGAACAATATGGGAGAGAAAACGAAAATAGTTTACCCGGATGGAAACGAGGTGCATTATACCTACAATATAGCCAATCAGCTTATACAACTAGAAAATGAAACTGGTGTGATTACATATGACTATGATGAAATGGGGCGTTTTAAAACAAAACATCTTCCTAATGATGTAGTCACATCGTATTCGTATAATAATATTGGAAGAATAGCAAAAATCACGCATCATGATCAGGAAAAAATAATCGATTCTTATGACTATACCTATGACAATGTGGGAAATAAAATAACAGTTGATCAGAAGCGGAGTGGAACAGGAATACAGAATGTAAGCTATACCTATGGTTATGATGCGGTAAATCGGCTGATACATGTCAGCAGAGAAAAAGAGAGGCTTAGAGAATATACATATGACGCCTTTGGGAATCGCATAGAGAAAAAAGATTTTGAAAATGAATCAATAATACGTTATTCTTACAATGCGAATAATCAGCTTATCAGTGAGACGGGCAATTTACTTGAAAAGACTTATCAATATGATCAGCGAGGTAACATTCGAAAAATCTGTGAAGATGGTAAAGTATTAAAAGAATTTACATTTGACTGTACAAATAGGTTAAAAAAGGTTCAAAAATTTGAAAATGGAATTACTGATATAGCAGAATATGCATATAACGGTCTCGGACAGCGAGTCAGACAACAAATATCTGGGAAAAAAGATATACACTACACGCTGGATCTGACAAGAAAATATCATAATCTTTTACAAAGCAATGAACAACATTCTGGAAGAAGACAGCAGTTTTTCTGGGATGGAAAAGCAGCTGGAATGCTTGAAAATGGAAAAAGCGCATATTATTTGCAGGATGATCATGGAAGCACGATGTGTATGGTAGATATGCAAAGAGAGATAGATGCTTTGTATGCATATGATGAATTTGGTATGCCTGTGTATAAGAATGAGAAGTATACGCAGCCATTTGGTTACATCGGATATCAGATGGATGAAATCAGTGAGTTGTATTTTGCGCAGGCAAGACATTATGATTCCAGAACAGGGCGGTTTGTAAGTGAGGATCTGATCAAAGGATTCCCGGAAATGCCGTTTACATTAAATCCATATATTTATTGTTGGGATAGACCGGAAGATTTTGAAGATAATGATGGGGAATGGCCAACAGTTGTAATTGGGGCACTTGTAGGCGGTATTGTAAGTGGCGTTATTGAAATCGGAAGTGAAGCATTAGGCGGAGAAGGGATTGATCCAAAGAAAATTGGACTTGAATTTGCAAAAGGAGCAGTGAAAGGGGCAATTGCAGGAACAGGAGCTGGACTTTTGGTTACTGCGGCTAGTAATGGATTGATTGATAGCACCGCTAATGCAATTGAACAGAAATTTATAGAAGGAAAACAGAATATTGATGTTGGAGAAGTGGTAGAAACAGGCGTGTGGAGTGCAGGTACAACATTGGCGTTTGGAGGTCTGGATAAAGCGGTTGATAAGGTTAAGAGTGGTATTGGCTGGGATAAAGCGGTAAAGCAGTTGAGAGATGAGAAGGGAATTTCTGCGTGGATGGAGAAACGACGTATAAGCACTGAGAAGATAAAACTGTGGGAAAAGCGATCGTTAAGCGATATTATTCATGGAAGAAACCAGCCACATAAAAAAGAGTATACAAAAATATTGAATGATTTGAATGTGCGGGTTGGAGTTCTGAAATCAAAAACCAAGTGGGATCGTATAAGTGGAAATGTCTGTAGAAGTGCCAGAAAGAGAGCCACTGAACATCTTGGAAGAAAGAAAGCATTAAAATACATGATTATCAATTATTCCGGACAAAAATTAGTAGGTGGCGTGAAGGACAAGATAAAGAATTCTATAAGGAATAACCTGTATCTTAGTAATCTGAAGGATGCCGTGGATATTGATGGACATGTAAATCAATTTATATGTGCATTTACATAAGAATCTGGAGGAGAAAAACATGTTAGCATTTCTTGTAACGTTAATAAAAGTAATAGCTCCGTGGGTGGCAGCAGCGGTAGTGATTCATTATCTGAATGTGTATAATGAGAAAAAATATCCGGAGTTTTATGTTTCGGATGACAAAAAGACTCCACAAAGTTTATTTGAGAATTTGGAAATAGGGTATCCGTTTGAACTGGCTTTCATAATGTATGTAGGTTTGTTTTTTATGGGTGGAGTGTTTATTTATGCATGTATTACTGATCAAATAGATGTATTTACTTGCATTTTATATGGGTTAATTATTGGTTTATGTATAAGTGGTGTCTTAGGCACGCACGTCTGGAAAATCTGGGTGAAGGGCGACAAAATCATCTATCGCAGTTACATAGGCATAAAGCATTATTATACATTTGCAGACATTACCAGAGTATCAGAACGATTAGACGGTGGATATGAATTTTATTCCGGGAAGAAAAAGCTTTTCAGGATTGATAATAATCTGTCAGATGGTTCAAAATTAGCAATAAAATTGCAAGTTAAACAAGTACCATGCGACAAAGCGGGAATGACCGTTGATAAATTTACATTAAAAACAAGGGGCGTTTATAAAGCTGTTTCCGCAATGTCAGTAGGCTTTTTCTGCTGGATGGTATGGGTGATGATCGAGCAGAATGAGACAAGCATAATATTCTTCCGTCCGATGCTTGCATTGGCGGTAATTTCCTTGATTATTTTCATAGACCTTATAACTGACAGATTTTCAGTAAATGGAACAAGAGTGACACGCAGACGCGGACTGATCGTGAAAAAATTTGACATCAGTGAAATTGAGAGTACGAGATTGAAAAAAGGATTGTTCGGTGAAAAAATTGAGTTCTATGTGAAAGGAAAGTGTATCGCAAAAGTCTCGACGAACAACCAGCCATATGATTTATTGGACAAGCGCATCAGAAAGGAACATATTTTGCGTAAAAGATAAAACATATAATCAGAATTGTTGATTAATTATTCCAAAACATACAAATGGTGGTAATAAAACATACAAATAGCTTGAAAAAAACAGCACAAATAGATGTAAAATAAACAAAAGAGTAAAGACAAAGTCAGGAGAAAAGGATGAGGGAGAATATAATTCAGAAAAGAAAAATTTCTGCTGCAATCTGTGAGGAATGGCTTGAACGGGACAAGGTATTGAGTGGTCGGCAGAAGGATGCCATTCGTCAGTACGTTAGGATGCATACGGACAAGCCGGAGGAACTATATCAAATTTACCATGCGATGATTCGTGGAGAAAATTATAAGGCAGAGACATTGGAAGTATTAATGGAGGAAGGACAGCCGGTTATAAAAATTGCCGGGAATGAAATCAGGGCGGCATTCGAGCAATTGAATGATTTTGTTCAAAAGCTGATATTGCTTACAGAAAGAACATTGCCGCTGGGAAGTGTTGTAGAGGTTGATATACGGGAATTAAAACTGGAAACAGAAAAGCCGGTATCAAGTATTAAAGTAGTGATTGTGGATCGGTTTATGAAAAAGGAAACGGAAAAGCAATATGTGCCGTATTGTGGGATCATTTATCCGTTTGGGGATTCAAAAAAGCAGCTGTTTTTCACGGAACAGGCAATCCACACAGTAATACACTATGGTTATACAGACAGGCAGGAAGATGCGTATGTTGCATTGATAAAGCGGGAGATTATAAAAAAAGGATATAGTTCCTACAGTTTTGCGGAGGCAGAAGATGACAAAATCAGAATGTTACAGTCAGATATCAACCTGTAATGCAGGGATTGAGGAAGATCAGAAAAAGATCAGGGAATGGGAAGAAAAAATTGATCTTTATGAGAATACGAACAGACGCCTGGAACGGGGACAGGAAAATATGGCTGATTTTTGTTCTTGTCATAGCAGGAAAATCCGTCAGACAAGAGATTATTTTCCGCAGGTAAAGTATGTAGAAGGTTATGTTCAGGACATGACGGAATATCTTCAGGGTGCAGAGTATAACAGTGTGAATGGAAAATTTGATGGCGCAATAGCAACAATCAACAGAAAAAAACAGGAAGCCATATCGGAAATAGAGAAGCTGAATGAAGATATCAGGAACAAACAGAACCGCATAGTGCAGATGCAGGATGAGATACGGGAGATTGAGCGGAGGGAAGCAGAAGAAAGGCGGAGAGAAGAAGAACGGCGCAGGGAAGAACAAAGAGCCAGAAACAGCAGGATGGCATCAGGATTATAGAGAGGCAGGGAACAGGAACATGCAGAGTTTAGGATATGATCTTATTGTAGATGATGACGGAATTATACAGGAAGCCGGGAAAATCGTAGAAAAAACAGAAGACTTCGAGCAGAAACTGGGGGAGCTGTCAGATATTTTATCAAATGTGCTGGATGATGCAATTATGCAGGGAAACACAGCGGAAAATCTCATGCTGTTTGCAGATGAAGTGCAGGGGTTACGGTCAGAAGCACAGGAGATAGCGGAGCAGGTCAGGAGAGCAGTGGAAAATTATGTTACATCTATGGATGAAGCAGACAGTTATGTTTACTAAAAGAGGAGGGAGCAATGGCGGGAATAAAGATTGATCCGGAAATGCTGGATATCTATATGGAATCGTTGAACAAGCTTATGGCAGGCAGCGAAACGGACGGAGGCAATGCCAGACTGGAAGTATCAGGCGCAGGAAAGACAGAGGATGGACTGGTACAATATAATGAGGAAGTCAACAAGCTGGGAGATGATCTGAGGGAACTGTATGGAAATGTGGGGGAAATACTTGGCAGGATCAGGGATGGAACACTGGAGGCAGATATTTACGGAGCAGAGAGCATAAAAGCAGAAGCTGTGACGGAGAAATGGAGTGATCTGGGATGGTGAGGGATTTTTCGCAGAAAACAGTACAGGAACTGTATGAGACCATCCGTGTGAACGTTGATGAAGAAGAGCAGTGGAAAGTATTTGACTTTGCAGAAGATTTTTTTATGGAAGAACTGGAAATCGGAGATTATATCAATGATATTAACAGTTACCATTTACATATGTTTGACAAACATGATGTGACAACAAAGAAGTTTGATGCTATAGTAGAAAAAGCAGGGAAAGTGGATGCAAACTATGCGGCACAGATAGAAGGATACTGCAGCCTGCTTGGAGAATACGGGAAAAAATTTGAGGCTGTATGTGCCATGCTGCAGCCGGAAAAACTGAGGTTATCCCCGGATAAATACCGCGAAAAACTGGAGGGGATCAATACCGGCTATCAGAATGCCAAGGATACCCACGAGCAGGAACAGTCGGATTATGAGGCAGAACTGTATGAGATAGAGACTGTCTGGTATAAAAAAATGCTGGACAAAGCGGAAGATTATCTGATACGGAGTGCCGAATGTGTTGTCCTGGGTAATTTTACAGATGAAGTGACAGTACTTGGAGTGGGTGTGCAGATTGTCCTTGGAATTTTTGATCTGGATCTGCCATGTGATATCCGGGATATCATTGCGGATGTAAGGAATCTTGCCAAAGCAGATGATATAAAATGGGATATGATCGCCATGCTTGCGCTTGATCTTATCGGGGTAATACCGGTGATCGGTGCATTAAAATATTCGGACGAAATAGGAACACTGTTCAAAAATGCAGATAAAGTCAGTGTGGTGGCGAGAAGTACAGATG
>OFMF01001049.1_pt1 | contig 23588 bp, 18 predicted proteins | sample 1541771 | NCBI WGS metagenome assembly OFMF01 (sample SAMN04209235, study PRJEB22552) | human gut metagenome | biome: gut; material: feces | host: Homo sapiens | place: USA: Oklahoma
GTCCGGCCCTCAGGGTATCGGGTTCCCATATTCATCCGCACATGTGCGGATGAATATGGGAGGTGTTCGGATAAAGTCGATAATCAAGGTGCATAAAGTAAGGGTTTGCGCACGTCAGCGTGTTATTCTAGACATACGTAAATTCGTATAAGTTGGAGGTAGCATGTTCTCAATCGGTCAACACGTCATTCATCCGGGTCAGGGAGTCTGCACCGTCGTCGGTTTTAGGGACGACACACCGCAGCCCATGCTACTGCTCGAGACCAAGCAGGGACATGCGCAGACGATCCTCATGTACCCCGTGGCGCAGGCCGACCGTTTGCACGCCGCCATCTCGCAGCAAGATGCCGAGCACCTGCTGAGCCACTATGACGAGCTGGAGTGCGACACTTTTACCGAGCGCAACAGTTCACTTGAGGAGACGCACTTTAAGCAGCAGCTCAAGCTGGGCGCGCCCGAGACGGTCCGCGTGGCAAAGACCATGATGCACCGCATTCGCCAGGCCGAGGAAGCTGATAAAAAACCCTGCTCCTACTACATGCGCGTACTCAAGGAGGCCAAACGCCGCTCCATCGAGGAGTTCGCCGTGGCCTTGGGCGTCACCGAGGAGGCCGCCGAAGCCCGCCTAGCCCAAGCCGCCCTCAACTAACCCATCCGCGCCAAAAACCACCACAAAGGGGACAGGCACCTTTGTGGTGGTTTTCTTGTTCTAGTAGTATTCATTCTTATCGATACCCACGAGCACAAGGAGTCTCTTATGGCAGAGCCGCTTACCGCCGGAATCACCCGCGACCGCGCGTTCGAACTGCTCAACGAGCACAACAAGGACCCGTTCCACATCACCCATGGCGAGACGGTCGAGGGCACTATGCGCTACTTTGCGCGCGAGTTCGACCCCGAGAACGAGGAGTTTTGGGGCATCGTCGGTCTGCTGCACGACCTGGATTGGGAGGAGCATGAGGACGACCCCATGAACCACACCATCTATGCTGCCGAGATTCTTGAGGGCGAAGGTGCGTCTCCCGAGCTCATTCGCGCCATCCAGACGCACACGTCCGACTTCAACACCTCGCTGCCCAAGCCCGAGCTGCAGATGGAAAAGATCTTGTTTGCCTGCGATGAGCTCACCGGTCTGATCGGCGCTGCAGTCATCATGCGCCCGAGCAAGAGCGTTATGGACTTTACGACCAAGTCGCTCAAGAAGAAGTTCAAGGACAAACGCTTTGCCGCCGGCTGCTCGCGCGACGTGATTTCGCAGGGCGCCGAGATGTTGGGCTGGGAGCTCCCCGAGCTCTTTGACCGCACGATCGCGGCCATGCAGTCCTTCGCCCCCGACCGAGATACCTTCCAGGCCTAACCGTCAACGCCACCTAAATCCACCACAAAGGGGACAGGCACCTTTGTGGTGGTTTTTGTTTGCGCGGGCGTTAGGGGCGGACCTGGCCGGTGCCGCGGAGCTTGTATTTGTAGGTGGTGAGGGCCTCGGCGGCAAAGGGGCCGCGGGCGTGGAGCTTTTGGGTCGAGATGCCGATCTCGGCGCCCAGGCCAAACTCGCCGCCGTCGGTAAAGCGCGTGCTGGCGTTGGCATATACGGCCGAGGCATCGACCGCATCCAAGAAGCGCTCGCAGGCGTCCACGTCCTCGGAAATGATGGCCTCGGAATGCATGGTACCGTAGCGGTTGATGTGCGCGATGGCCTCGTCCTCGTTTGCCACGACCTTCACGCTCATCTCGAGCGCCAGGTACTCGCGACCCCAGTCCTCCTCAGTCGCGGCGACGTAGTCATCGCCCTCTACAAAGCCGGCGTCGGCGCACGCGGCGCACGTGGCCTCGTCGCCGTGAATGAGCACGCCGTGGTCGTGCAGCACGGCAACGACCGCAGGCAAAAACGCATCGGCCACAGCACGGTCGACCAGCAGCGACTCGGCGGCATTGCACACGCCTACGCGCTGGGTCTTGGCATTAACGATAATGTTGAGCGCCTTATCAAAGTCGGCGGATTCATGCACGTAGATGTGGCAGTTGCCCGTGCCCGTCTCGATCACCGGCACAAGCGACTCGCGCACGCAGCGCTGGATCAGGCCTGCACCGCCGCGCGGAATGAGTACGTCGACAATGCCGCGGAGCTTCATGAGCTCGCCAGTGGCCTCGCGGTCGGTGGACTCGATCATCGACACGGCCTCGCGCGGGAAGCCCTTGGCCTCGAGCGCATCGGCCAGCAGCTCAGAAATCATGGCACACGAGTGATAGGCCAGCGAGCCGCCGCGCAGAATGCAGGCATTGCCGGTGCGGATGCAGATGCCCGCGGCGTCGGCCGTCACGTTGGGGCGCGCCTCGTAGACCATGGCGACCAGGCCCAGCGGCACACTCACACGGGTCAGGTCCACGCCGCTTGCAAGCACGCGGTGGTCGAGCACGCGGCCCACGGGATCGGGCAGCTCGGCGAGCTTTTCCAGGCCGGCGGCCATGCCCTCGACGCGCTCGAGCGTCAGCAGCAGACGATCGAGCAGTCCGGCCGAGGTACCCGCATCGCGCGCGGCGGACATATCGAGCTCGTTGGCGGCGACGATGGAGTCGACACCGTTGCGCAGTGCTGCGGCCATGGCGCGCACGGCCTCCTGGCGCCGCTCATCGCTCGCCGCGGCAAGCGAGGCCGACGCTGCCTTGGCGGCAACGGCAAGATCGTGGACATACGTGGCTATATCGACCGACATGGGCGGCCCTTTCTCCTAGAAGTTTGCAACCATGGTAGCCGATTTGCGCATGGCCTCGCCCGCGGCGGTAGAATTGGTCAACCCGAAACACCGCAACGAACGGAAGACTCACATGGCCCTCATCACTTCGTACCACGTCCCCGGCCTTTACGTCGAGGACCACAGCATCGACGTCCCCCTTGACTGGCGCGGCCTAGAGCCGATGCTCCTGGCCGTCGGCAGCACCATGCGCCGCGGCGCTATGCCGGCACCCATCGCCGGCGCGCCCGAGAGCATCAAGCTCTTCTACCGCGTGGTTTGCGCGCCCGACCGCATCAACGACGATCTGCCGCTGCTTCTGTTTTTGCAGGGCGGCCCCGGCGGCGAGAGCCCGCGTCCGCTGTCGCCCACAAGCGACGGCTGGATCGAGGAGGCCGTCAAGCACTTCCGCGTGGTCCTTCCCGACCAGCGCGGCACCGGACGCAGTAGCTGCGTGGATGGACGCACGATCAAGGCACAGGGTGATCGCGCAACGGCCGCCGGCGCCGATACAGCACGCTCGCAGGCGGACTTCCTCAAGCGCCACCTCGCCAGCTCCATCGTGCGCGATTTTGAGTACCTGCGCCTAGTGGGCTTTGGCGGCAAGCCGTGGGTCACGCTCGGCCAGAGCTACGGCGGCTTTTTGACGCTGAGCTATCTGTCGCTCTTCCCCGAGGGCGTGGCGGCGAGCTTTACCTGCGGCGGCATCCCCCACGTGCCGGCGAGCGCCAGCGAGGTCTACGCGCACACCTTCCCGCGCATGGCCGCCAAGACGCAGCGGTATTACGACCGCTACCCCGCCGACGTCGAGCGCGTGGCAGCCCTGGCCGATGCGCTCGAGGCACAGAAGCCCGTGCTGCCCGACGGCTCGCCGATGACGGTCGAGCGCCTACAGCTCATGGGCAGCGACTTTGGCATGAAGCCGAGCTTTGAGCGCATGCATTGGATTATCGATCACGCTTTTGTTGACGGCGACGGCACGCTGGGCTCCGGTTCCTCGGTATCCGACAGCTTTTTGATGCGTGCCTTCGAGCGCACCAACACGCGCACGAATCCGCTGTACTGGACACTGCAGGAGTTCATCTACGCCGACGGTGACACTATGCCCATTGGCTGGGCCGCAGCTGAAGAGAAGGCACACCGCGCCGAGTTCGACACCCTCGCGCGCCCGCTCATGTTTACCGGCGAGGCCATGTTCCCGTGGATGTTCGAGCAGATGCCCGAGCTCAAGCCCTTCAAGCCCGCCATGGACCTGCTGATGGAAGACACCAGCTGGGACAAGATCTACGACCCGCAGCGACTGGCGTGCAACGAGGTGCCCCTGCAGGCCGCGGTGTATTTCGACGACATGTACGTGGATTCGGGCCTGCAGCTTGATACGCTCAGCCGCGTGGGCAACTCGCATGCCTGGGTGACCAACGAGTTCGAGCACGACGGCCTGCACGGCAGCGTGGTATTCAAGCACCTCTTCGACGAAGCCCTCAACCGCGGAGACCTGCGCCAGATCTTCTAGCAAAGGAGTGTCCCAAAGTGCCGGCACATAAGGAACGTCCCCAAGTACCAGGTTAATGAAGTCATTGCAGAAAGAGGACGGAAAGCGAAAACGCCCCTAAGCGAGCAAGGTGACGTGAAAGAGGAGGGCATTGACCTTTTGGTCATGCCCGACGATTGAACGTCAGATTGCCGCTTAAGGGCGTTTGCAGCGTCAATTGGTTAAGCGAAGACGATTAGGTTATCCCTGTGTATCGCCGGCTTCTCGGCCAGGTTAGCGAGCAGGCGGTTGCTGGAGATCTGGTCCTGGCGGCGGCCGGCGGCAAGTTCCAGCACGTCCGAATCGGCCTCGGCGATACCGCGGGCGACGACCATACCGCTCGGATCGCACACATCGAGCACATCGCCCTCGGCAAACTGGCCATCGACCTCGCGAATACCCACCGCAAGCAAGGAAGAGCCACGGCTGACCAGCGCCTTCGCGGCACCGTCGTCAACCGTCACCGAGCCATGCGCCTTGTCGCCCAGTGCGATCCACAGCTTGCGGGGTGCGATGTCCAGACGCTCCGCCGGCGGATCGAACAACGTGCCCACGCTCTCGCCGCGGGCGAGGCGCACGAGCGCATCGGGCTCCTCGCCCGAGCAAATCACGCTCTGAATGCCCGCCGTCATCAGGATGCGGCTCGCGCGGATCTTGGTAATCATGCCGCCCGTTCCCACCGATGTGGAAGAATCGCCCGCCGAGGCAATAATCTTGGCATCGATCTTATGCACGACAGGAACAAACTCGGCCGTGGGGTCCTCATGCGGATTGGCAGTATAGAGGCCATCGATGTCCGAGAGCGTCACGCACAGATCGGCAGAAACCAGGCAGCTCACAAGCGCCGCCAGTGTGTCGTTGTCGCCAAACTTAATCTCATCGACGGTGACGGTATCGTTCTCGTTGACGACCGGCACCACGCCAAGCTCCACGAGGCGCAGCAGGGCGTCGCGTGCATGCAGGTAGGACGTGCGGCGGGCCGTATCATGGCGCGTGAGCAGTACGAGCGAGGTGAGCAGGTCGCGCGCATGAAACTCCTCGTCGTAGGCCGACGAGATGATGCACTGACCGGCCGAGGCGCAGGCCTGCAGGCTCGGCAGGTCGCCGACCGGCTTGCGTTCGAAGCCCAACACGGGATAGCCGCAGGCGATAGCGCCCGAGCTCACCACGACCAGACGCCAGCCGAGCTTGCGCAGGGCTGCGGCCTGATCGGCAAGCCCGCCGATAAAGGAACGGTTGACCTTGCCATCGGCGCCCACAACCGTGGACGAACCGATCTTTACCACCATCGTTTTATAAGAAGTCGTCATACGTCAAACCAATCAACTGTTCAGCGAACGGCCGAGCTGGCGGCCAAGGGAGCGTGACTCGCCCCTACCGCCCAAGGAATTAGTGAGCCCAGGGAAAGGCAGAGGCCGCGGCCATGTTCTTGCGCACGAGCTCGTCGCGCACCTGAGCCAGGCCCTGCTCCATGCCCACCACATAGGTCTGCGGGTACAGGAAGCGCTTGAAAGCTGCGTCCAGATGATCGAGCGCCCAAGCACAGCGCTCGCGCGCGTCCTGGATGCTCTCACGCGGAGCCACCGCAATGCCATCGCGCACGATCGGCACCAGCAACTCGCGATACTCAAGTTCGGACACGTCGGTCACCAGGGCAGCATCATTCACGGCCACGAGAGTATTGCCGCGCGCGGAGCCCTCCCCCGCCAGATGGTCCTCGTCGTAGATCATGTCGCAGACCGGGCCGCCAAAGCCGTCGTAATAACGGCGCACGCGTTGCACACCCGGGATCGTGCGCTTGTAGGGCTGCTCGGAGAGCTTGACCACCGGCGTCCATGGATCTGCCTCGCTCGCACGGCGGGCGGAAAGCTTGTACACGCCGCCCAGCGCCGGCTGGTCATAGCAGGTCGCAAGCTTGGTACCCACGCCAAAGCTGTCGATAGGCGCGCCTTGGTCGAGCAGGGACTGAATCGTATACTCATCCAGGTCGTTGGAGACCGAAATCCCCACATAGGGCAGGCCCTCAGCATCAAAGCGGCCGCGAACGTACTTGGAGAGCTTAGCCAGGTCGCCCGAGTCGATACGAATGGCCGACAGGCGCTCGCCCGCGGCCTCCATCTCCTTGGCAACCGTAATGGCATGCTCGCAGCCCTCGCGCACGTCGTACGTGTCGATGAGCAGCGTGCAGTTCTTGGGGCTCGACTTGGCAAACGCGCGGAAGGCCTCGAGCTCGGAATCGAAGCTCATCACCCAGCTGTGCGCATGCGTGCCAAAGACGGGAATACCGTAGCGGCGACCGGCGAGCACATTAGACGTAGAGGAACAGCCGGCAACGTAGCTCGCGCGCGCGACGGCCAGGCCGCCATCGGGACCCTGGGCACGGCGCAGGCCAAACTCGGCCACGGGACGACCGTCGGCCGCCAACACCACGCGTGCCGTCTTGGTGGCAACAAGCGTCTGGAAGCCGACGATGTTCAGCAGTGCCGTCTCGAGCAGCTGGCACTCCAGCGCGGGGCCGGTGACGCGCACCATGGGCTCGCGCGGAAACACGAGCTCGCCCTCGGGCACGGCGTCAATGTTCACGTGCGCACGGAAGTTGCGCAGGTAGTCGAGGAATGCAGGCTTAAACATCGCGCCGCCGGCCGGAGCCTGGAGCGAAGCTAGATAGTCGATGTCCTCGGGCGTAAAGCGCAGGTTCTCGACAAGCTCGGGCAGCTCGGCGGTGCCGCACATGACGGCATAGGCGCTGCCAAAGGGATGATCGCGGTAAAACGCCGTAAAACAACCCTGCTCATTGGCCTTGCCGCTCTCCCACAGGCCCTGGGCCATAGTGAGCTCGTACAGATCGGTGAGCATTGCAATGTCGGTGGGATGCGAGATGTCGGTCAAAGCCATGGGGCGACCTTTCGGATGTGTGGTACAGAATTTGAGGGTTAGACGAGAGCAGAGCATGCGGACATGATGCCCGATGCAAATCGGTTAGAGCAGGCCCATGCTGGTCAGGATCGTGTAGCCCATAAAGATGACAAACGCGATGAGGGCAAGGACAATGATGATTTTTTGAGCCGGCGCCATACCGGGAATCTCGCCCTCGGCCGCGGGCTCCTTGGAGGTAACCATGCGCTGGGCAAAGGTCATCTCGTCACGGCTCGGCTTGGGCTCGGCGGACTTGGGACGAGCAGCCTTTTTAGGCTGAGGTTTGGGCGCGGCAGGTGCAGGCTTCGCAGCAGCGGGCTTGGGTGCGGGCGCGGGCTTGCGCTCGGATGCGGCGTTCGAGGCGACCTCCTCGGCCTTCGCACGCTCGGCACGCAGGGCAGCCAGCTCCTCACGCTCGCGACGGGCCTCTTCCCGAGCCTCGCGGCGGGCCTTCTCAGCGCGGAGCTCTTCCAACTCAGCGCGCTCCTCGTCGGACAATGGTTGGGACTCAAACTCGGCCATGATGCAGCCCTTTCTTTTAAAAAAAGCCGCCGACACAATGTCAGCGGCTTATCAAATCCAAGGGTGGAGACGAAGGGAGTCGAACCCTCGGCCTCTGCCATGCGACGGCAGCGCTCTCCCAACTGAGCTACGTCCCCAAGACAAGTCGATATTTTACCTACGGCTCGCCAACTGTCAACGCCCAATAACCAGTCTTTTTGGGGCGCGGCTATTTTAGCAACTTTTCGAACAGGCGATCCTCTCGATGATTTTTTATCCCCGTCCCAGAAAAATCATCGACGAGCGCACTACTTTGCGCTGGTAAGAACACCGGTGGTGTCGAAGGCCGGGGTGAAGCTCTCGTCTACCGCGCCGCCCTCTTGCCAGAACATCGTCGTAAAACCCAGGTCGTCGGCATGGTCGAGCACCTGCTCGTACTCCTCGCGCGTCACGGCACGCGCCAGGTCGCCGCCCTGCTCGCGCATAAGTGCATTGGGCGTGTACTGGTTCATGACCGAGATCGGCACATCGCCCACCGTCTGCCACACCAGGTCCAGCACGCGACACGAATCGTCTGCATGTCCCGGCAGTACCAGATGGCGCACAATCATGCCGCGCTTCATGAGCCCGCCCTCATCCACCATCTCTCCCCCGCGGCGCTCGATCTCGCGCGCCATCTGAGCCAGGCCTGACACGGCCACACGTGGGTAGTCCTTTATATGAGAGAGCGACTGCGCAAGCCCGGCATTGGCATATTTAAAGTCGGTAAGCCACACATCGACCAGGTCGCCCAGCGCCGCCACGGCACTCGCGCGCTCGTAACCACTCGTGTTGTAGACGATCGGGATAACCAGTCCGCGCGCCCGTGCCGCGGCAATCACGGCAGGCAACAGGTGCGCATAGTGCGTCGCCGTCACCAAATTGATGTTGTTGGCACCCTGGTCCTGCAGTTCCAGCATAATCTCGACCAGGCGCTCAGGCGAAATCTCAAGGCCAAAATTGCCGGTCGAGATCTCGTGGTTCTGGCAGTAGATACATTTAAGCGAGCAACCGCTAAAGAAGATCGCGCCCGAACCGGCCTCGCCCGAGATAGGCGGCTCCTCCCACATATGAAGCGCGGCGCGGGCCACCTTGAGCGTGTCGTTAGCACCGCAGACGCCGTGCGCGCCCTCATCGCGCGCCGCACCGCAACGGCGCGGACACAAATGGCAGGCGGGCGAAAAAAGTTCGGTCAACGACGTCGGCATAAAAACATGCTCCAAAACAACGATTCAGCAGCTCAAACGTAAAGGGCCAGACCGGGTAGACGGCTCCGTCCCTAAGGCGCCGTAATCGTCCGACACGATTTTTGTAATGTCAAGACTGGAATCGATAAAGTGCCGCTTTATGATGTAGTTATTCCGCCCCCCGCGGAGCAACTGGGTGAACCGTCGCGTTTATTTAGGGAGCCCACACAGTCGTGCCTAGTACAGGTATCCTTCGTTGTTAAGGACGCTGGAACAGTCGATGAGGGCACCCACCTGTTTTAGGTGGGTTCATTTTCGTAACGTGGGGGGTGGTTTTCTTTTGCCGAAAATCACCATACAGTCCATATGGATCCCCGCCGGCATCCCGACAAGCCATCGACAACATTCCAATATCTGGTATGCGCGTGATAATCGCACGGTGCAAACCTCCGCACCCCCCTCGGTCGAGTATCATGGGACAGCTATGCCATTTCCGCGTAGCAACCTTTGACCTTTTCCTTCGACGCTTGGCGGTTTTTAGATTCATGGCTTCATCCCCGAGCTACATACCGTACCTATGCGTGGCAGCGGCGGCCTTTATCACGACCTTCCTCGCGGTGCCCCTGGTCAAGCGCTTGGCAATTAAACTCGATGCCGTCGACTATCCTTCTAAGCGCCGCATCAACACCAAGCCCATCCCGCGTTTGGGCGGAACGGCGGTGTTTTTGGGCCTGGTCGTTGCCTGCATTGTGCAAATCCTAGGCACCTGGCACCTAGGCTGGCCACCCGTCCTGGTGCCGCACCCGCGCCTTCACATTAGCTATCCCATGCTGGCGCTCTCCTTTACTGTCATCTTTGCGACCGGCGCTATCGACGACGTCTTCCAGCTCAAGCCCAAGCAAAAGCTGGCCGGACAGGTCCTCGCCGCGCTCATCGCCTGTATCGGCGGCCTAAAAATCGGCGTCATCGTCAACCCGTTTGCCCCCGGCGAGATCATACTCGGATGGCTCGCCTACCCCATCACCGTAATCTATCTGGTGGCATTCACCAACATCATTAACCTCATCGACGGCCTCGACGGCTTGGCCACGGGCATCTGCGGCATCGCCTCATTCACCATGTTTTCGATGGCCGTTCTCTCGGGCCGTATCGACGCCGCTGCGCTCTCCATTGCGCTCTTTGGCGCCTGTCTGGCCTTTTTGCGCTACAACTTCAACCCCGCAAGCATCTTCTTGGGCGACTCGGGGTCGTTGCTTCTGGGCTTTGCACTGGGCTCCATCTCGCTGCTCAACGTGAGCCGCACCGCCGCACTCACCTCGCTTATCATCCCGCTCATCGTTGCCGGCGTGCCCATCATCGACACGTTTAGCGCCATTGTGCGCCGCAAGCGCGCCCACATTAGCATCGGGCAGGCCGACAAGGGCCACATCCACCACCGCCTGATCCAAGAAGGCTACAACCAAAAACAGGCTGTGCTGCTCATCTATGCCTGGTGCATTATGCTTTCGGCCGGCGCCGCCGCCATCAATCAGGTCGAGGTGCCCATGCGCGTGCTCATCTTTACCGTGCTCGCCATTGGCTCGGCGGCCTTTGCCAAGCATCTACATCTGTTTGAGCCCGTGCTGCGCCACCATTACAACAAGCGCACGCACGAGGACGAGCTCGTCACCCCCGACGACCCCGCCTTTAAGCAGGAGGAGCAGGCAGCCGAGGAGCGCAAAGAAGAGCGCCACCACAAGCTCTAGGGCAAGCTGCCGAGGATGTGCCAAGGCACCGTTGGCGAAGCGCGGCCGCGCCGCGCCCATCGCACATCCCGCAGCACGCGCGTCCCTCTCCCGCCCCCTCGCCTACTTACGTTCCGCCCCTCCAATAAACGCGTTATCATTTTGACCAATGAACATACGTTAGGAGCAATCATGCCAAACGAGAACAGCTACGAAGTCGCGCTGCAAAAGAGCAACGCCATTCGCGAGGGCCTGGCCAAGACGCCCGAGAAGTTCACCATGCTCACCGGCGACCGCCCGACCGGTCGTCTGCACCTGGGCCACTACTTCGGTACCCTCAAGGGCCGTGTTGAGCTGCAGAACATGGGCGCCAAGACCAACGTGCTCATCGCCGACTACCAGGTCATCACCGACCGTGACACGACCGAGCACATCCAGGACAACGTGTACAACATGGTCATGGACTACCTTGCCTGCGGCATCGACCCCGACAAGACCATGATCTACGCGCACTCCGCCGTGCCCGCCGCCAACCAGCTCATGCTGCCGTTCCTGTCGCTGGTGTCCGAGGCCGAGCTGGCGCGCAACCCCACCGTCAAGGCCGAGATGGAGGCCTCGGGCCACGAGCTCACCGGCCTTCTGCTCACCTACCCGGTACATCAGGCCTGCGATATTCTGTTCTGCAAGGGCAACGTGGTGCCCGTCGGTCGCGACCAGCTGCCGCACATCGAGCTTACCCGCACCATCGCACGCCGCTTTAACAACCGCTACGGCAAGGTATTTCCCGAGGTCGAGGCACTGCTGTCCGAGACCCCGCTACTGCCCGGCCTTGACGGTCGCAAGATGAGCAAGAGCTACGGCAACGCCATCAACATCTCGATGACCGCCGAGGAGACGGCCAAGCGCATCAAGAAGAGCCAGACCGACTCCGAGCGCATGATCACGTTCGATCCCGAGAACCGCCCCGGCGTGTCCGGCCTGCTTTCGACAGCCGCCATCTGCACCGGTCGCTCCGAGGTCGAGATTGCCGAGGAGATTGGCATGGGCGGCTCCGGCCAACTCAAGAAGTACGTGACCGAGGCCGTCAACGAGTACTTCGCACCGATCCGCGAGCGTCGCCAGCGATACGAGAACGATCTGGACTATGTGAAGGACGTCCTGCACGAGGGCAACCGTCGCGCCAACGAGATCGCCGAGCAGACCCTAGCAGAGGTTCAGGACGCCATGGGTATGGTGTACTAGACCGATCTGCTGGCTTGAGCTTTCGATTGCTTTAGGGCGGGCGCTACAGCGTCCGCCTTTTTTTGGAGCCGGACCGCTTCGGCTCCGTCCATCGCACTCCCCCGACAAACAGGAACAGGCCCGCCGGCAGTTAGTTGCCAGCGGGCCTGTTCCCGAAGTACACCGTTGAATCGCACAGAGGGGAGGAATGCGAATCAAACTCAACAGGGCAGGCTTTTTCATCGCCTATTGCCTGCTCCGTTGCTGAAACCAATATAGTTCACCGTGGTTTACTTTCTAGCATCAATATGCGCCGCCATACCTTCTCCATAAGTTAGCTCCGGTAAACCTGCAACGGAAAACCGCCACGAAGGGGACAGGCACCTTTGTGGTGGTTTTGGCCACGGCAGAGCCGCTAGAATCCGGCAGGCCAGCGACAGGCGGCCAAGTCGACGTGCATGTCGTCCTTAAACGCCACACCCTCCCCTAGCAAAAGCTCACGTTGAGCATCAGGGCCGCCAAAGGCAAAGCCTTCGCAAATGCGGCCGTCGGCAAACACCACACGATGGCAGGGAATCTGGCCGGGGCGCGGATTACTATGCAGGGCATACCCCACGTACCGCGCACTTCGTGGGCGACCGGCGAGCAGCGCCACCTGACCGTAGGTGGCGACCATCCCCTCGGGAATCTGCTCGACCACCTCGTACACCCGTTCAAAAAAGCCCTCAGACGCCATTGCTCGCTCCCTTCCACCCGGAAAAGCATAAACCACCACAAAGGTGCCTGCCCCCTTTGTGGTGGTTTATGGCAGGTCGGTTAGTTGGCGGGCTGGAAGAAGGCTACGGCTACGGCGCCGGGGCCAACGTGGGTACCGATGGTGGCGCCGATGGTGTGAACGGGCAACTCGCCCTCGGTGTGGCCAGCCCAAAGTGCCGCGCTGTCCTCGATATACTTCTTGAGCACCGCATCCGAAAGACCCGTATAGCCGAGCGCCAGCGGCATGGAAAAGTCGATGCCGCCCGCCTTTTCGACCTTTTGGTTCAGCAGGTTGCGGCCGTTCTTGGAACCGCGCGCCTTGCCCAGCTGCACGATCAGACCGTCCTCGACAGCCACCACGGGCTTCACATTGAGCAGCGTGCCCACGGCGCCGGCCGCAGCAGATAGACGACCGCCGCGCACCAGGTACTCCAGCGTCTCGAGCAGGCCGATAACCACCACACGGTCGCGCACGGCCTCGACAGCCGCCGCGATCTGAGATGCACTGCGGCCCTCGTCCACCAAGTGCAGCGCATACTCGACCAGGACGCGCTCGCCCAGGGTGACGTTGTTGCTGTCTACCACGAACACGTCGCCGCCCGGCGCCTCGGCAAGTGCGGTACGGGCACTCTGATTGGTGCCCGAAAGCTTAGCGCCCACGGTAATAATCACAGCCTCATCGCCGGCCTCACGCGCCTCGGCAATAGCCTGCGAAAACGCGTACGGGTTGACCTGGCCGGTCTTTGGCAGCTCATCGCGCTCCACGAGCATCTCGTAAAAGCGCTGGTGATCGATGTCGACGCCATCCATGTACACATCGGTGCCAAAGGTAACGGACAGCGGCAGAACACGCAGAGCGGGGTGCTCAGCCGGCGACATATCGCTCGCGGAATCGGTAATAATACGAATGGACATAGCGAATCCTTTCTTTCGCGGACCTCTCGCGGGGAATTTTGACAGCAATGCCCCGGCACGGCATACGCACTCAAACGGGACTATGCAGTTGTTAATTGGAAGCAAATGCCTTGGCGGCCTTAGATCTCGCGCAGGGTGTTGAGAATCGTGCGCAGCGACGCATACATCTGCTCGCGCTGTTCCACACCCATAGCCTTACCGGTGGTATCGAGCACCTCGCGAATGATGCGGTCCGCCTCGCTCATGCTCTCGCCGCCCAGAGCGGTCAGGCGCACCGGAGCACGATACTTAACGGCGGCATCGCCCGAATCATCGACCTCGACGTAGCCACCCTCCTCCAGATGCGCCAGCGTACGCGAGACGGCGGCGCGGGTCACGCCTGCCATGCGAGCCAGGTCGGCGCCAGTCAGGCCGTCCTTGCTGCGCTCAAGATAGTACAGGCACATAACGTCGGAGCCCTTGAGACCCAGCCTTGCGCCCTCAGACGTCTTAATGCGCTGGATCTCCTTGTAGAGTCCGCTGATCAGTCCGACAAAGTCCTCGAAACGTGTCTCGTCGCTCTGCTGCATGGGAGACGACCGCCTTTCGCTTGCATAATGCTAACGGGTAAACATCTTAGCCGCATAAGGCGACACCCGTACCCAAATACCCCATTTGTTAACCCATCAACATAAAAACCACCACAAAGGGGACAGGCACCTTTGTGGTGGTTTGGGGCATCAATAGGTTCTAGGCGCCGCTACAGCTCCACGCAAGGATTGTCGCGGGCCACAAGCGTCTTAATGACAACCGTCGCTCCCAGATAGCGCTCAAGCAGCTCGGCTAAGCGATCGATCGCAGCCTAGCAATCCCCCATCCGCTCGGGCTCCACGCACTCAATCGCCAGGAACGCATCGGCCGAATCATCGGACAGCGCCGTTCGAACGCCGTCGCGCCAGTTCCAGCAGCGGCACACGGCGCCCGCATCATCGATGTAGGCGAGCTCGCCGGGCAGCGTCGGATCGTCCGCCTCCTCGCCAAGCGGCAAGAACGCATCGCCACCGTCGGTCACCTTCAGGCGAAGGTCTCCCTCGATCGCATGCAGATCCTCGCCTCCCACGGGCAGCGCGTAGGTCAGCGACACCGTGTTGTAGATGTCCACCGCGGGCGTAATGTGGCCCACAGGCTTGCCCTTAAGCACGCGCTTGAGCAAGTTCTCGATCGAGCAGCGGGCGCCCTTTTTAGTCTTGAACAGCCGGTACGCGTCGCGCCATGCCTTGACCGGCGCGTTCTCGCTGATGGTATCGCTAGTCAGGTGGCGCTCCGCATCGATGTTGGCGCGGTCAAGCAGCGCGGCGATCGCATCCACGTCCTCTTGAGGAATCTGAGCCGTGGGCTTCATGCCCTCCACGACCACAACACCGACCGCTGCCTGCGGAAACAGCTCCCAGAATGAATCCTCGGCAATAAAGCTCTTCATACGCTCTCCCTTCATTATGCACGCCCGAGTGAGGGCGCCTAAACAAAAAGCGCCCTCACAACGGCCACCTTCAAAGTCCTACGGTGCCGTCACAAGAACGCTTGCGCTGTCCCCATCCGGAGAAGGGGACGATATGTCAGGCGTATTGTAACCCGAGTCATCCACGTGAGCAAAACCACCACAAAGGTGCCTGTCCCCTTTGTGGTGGATATGGACTCACGGCGAAGCTAGTGGCGGAGTCCCAGCAGGCCGCGGCCGCGATGACGGGCCTCGGCGGACACCTGGGCGTGCGGGCCGGCGGCTTTGACGGACTCGGGCAGGTGCGAGTACTTCTTCTCGAAGTTCTCCTCAAACATCACCGCCAGGTTGTGCGCGGCCTCGTCGTAGCGCGCGGTGCTCTGCCAGTATTGGCGCGGCACCAGGATGCCATCGGGCACGCCGTGGCACGTCGTGGGAATGTCGACGTTAAAGATGTCGTCGTGCACGAACTCGCTATCCTCGATGGTGCCGTCGAGGGCGCGCGCGACCAGCGAGCGCGTGTAGGCCAGCTCGATGCGATGACCCACGCCGTAGCCGCCGCCAATCCAGCCGGTGTTGACCAGGTATACGCGCGTGCGGCCGTCGGCAATGCGCTCGCCAAGCATCTTGGCGTAAACCATGGGGTCGAGCGGCATAAACGGCTCGCCGAACAGCGAAGAGAACGTGGGCGTGGGCTCGGTGACGCCGACCTCGGTGCCGGGAATCTTAGCCGTAAAGCCCGTCACAAAGTGGTACATGGCGGCATCGGCCGTCAGGCGTGAGATGGGCGGCAGCACGCCAAAAGCGTCGCAAGTCAAGAACAGCACGACACTCGGAGTGGTGCCCATGCCCTTAGTCCACGCGTTAGGAATGTGCTCCACGGGATAGGCCACGCGCGTGTTGTGCGTGATCGAGATGTCGTCGTAGTTGGGCTTGCGGTTCTCGTCGAGCACCACGTTTTCGCAGATGGCGCCAAAACGGACGGCGTTGAAGATCTCGGGCTCGTGGAAGGCGTCCAGGCCCTCGCATTTGGCGTAGCAGCCACCCTCGATGTTGAAGATGCCCATGTCAGACCAGCCGTGCTCGTCGTCGCCGATCAGCAGGCGCGTGGGGTTGGCCGAAAGCGTAGTCTTGCCGGTACCGGACAGGCCAAAGAACACGGCGGTCTCGTGCGTGACGGGGTCCATGCTGGCCGAGCAATGCATGGGCAGCACGTCGTCCTCGACAGGCAGCAGGTAGTTCATGACACTGAAGATGGACTTTTTGATCTCGCCGGAGTAGCCGGTACCCGCGACCAAAATCACGCGCTCCTGGAAGTTGATGACTACGGCGGCGCTGGAGTTGAGGCCCTTGATGGCAGGGTCGCACTGGTAGCCGGGTGCCGCGAGCACGCAGAAGTCGGGCTCGCCGGTGCGCGCGATTTCACGGGCGAGCGGACGGGCGAGCATTTGCTTAATGAAGAGTGCCTGGCTGGCACGCTCGCAGGCAACAAGCAGGCGACGCGTATGGTTGCGGTCGGCGCCGGCCATGCCGCGGGTGACGAACACATCGCGCTCGTTGAGATAGTCGACGATGCCGGCTTTGATGACCTCGTAGCTTTCGACGGACAGCGGGCGGTTGACGGCGCCCCAGGCAATCTTGTCGTGGACATCGGGGGTGTCAACGATAAAGCGGTCGTTGGGCGAACGTCCGGTACGCTCCCCCGTCTCGATCACCAGCGCGCCGTTGGATGCCATGCGGCCTTCGTTGCGGCGGATGGCATGCTCGACGAGCTCTGCCGCCGGCAGGTCCACCAGCAGACGGGGTTGATTCTCGGCGGGATCTTCAACGAGCGTAATACCAAAGTTGGACAGAACTTCTGCAGGGGTAACACCAGGCATGGGGCCTCCTTTAAAAACGCGACACGTTGACGCGACGCGCACTTTACTCACGTAAAGCCCGTTGTACCCGATATGCAAAAACGTTTTTGCGGCAAGGGCGGCAAGCCCGCCCAACGGTCAAAAATCGCAGGCAAGCGGCCTAGTCATTGGGGACGCTTTTAAACGACTAGTCATTGGGGACACTCTTGAACAGACAACATTCAAGGAGTGTCCCCAGATGCCGGCACTTAGGGACGTTCCCAAAGTGCCGGCACATAAGGAACGTCCCTAAGTGCCGACTACAGCGGCAGGCCTTGGCCGAGCATGGCTATGGCGCTCATCAGGACCAGCATGCCGGCGGCGTAGGGCAGGACGGCGCCCAGGAGTTCGGCATCCTTACCGCGCACGAGCACGGCGGCAAGACCAATGGCGAGGGTCTGCGGCGAGATCATCTTACCGGCGGCGACGCCCAGGGCGTTCAACGCGACCATCCAGTAGTCGCTCACACCCAGCGCAGTGGCAGCCTGGCTCTGAATGGGGCCAAACAGCATGCCCGAGGACGTGCCCGAGCCGGTCACAAACGCACCGACTGCGCCGATCCACGGAGCAAGAATCGGGTACAGCCCACCGGCGACGGCGATGCAGAACGCGCTGATCGAAGAGATCATGCCCGCATAGCCCATCACCTTGGCACAGCCCAGCACCGAAAGCATCGTGATCACCGTCGGCATCATCTGCTTCACAGTCGCGGCCAGCACCTCGCCCATCATGCGTGGCGAAGCACCCTGAATGGCACCGCCGACAAACGCCGCCAGGAAAATCCAGACGCCTGGCGTGTTGATCCACGAAAACGTAAGCATACCGGGATTCTCACCGCAATACACCTGCACATGGCTCGCAAACGGCGCGAGCGCAGCATGTACAGCGGGCACCAGATTAGACGTGCCCAGCAGCAACACAAAGATCAGGATGAAGCACGACCAGGCCGAAAGCGCCGACTTAACGGTGAGCTTCTCCCCCGCCTCGATATTCATGTGAAAGCGTGCGTCCAGATGCCCCGACTTCTCGGCACGCATGGCAAGCGCAGCTGTCAGCGCGAGCGAAACGATGGATCCTACGACCACGGCCAGCTCGGGGCCCACAAACATGGCAACGACCAGAGCCGCGCCGACAAACGACACGCCGGAGAGCAACGCCACGCCGGCAACACCGTGCAGACGCTCGCCCACACTCGCGGCATTGCCCTGGTCATCGGCAACACGGCCCGCAACCAGCACAATAAATAGCGGCATCACCACAAAGAACGGTGCGAGCTGCACCAGCTGAACGGTCGCTAGGTGAAGGGAATCCAAACCCACCAGGTCGGCAACGGACACCGTGGGGATGCCGATGGAGCCGTAGGGCGTGGGCACGCCGTTGGCCAGCAGGCAGATGAGCACGGCAGGCACGGCCTCAAAGCCCAGGCCCGCGAGCATGCCGGCGGGAATGGCGACAGCGGTACCGAAGCCGGCCATGCCCTCCATAAAGCCACCGAAGCACCAAGCCACGAGCAGCGCCAGCAGACGGCGGTCGCTGCTGATGGAGGTGATCATGCTGCCGATCACGTCCATGGCGCCCGTACGAACGCACAGGTTATACGTGAACACCGCGGCGATGATCACCAGGACGATGGGCCACAGAGCCATCAAAAAACCTTCGAGCGAGGCGGTCGCGATCTGCGCTGCCGGCAGGTGCCACCATGCGAAGGCAAGCAAGCACGAAAGGACAAACGATCCGATAGCGGCCTTCCAAGCTGGCCATTTAAAGCACAGCAGCATCACGACCAGCCAAATAATCGGCACAAGAGCCAGTAAGAATGCGGCGACGTCCATAGGTAGAAGCTCCTTGGTACCGCGTGGGCGGCATCGGGGGTGTCACAAAACTTCAACAGGATACCGCACGTTTACCGACAAATTACAGCCGCCCGCCGAAATTATTGAACAATCCGTTCAAAAACACGAGCGAACACCGTCGCGTCTATACTAAAGCGCAGCAATAGAAAGGACTCCGCTTTGAGTATCACGCCCCTCGATAGCATTCGCCGCGCCATCGCCCGCCGCAACGGCACCTCCAACCCCGCTGCATCGAAGGACGGCGCCGCGAAGGCCCAGGGCGGCCGCATCGAGAACGGCCTCTTCCCTGCCTCGCACACTGCCGAGGAACTCGCACGCATCCAAGAGCTGAGTCAGCGCAACGCCGGCGGGCCCGATAGCAGCCAAGCCACACGTCGCCGGCGCGAACGCGATCGCAAGCCCGGCCCCGTCCGCCGCATGGTCAACGCTTGGTGGAACCGTCTGCTCGGCGCCGTCTACGGCGGCGGCTTCTCCATGCAGGAAGCGGAATACGAGGAGCACGCCACCAGTCACGACTATCTTTGGAACACCCTGGGCACCGCCGTATGGGGCATGGCGTTTCCGCTGCTCACCATTGTGTCGACGCAGCTCGTGGGCGCCGAGGAGGCCGGCAAGTTCTCCATCGCCTTTGTTACCGGCACGCTCATCATGATCGCGTGCAACTACGGCGTGCGCAACTTTCAGGTCTCGGACATCGACGAAAAAACCTCCTTCGCCTCCTACCAGCTCAACCGTTGGCTTTGCGGAGCGCTCGCACTAGGATGCGGCCTCACGTACAGCAGCGCACGCGGCTACGATGCGCAGATGGCCACGATCGGCCTGGGCGTCTACCTCTATAAGGTGATCGACGGCATCGCCGACGTGTACGAGGGCCGCCTGCAGCAGGCCGACAAGCTCTATTTGGCCGGCATGAGCCAAACGCTGCGTTCCGCCGGCGTCATCGCGGTCTTTAGCGTGGCACTGTTCCTCACGCGCAGCATGCCCATCGCGGCCATGGCCATGGGCATCGCCGCGATTGCCTCGCTCGTGCTGGTCACCGCCCCGCTCGCCCTGCTCGAGACCGAAAAATCACGCCGCATGAGCCTGCGCGAGGCTGGCCACCTGTTTATCCAGTGCGCCCCGCTCTTTGGCGCACTGTTCCTGTTTAACCTTATCGAGAGCATGCCCAAGTTCGTGATGGAAGGCGCGCTGGCCTACAAGTATCAGCTGTACTTTAATGCCCTGTTCTTTCCGGCGCAGGGAATTTTGTTGAGCATTGGATTTATCTATAAACCGCAGCTCCTGCGTCTGTCGAGCATTTGGGCGAATCCGCGCAAGCGTCGCCGCTTTGACCTGATTATTGTTGCCGTTATGGCGCTGATCGTGGTCATCACCGGCGTGTGCGCCGCATTTATGGCAGGTCCCGGTATTCCCCTCATGAGCTTTATGTACGGTCTCAGCTTTGAACGCTACCGTACGCTGGCGCTGCTGATGGTCGTCGCCGGCGGCGTCACCGCGGCCATCGACTTTATCTACGCCATCATCACGGTGCTGCGCCACGCTGGAGATGTCACCAAGATCTACCTGATCTGCTTTGCCGTGAGCGTGGTGCTCCCGGTGATTCTGATCAATCTGCTCGGCCTGATGGGCGCCGTCGTGAGCTACCTAGCCATCATGGCCCTACTGCTGGTACTGTTGATTATCGAGTACGCCCACATCCGCCAACGCATAGAGAGGGACCGGAATCCGTACGGCGCCTAATTGCGGCGATGGGAGAAGCTAATTTGCGGTGGAATCACCCCGGCTGGAGTCTCGTTGCGGACACGCAAAACTAAGTGAGTAGACTTTTACCGAATCCCGGACCACACCGACAAAGCACAAGTCCGTGACCAGCGGTTTTATTGAGGCAAATATGTTGGGTGCTCGGCATTTCCAAAAAAGTCTACTCACTTAGCCAGCGGGCAGCCAAATGATTATTTAATCCCCGTCCCTGAAAAATCAATTTGCGGGCAGAAGGGCAAAAGTAGTCAAAAAAGGCCCCGTCCAAAATTAGCTACCCCTTGCACCGATTATTCGCCCGGGTTGATATTCGCGTAGAACTCCGCCCCATCATCGAGCCGCAGGATGCCCACGCGACCGAACTCGGAGCCGGTGGCGGCGGCGCAATCGATATCGATGCGATCGGGCACGCCGGCAGTGTCCTCGCCGCCCAAGCGCACGATCTGCCCTCGTCCCGATTCCTCATCGAGCCCCGCAAGACCACCGACCTCGCAATAACGCCCGAGCGACACCGTTGGCGTGTGGCCACTCACCACGACCGAACCCTTGCCCTCGGCAGAAAGCAGCCCCGTCGGGGCATCCCAATAGCCATGGCGAATCCAGAGCAAGTCATCGGACGACTGTACGGCGAGCATTTGCTGCAGCAGCTCGCGATCGGCATCGACCGCTCCCCTGCCGTCGCCGCAATCGACACCATGCTCAAGCAAAAACGCACGCGCCGCCTCGGTCTGAATGCCGGCGTGCACCAGCAGGTACGGCCGCTCGGCAGTCTCGACCACCGCGTAGAGCGGCAGCGCGGCCATCCATCGCACGAGCTCCTCGTATGCCTCAAATTCCATGTCGTTGAGCTGCTCGCGCGTCGTCCAGCCACCGTTGATATCCCAGGTCTCGGCATCGAGCGGATCCTGGCCAATGATGGCATCGAGCATGATCTGCTCGTGATTGCCCTTGAGCACGCGGGCGTTGGGCAGCGAGCGCACGAGCTTAATAACACCGACCGGATCGGGCCCGCGATCGATCATGTCGCCCAGCACGTACAGTGTGTCGTCGGACGTCAACGAGATCTTAGACAGGGCCTCGTCAAGCGCACGCACGTGCCCGTGAGCGTCAGATGTCACATAGATCGCCATGGTACGCCTCTCCTTGCATTGCGGCCGAAGCCCGGCGCCGCAACTAAAACTTCAAGTTGAACTTAAACGTTACCCATTGTACTCCGTTGCAATAAAGCTGGAAAGGGTTTCCGAGCAGAGGCAAAGACGGCAGCCGTCTATGACGATATCGCGCATGCCCGCAATCCAACCCCATAAACCCACCATCTTTGGGTACAAATAACCGCAGACAACTGACCGTGCCACGCCAACCACCCAGGAGCGGACACTCCCTATGAACCAGATTCTTCTCTTTATCGGCCTCGTCATTATTCTGTGCCTGACCATCAAACCCGTCGGCAAAAAGCTCCCCTTCCCCACCCTGCTCATCTTTATCGCGCTCGGCATGCTGTTGGGCGTCAACGGCCCGGCGCATATCGACTTTAGCGACTATGCGCTCACCGAAACCGTCTGCAGCACGGCGCTGTTGTTCATCATGTTCTACGGCGGCTTTAACACCAACATCGACCGCGCCAAGCCCGTCGCCGCGCCCGCGGTGTTGCTGAGCACGCTCGGCGTCGTCATCACCGCAGGCATCACCGGCGTGTTCGCCCACTTTGTGCTGGGCTTCGACTGGATCGGCGGCCTGCTGCTGGGATCGGTCGTGCCGTCGACCGATGCGGCCAGCGTCTTTAGCGTGCTGCGCGAGCACAGCCTTTCACTGAGGGGCGGCACCGACTCGCTGCTCGAGGTCGAATCGGGCTCCAACGACCCCGTCGCCTACATGCTCACCGCCGTGCTCGCCACACTCGCGGCCGGCGGCGACATCAACATTCCCGCACTGCTGGCCAAGCAGATTATCCTGGGCGCGGGCCTGGGCCTTGCCATCGGCTGGGCGGCGGGCCGCCTGATTGAACGCGCGCACGCAACGGCCGAGGGCGCGCAGACCATCTTTTTGTTCGCCGTGGCGATCGTCGCATACGCGCTACCAAGCTATCTGGGCGGCAACGGCTTTTTGGCTGTATACCTGGCCGGCATTGTGCTGGGTGCCAGTGACATCACCGGCAAGGTCGAGATGGCGCACTTCTTTGACACTCTCACCGAGATGGCCGAGATGACCATCTTCTTTTTGCTGGGCCTGCTCGTCACACCCGCACGCCTGCCGCAAATGCTGCTACCGGGCCTGGCACTCATGGCATTTATGTTCTTTGTGAGCCGCCCCATCGCCGTAGGCATGCTGCTGGCGCCGTTTAGGACGAACCCTCGCCAGATCGCGCTCGTAAGCTGGGCGGGTTTGCGCGGCGCCGCTTCGGTCGTGTTTAGCCTCTTTGCCGTGGTAGCCGGTGTTCCCGGCGGTCACGACCTGTTTGACCTGGTGTTTGTGATTGCCGTGTCGAGCATTGTGGTGCAGGGCTCGCTGCTGCCGGCGGTGGCCAAGAAGCTCGATATGATCGATGCGGAAGGCGATGTGCGCCGCACTTTTAACGACTACCGCGACGAGGACGGCATGTCGTTCGTCAAGCTCAAGGTAGGCGCTGGACATCCGTTTGCCGGTCGCTCGCTCGCCGATATTGGCAGCGCCACAGACATGCTCGTGGTCCTGGTGCTGCGCGATGGCGCGCACCCGGTGCTGCCCAACGGCGATACTGTAATTGAGGAAGGCGACCTTCTGGTCATGGCAGCGCCGACGTTTGAAGAACGTGCCGAGGTTACGCTGCGCGAGGTCACCGTGACGCCCCACGGTCGCCTGGCCGGCCAGCGTCTGCGCGATGTGCCGCAAGGCAAGCATCCGTTTATTGTGGTGATGCTCAAGCGCGAAGGCCAAACGATCATCCCCGACGGCAACACCCTCATATACGCCGGCGACGAAGCCGTCATCGCCACACTCGCGTCGTAGCCATCCCCACCCATAAGTTGCGGTGAAATAGGGATTGAATGGGGGTGCGGACGATTTCTTGGACCGCGCCTAGGCGTATCCAAGCTTCCTGCGGT
>OFMF01001066.1_pt1 | contig 23295 bp, 16 predicted proteins | sample 1541771 | NCBI WGS metagenome assembly OFMF01 (sample SAMN04209235, study PRJEB22552) | human gut metagenome | biome: gut; material: feces | host: Homo sapiens | place: USA: Oklahoma
AAGTAATTTTATCTTACATCAGTTTGGAGGTTTACACAAACTTTGGGATGCTCCCGTTATTTTTCTTCTTATTCGTTAATCTTCTACTTTTTCACTTTTATTTTTCGGCAGAATCAGACTGAGCAGCAGTGATACTACGAACACACCTGCAACAGCATTTCCGTTGAAGATATCTCCCACAGCCTCTGACAAGAGTGGCACTGCAGACGATTAATACAGGAGCAAGGTTGGCTACGAACATGGCCAGTACATGCTGCCCCCAGGCAGTGTAGAACAGCAACCCAATTCACTTTTAGACAGCGTCTGCTTCTTCGTTTTTTCCGAGTCTGCGAAGCATTGTCTTCTTGACTGCACGGAAAATGTTTTCATAACCTGTGCAGCGGCACAGATGACCGGACATCATTTTACGAATCTCATCATCTGAAAATTCTTTGCCGGCATTTAAAAGTTCAGTTGCACTCATGATGAATCCAGGTGTACAGAAGCCACACTGAACAGCTGCTTCATCAATAAATGCCTGCTGAATATCGGATAACTCACCATTTGGTCCGGCGAGACCTTCAAGAGTAAGGATTTCTTTTCCCTCAGCCCATACACCGAGATAGATACAGGAGTTGAAGCATTCCCCATCAATGATTACATTGCATGCTCCACATTCTCCGACTTCACAGCCTTTCTTTACGCTGGTCAGACGGAAGTCATCTCTTAAAACATCTGTAAGTGATGCACGGACATCGATCATTTTCTCGACTTTCTTACCGTTGATTGTGCAGGTAAGTAATTTGTACTGTTTATTCATCGATCACACCTCCTGCCAATCTGATAGATTCTGTCAGTGCGCGCTCTGCAAGAACAGTAGCGATGTGCTGACGGAATGCTTTGGATGCTCTCCAGCTGTCACGTGGATTGATATCTTCCAGAACAGCCTGACCAAATTCATGAACAACAGCTTTTGTAAGCGGTTTGCCCTTTGCTTTTGCCTCAGCAGAAGGCGCACGCATCGGAACAGGTCCTGCAACTCCGTAAGCAATTCTGACATCCTCGATCGTCTTCTTATCCTCAGAGAGTTTTACATTGACAGAACATCCTGTTGTTGCGATATCCATTGCATTACGCATTGCGTATTTAATGTAATGTCCGTGGTAGCCTTCGTATGCTTCCTTCGGAATGATGATCGCAGTCTGAATCTCTGCCGGTTTCAGATCAACGACTCCTGCTTTAATATAGAAGTCATGGATCGGGATTCTGCGAACTCCGTCCGGTCCTGTGATCTCAACAATTGCATCCCATGCATGAAGTGTTGAAGCGGAATCAGCGGATGTAACACCATTACATGTGTTTCCACCGATCGTTCCGATGTTACGGATCTGTGGTCCACCAACCATATCAACAGCTTCCCCAAGTACGTTGATATGCTTCTGGATGATCGGATCCTTTGTAATATGAGAGAAGCTGGTCAGAGAGCCAATGCGGATCGCACCGTCTTCTTCATAAGATATGCCTCTCATTTCATCAATTTTGTAAATGCTTACAAGTTCTTTTCCTGCGCGACGTCCTTCGCGCATCTGTACAAGAACGTCACTTCCGCCGGCAATGATCTGTGCTTCCGGATGTTCCTGTAAAAGCCGTATAGCATGAGCTACGCTTTCAGCTTCATAAAGTGCTTTAAGATCATACATTTGCTTCTCCTCCTTCCTCAAACATATGTTGTTCCTTCATACTGCGGAACAGATGGTGTGGATTCACCGGTGCATCATTTACATAGACACCTGTTGCCTGATAAACTGCGTTACGGATTGCAGGTGCAATGGAACATGTCGGTGGCTCACCAAGAGATTTTGTTCCGAATGCACTTGTAGGCTCCGCATTTTCTACGAAATAAGCGCGTAGTCTCGGGTGATCCATAAATGTGGATAACTTGTAATCGAGCAAGTTATTATTTAATGCTCTTCCGGTCTTCGGATCAAAGAGCAGGTTTTCAGAAAGTCCGAATCCGATTCCCATACTCATACCACCGTGTACCTGAGCTTCAGCAAGTGCCGGGTTGATAAGAGTTCCGGCGTCATGTACATTGACGATATCAAGCAGTTTTACCTTACACATCGGGATGTCAACTTCAACTTCTGCAAATGTACATCCGAAGGAGTAAGCATTGGACTTAATCTGTGCTGTACTTTCAGCTGACAGATGCTCACTGTGTGAAAGGCTGTAAAGTGCTTCTGTTGAAAGATCTCCAAGAGACATCAGAACACGGTTATCTGTGATGCGAACAATCTGTCCGTCAATGATATCCAGGTTATATTCAGGCATTCTTGTCAGTTCATGCGCATATTTCAAAATGCGTTCTTTCAGAAGCAGTGCTGTCTGGCGAATTGAGAATCCGGCTGTATAAGTCTGACGGGATGCATAAGCACCTGTTCCGAATGGTGTGACGTCTGTATCCTGACAGGAAACAATGTGTACAGCTTCAAGTGGAACGCCAAGAATATCTGCAGTCATCTGTGAATATGCAGTATCAGCACCCTGTCCGATCTCTGTCTCACCGAGCTGAACCTGAAGAGAACCATCCTGATTCAATACCATACGGCAGGAAGATGTCTCAAGTGAGATTGGCCATACAGCTGTGTTGTACCAGAAGACTGCCATACCGATACCTCTGCGGATATCTCCTGTCTGGTTCTGGTATTCTTTGTATTTACGAAGGTAATCAGTAACTTCGATTCCTTTGTCGAGGCACTGGTTGAATGTGTCGCTGTATAATTCATTTTTAGAAAATGCATCCTTATATCCGACTGGCATCAGGTTTTTGCGGCGGAATTCAAGCGGATCCATGTTAAGTTTTGCACAAATGTCTTCTGTATGACATTCTACAGCCCACATTGCCTGTGGAATTCCGTAACCACGCATCGCACCGGCAACGGATTTGTTTGTGAATATTGTATAAGCATCAGCCTCTACGTTATCACAAGGATAAAGCTGCGGGAATGCGCCAACTCCTTTGGCACAGATACTGTGACCGTGAGATGCGTAAGCACCCTGATCAGAAAATGCTTCCAGTTTTCTTGCAGCAAATGTTCCATCCGGGCGAACCCATGAAATGATGTGGCTCTTGATCGCATGACGTACACGAGTAGAAACAAAGGTCTCCTCTCTTGGTACATCAAGTTTAATAAGATGTCCGTGAAGCTGCATGGACAGCCATGCACAAAGTGGTTCATACAAAACATCCTGTTTATTTCCGAAACCACCGCCGATGTAAGGCTTAACGACACGGATCTTACCCCATTCAACTCCGAGTGCCTGACCGACAACTCGACGTACGATATGAGGAATCTGAGTAGAACTTACAACCTTGATGCGGTCGCCTTCCATCTCAGCATAGCAGATAAAGTTTTCAATATGACAGTGCTGAACGGTTGGTGTGCTGTACCAGCCTTCTACTTTGATCAGTCCAGGTTCTTTGATTGCTTCTTCGTAGTTACCTTTACGGATCGTTGTGTGTTTGAGAATATTGTTCGGATAATCCTCATGAAGCTGAGGAGCATCCTCTTTCATAGCATCCAGAACATCCAGAACAAATGGATATTCTTCATATTCTACTTTGATCGCACGAAGTGCCTGTGCAGCGGAAACCTCATCCTCTGCTACAACCGCAGCGATATCATCCCCATAAAATCTGACGCGGTCTGTAAGTACAAGACGATCGGCAACATCCTGATGTGATTCATCTGTGGACCATGGATGTCCGGCAGTTGGAAAATAATGCTTCTCCTTTAAATCAAAACAGGTAAATACTTTTACAACTCCAGGTATCTTCTCAGCTTCAGATGTGTCAATAGAAAGAACATGTCCGTTGGCAATTGTAGAGTGTAAAATACGTGCAATATAGGCACTCTTATCACAGAGATCATCTGTATATTTTGTACGTCCAATTACTTTATCGTAGGCATCTACACGAGTAACCTTTTTTCCTACATACATGTTATCCCCTCCTTAAACATAAGTTTGGATCAACCGTTTACGTAAAAATCAACATCCATACGCATCCACTCCATATAATAAATAGATGGAATGGCAAGCAGCCGACATTTTGTTGAAGACAGAATGCTGATCCGGTATCTTGGAAGTCCGGCAAAACATTCAATCTCACCAAAGAAGTCACCCGGTCCAAAGTCCTTAAAGAAATAAGATTTCTCATGCATCGGCCATTCGACTCCGGTTACTTTCCCTGATAAAATGATGTATATGTACTTGCATTCTTCTCAGGCTTTGATAAAAGTCTGGTCAGCTTCCACATCGATCACGGACATGTAATACTTGACTTTTTCCGTACAGTTTCTGAAAAGCCGGTTCATATATTCCTGCTTTTTAAGTGGTAAGCTATTAAATAAATCCACGAATCTTCCTCCTTCTTTTTATTCATTATAGAGAGAAAAGCTGATACATTAAAAGGCCATGTGACATTTTTTCTCCGCTTTTTTGAATTATGGCGTTTTGAATAAAAAATGACTATAAATTAATAATATTATAACGTTTATTTGGTGAAAATGACAGCTAGAATTAAGGGGATGTTGATTTGTAGAAAAAAATTAAATTTGTGCTTGCATATCTCTGACATGTATGATAAGATATAACTCGTGTCAGAGATAACACAAGACACGCGGGTGTAGTTCAATGGTAGAACACCAGCCTTCCAAGCTGGATACGTGGGTTCGATTCCCATCACCCGCTTTTTTTGTACCCGTTTTTAAAAAAGAAGGAGGCCAAGAACATGAAAACAGCAATTACAATCGCCGGAAGTGACTCTAGCGGAGGCGCAGGAATCCAGGCTGATATCAAGACAATGATCACCAATGGAGTATATGCAATGAGTGCGATTACTGCATTGACAGCGCAGAATACAACAGGTGTTACTTCTATATTAAATGCAACACCGGAATTTTTAGGACAGGAGCTTGACAGTATCTTTACAGATATCTATCCGGATGCCGTAAAGATCGGGATGGTTTCAGATAAAGAACTGATCAAAGTTATTGCAGCGAAGCTGCGTCAGTATGAAGCAAAGAATATTGTAGTAGATCCTGTTATGGTAGCAACAAGCGGAGCGAAGTTGATCAGTGATGATGCAGCGGATACATTGAAGGAAGAATTATTCCCGCTTGCAAGTGTACTGACTCCGAATATTCCGGAGGCAGAGGAGTTGATCGGAAAAAAGATCACAAGTGCAGAAGAGATGATCGATGCGGCGAAAGAAATTTCAGAAAAATATCACTGTGCAGTACTCTGCAAGGGTGGACATAACTTAAATGATGCGAATGATCTGCTGTATGCAGATGGAGCGTATCAATGGTTTAACGGAAAAAGAATTGATAATCCGAATACTCATGGTACAGGTTGTACATTGTCTTCTGCGATTGCTTCTAATCTTGCAAAAGGATTCTCATTGGAGGAGTCTGTGGAGCGTGCGAAAGAGTATATCTCTGGGGCACTTGCAGCAATGCTTGACCTTGGAAAGGGAAGCGGTCCAATGGATCATGGATTTGCTATCCAGAATGAATATACAAAAGAAGCAGAGGCATAAACTATGGAAAAAAGAACATCATTATTTGAGAACGGATTAATCTGGTTTGGAGCAGGAGTCTCCATTGCTGAGATTCTTACAGGGACATATTTTGCAGCTCTTGGATTTGGCAGAGGGCTGGCAGCCATTCTGGTAGGACATGTGATTGGATGTATCATGTTGTTTCTGGCTGGAGTGATTGGCGGTAAGACAAGAAAAAGTGCCATGGAGACAGTAAAAGACAGCTTTGGAAGTCATGGAGGACAGCTTTTCGCAATCCTGAATGTGCTTCAGCTTGTCGGATGGACTGCAATTATGATCTATGATGGAGCACTGGCAGCAGAAGGCATCTTTACAGTGGGACACTGGGTATGGTGTCTGGTAATAGGTGCATTGATCATTGTATGGATTCTGATCGGAATTACGAATCTTGGAAAGGTAAATACAGTTGCGATGGCAGCACTTTTTATTCTTACATTGATTCTTTTTAAGATTATTTTCTTTGATGGAACTGTAGTTACATCCATTACCGATGAGACATTTTCCTTTGGAGCAGCAGTAGAACTTGCGGTTGCAATGCCATTGTCCTGGCTTCCGTTGATCAGTGATTATACAAGAGAGGCGAAAGAACCTGTGAAGGCAACCGCAGTCAGTACAGTTGTTTATGGAGTTGTAAGCTGTTTTATGTATCTGGTCGGAATGGGTGCTGCATTGTTCACAGGAGAAAGTGATATCGCACAGATCATGGTAAAAGCAGGACTTGGAATCGCAGGTCTTCTGATTATTGTATTTTCAACAGTTACAACCACTTTCCTGGATGCTTATTCAGCAGGAATTTCAAGTGAATCCATCTTTGCAGGACTTAAAGGAAAATACGTTGCTGTAGTTGTAACAGTGATCGGTACCATCGGAGCAATTGTCTATCCGATGGACGATATCACAGATTTCCTGTATCTGATCGGCTCTGTATTTGCGCCAATGATCGCAGTGCAGATTGCAGATTTCTTTATTCTGAAAAAGAAAAAATCGGAAACCGGATTCGATTGGTGTAATCTGTTGATCTGGCTGGCCGGCTTCATTTTATACCGTGTTCTGATGAATATTGATATGCTGCTTGGAAATACACTTCCGGATATGGTTTTGACAATTCTTCTTTGCATGATCGTGGCAGCAGTAAGAGGAAGAAAGAAAGCATAGCCTTTTAAAGGTCAGCGCGAAGCATAACCTTTGCGGTAAAGACTCCATCTTCATAAGTAAAATTACAAGAACCATCGTTCTTTTCTGCCATTCTGCGGACAGACTGGGTACCGATTCCCAGACCTTTTCGCTTGGTGGAATGGAACAGATGGTTCTTTTCTTTGATCGTTCCGTCAAAATTATTTTCTACCCGAATTAAAAGAATAGAAGCAGAATGTTGATAGATTTCCAACGATATCTGCTGCTGCGCAGTGGTAGTTTTGCGACTGGCTTCCAATGCATTTTCTAATAGATTGGAAAGAATAAGACTGAGATCCATTTCATCTACGGAAAGTTCTTTTGGAAGATCAACACGGGCATCAAATGGAATTTCTTCTTTTTGGGCAAGCGCATAATAATATCCGATTACGTTATCGACAGAGTGATTTTCACAGAAGTGATAATCAAGGGTGGGGATTTTATCCATTGCATTTTGCAGGTATTCTTTGATCTTTTCTAAATCACCGTCTTTGGCCATGGCAGAAAGTTGTAAAAAATGATGACGAATATCATGTCGAGCCTGTCTGGCTTCTTCAATCGCACTTCTTAAATTCTCATATCGTTCCTGCTGTACAGAAAGAAAAAGATTTTCCTGCTGAAGTTTTTTGTTTTTATTCAGGATATTAGCCATCATTAAAAACATCGAGTAAAATAATGCAAGGATGAGTAGAAGAGCATAAACAATCACAATGTATCCACGCAGAAAACGCTGCGTGTGCAGGATGGTATTATATTTTGGAATCAAAGCAAGGTTCAATCCGATGACCAAAACCGGGAGAATCCAGAAAACATACCAGGTCTGAGCAAGATTTTCATCTTCTACCATTTCTTTGACTGAATGGGAGGCTGGATACCATATGAGAAGGACGAAAAGAATGCAGAAAAGATTATACAGGATTCCAAAAGTAGAAGAACCGGAAAATGCAAGGTGTTCAGAACCAAAATTCAACATTGCAGAAACAGCTCTGGAAAGACTGTTAAAGCAGGAAAAAACTGCACAGACGGCAAGATAGATGCTGACAGATTTCCAAAGTGAAATTAATAAAGTGCTATGATATAGAACGAGTAGAACAAACAAAAGAGGAAGAAGAACAGATCTTGTTGACAAATGGAATCTATAGCATGCAAAACCACAAAAACAAGAGCATATAATAAGAAGCGGAAGCATCCAGACAGCCAGCTTCTTAGGTGTTTGCTTCAGAGATGATCTTACCGGCAGATAGGCAAGCAGCATACCAGGAATCAAAATTGTAAATTCCAAAGTCTGGAAAATTAAAGTCCGCATCAAAATCCCCCCTTTTGAAATAGATAATCCATAAAGTGTTGTCGTGCAGGTTTGCACAGTTCTCTACTGACAACGATCTTGCTTCCATCATCTAAAAGAAACATTGTTCCGTCAAAATCAACAGCATGTTCCATGTTGATGATCGTTCCTCTGTTGCAGATAAAAAAGCGGGAATCTTCTTTTAATGGAGTAGTAAAAGTCCCAAAAGACTGTCGGATGACAAGTTCTTTTTCCTTTGTTGTATGAATATGGATCATATGAGAAAAATGATCTGCGTGAATGATCGTTTTAAATGGTATCTGAAGATCACTTCCATTTACTTTTACTGTCAGTTTTTTCTCCGAAGCCGGAATCCGGGACAGGATTTCATCAATTAAAGAAGACAGTTCTTCTTCCGTATAAGGTTTTACCAGATAATGCATGGCACGTACTTTAAAACCCTCCAGCGCATGATCCAGGGATGTTGTAGTAAAAATCAACAGACAGTCTTTGTTGGTATTTCTAAATTCACGGGCGATTTCGATTCCATTTGCCCCGTTCATATAAATGTCCAAAAATAAAACTGTGAAGTCATGTTCTTTTGAAGCCTTGAGAAATGCTTCTCCATTCTCATATTCATAGCAATGAAACTCTACATTTTTCTGATCTAATATATTTTCTAATCGTGTTCGAAGCAGAATACGCTCTTCTGCAATATCATCAACAATAGCGATTAACATACGAATATCCTCCCTGATTTGTATCTATTCAAAATAAATACAAACGTTTTGACATAGGATTAGTATACCACAGAATGACGATTCGTGCCATTTTCAGACAGTTCATGTCAAAAATATTGAACAATCTGGTATAAAAAATATAATAAGAAGAAATATGATTGCCGATAATATAGCAAAATACAAATGAGGAGGAAAAACGGATATGAAAACAATAAAAAGGATAATGGCAGCGCTCATATGTATGACGATAGCACTTACGGGGATTCCAATCAGTGTAAAAGCGGCAGATTCCAGTGGAACGCTGGACACAAATATGGAGACGAACAGTGAATTATTTATTACATTGGAAGAAAATACAGATTATCGTTGGAATGTAAATGACAGTGGCGAGAAAGGAAGCGATGTACATTTGGATACCGGAGAAGGCGGTAATTGCCGTTTTCGTCTGGATAAAATAGAAAACGGATGGTATGGAATTAAACACATTAAGGTGAATGGAACAGATCGTTTCGCAGATGTAAAAGATGAAAGTAAAGATAGCGGTGCAAAGATACATGTATGGGAAAGTAATGATGAGAAAGTCAAAGGAAAAGAGCATCGTCAATTTGCATTTTATTATCTTGGAAATGATGCAAACGGAAATAAAAGATATTATATAAAGAATAGAAAAAGTGGAAGATGGCTTGGATACTCAGGAAATTTGAATAATAATAATCCCAATATTATTCAGACAGAAGAAAAATATAGAAAAGTCTGGCTGGTTACAAAATCGGTGGTTCCGCTCACAGGAAAAGAAAGTCAGGTTTTAAAAGAAGAAGATAAAAGTGTTATCTGTGAAATTCATGAAGCAGGAAAACTTGATGCTTTAAATAGAGCAAGTAATATAGCGGTTCCAGGATCTTGTCCAACGTTTCAGGTAATGGGAATAACCAGTAAATGGAAATTGAAATGGATACCAGAGTATCATGCTTATCAAATAGATGCAGTCTCTGATGGTGAAAGCACAACTAATCTATCTTTAGATGTAGAAGGAGAATCAGGAAAACTTAGTGCAAGTGTGAATATCTGGACAACTGAAAAATTTGACAGGAATCAGAATACAAGTCAATTGTGGCGATTTTTTAAGCAGAAAGATGGTACATATAAAATTCAGAATGCCAGAACTGGATGGTATATCGAAAAAAGAGTCCCGAGTTTAGTGTTTGGGAAAGAGGGAATGAATGTAGAGTTATCTATTTTAGCAGGAAATACAGCTGAAACAGCTTACAGTTATGCGGATGAATGGATGGCAGGCATTCCAGACGATGCACTATTGTCTTCCGTTAATATTCCAGCGACACATGATACTGGGACAGCCGGGGTTGTGGAAGATGCTATTCCAGGTGTATCTATTACATCCTGTCAGAATCTTTATTATGATGAACAGTTAAATATGGGAGCACGTAGCTTTGATATTCGAGGAAATGCAACAAAAGACGATGCTTCTGCGGCAGATGTGAAAATTGTACATGGTGGCGAATTATGGCAGTGTCAGGAAAAAGACGGAAGCGATCTTACATTACAGTCAATCCTTAATACTTCTCTTGGATTCTTAGAGAAGCACAAGTCAGAAACTGTCATTCTTACAGTAAAACCAGATGCCGGTTCTACTGTCGGATTAGAGCATGCGGTAGCTGAATTTATAAAAAGTAATGAGGAAAAGGTTTACTGCGGAGGAGACATTCCATCAATGAAGGAGGCACGCGGTAAAATTGTATTTCTTAGAAGATTTAATCTGACCCAGAACTACGAAGGATGGGTTGAACGTGCAATGGGATTTAATCTTACAAATTGGGACGATATAAGCTATAAAAATTATGAATATGCGTACAAGTTATATGATGATGGAAAAAATCATGTGTATATTCAGGATGCATATAATACATATGGAAGTGAGAAGTGGGCTTACATATTAGGAACGATGAAGCAGACAACTGGACAGGATACAAGTCATCCAATTGAGTATAATTCATGGGTAATTAATTATACTTCTTGCGCACGAGGAACTCCTTTAGGATTGACACGGGAAATTAATCCGAGATTATTTAAAGATGAAGAAAATTGTATCGATAACAGATTCCTTGGAACAGTAATGCTTAACTTTATTGATGAACCAATGTCACAGTTGATCTATGAGACAAACAGCAACATGATATTTGAACCAAAACTTCCTACACCGGAAGTAGAGGTTGAATATGGTCAGACACTGGCAGAAGCGACATTGAAGGGGATTGAAAATGCACCGGCAGGAACATGGAAGTTTGAAGATGCAACCCATGTTGTAACAGATCAGGAAGTAACAGATCAGACAAAATTTGAATTGACCTTCCTGCCGGCAGATAATAAAAAATACAAAACTGTTACTATGTGGGTTCCGGTAAAAACAGTGAATAAGTCAGAAGTGATCACAGCGTATCTCGGATATGAAGAAATTTCCTATGGTGAAACTCCGAAGATGTCATACGTTGTTGCACCAACGGAAACACTGAGCGCAGATGAAGTGGAAGAACTTTTTGCAAATGTTACGGATGAAATGAGAATCCAGGAGACAGGACAGTCATTAAATGAGATAATCGATGCAGGAAGCTATAAGATTGATTGTCCGGAAACAGTAGGCGGATTCAAGGTAAACTGGATTCATTTGAAAGAATACGATCTTGATATCAATCCAGTGAACACAATGGAAACAACAGGTTCCAAAAGCAGCACAGCAGAAAATACTACATTCGAAAATGGAGCAGTCAGTAGTGCACAGAGAATCATTGTCCGTGCAGAAAAGAAAACAAAGACATATGGAGATGAGTTAACCAGCGCAGATCTTACATTTACGATCAGTGATTCAGAAAAGGCGAAACTTCTTCCAGGCGATACCGTTGAAAGTCTCGGACTGACATTGAAAGCAACAACTATCGAACCGGAAGATGTTCTGACAGGAAGCATAACAGATGAAGATGGAGATGACATTCTTGGCGCATATGGAAACGCAGGAAGATATGTCATCCTGAAAGACAATGCGACAAATACGAATTATGATGTTGTAGTTCTTCCGGCATTCCTTAATGTATCACCAAAGGAAGCAGAGATAGAATGGAATGCGGCAGCACAGTATACATATACAGGAAATGCATGTGGAATAGAGGCAAACGTGAAAGCAGACAGCCTTTTAGAAAAGGATAGTTGTGCGATTAAAAAACTGCTCAATGCAGATCATACAGAAGTTGGAAATTATAAGGCGCTTGCAATAGGTCTGACCAATGAAAACTATATCTTTTCCGGTACAAACCGCGTATATATATGGGAATATGAGATTTTGCAGGCAGATCCGGAAGTGACTTTCCCGGCAGCAGAAGTGATTTATGGAGACAGTTTAAAGAAAGCAACACTTTCCGGTCAGTCGGGAGAAGGGGTGTTCCGTTTTGCAGACGATACGACAATGCTTACAGTAGTAGAGAATCAAAGTGAACAGGAGATGATCTTCACACCGGCTAATCCGAACTACAAGACAGTTACATCAAATATTCCTGTAACAGTAAAGCCAAGAAGCATTACGATCAGACCGGACCGTACGGAGAAAGAATATGGACAGACGATCACAGAGTATACCTGGTCAATCAGTGATGGAAGTCTGGCAGGGGATGATCAGTTAGAGGATTTGAAAATAAATGTCACATTGACAGCAGGAAATGCAGAAAAAGAAAACTGTACGGTCGGTCTTTATGATATTACAGAAAAAACTCCGCTGACAGCAGATAATGCGAATTACACAGTATTGTTTAAACCAGGAACACTGCAGGTACAGCCAAAACCTCTGGGCGTTGTATGGAATACGGACGGAACTGTGATTTATACGGGAAAAGAAGCAAATGTGTCTGCAGAATTTACAGGGGTATTGTTCGAAGATGACTGCAAGGCGGTTGTAGAAGGTGGAAATGAAATCAAGACCGGAACATATACAGCCACAATTGTCGGAATGACCGGTGAACAGAGTGATAATTATGTGCTTCACGGAGAGGATACAGACTATCAGATAGATTACCAGATTGTGAAGAAAGAAGAAACAAAGAATCCAACCGATTTAAAGGAAACATCGACAGGTACTGCAGGAAAGAAACCAACAGGAACTTCAGTGTCAGGAAAACAGGTGAAAACAGCAAAGACAGGAGACAGCATCAGTTACCTCTGGATTCTGATGATTGCAGGATCAATTGCAGTGATCGGTGGAATGATTTATGTTATTAGAAGAAGAAAAAAGAAGTAAAATTAAAGTGAATCTATAAACGATAGATAGAAAGGTGTCAGGCCTATGTGGAAGCTGTTATTTTAAACTTCGGCCTGACACCTTTTGTTGAAAAAAAGATGAAATTAGTATATTATGAAAACAGATGCGGTATATCTTAAACATGTAATAAAAAGTGTTTCTGACCGCAATGTGTTGAGAGAAAAGGAGGGTAAGAAATGAGTGAATTAAGCAAAAAAGCAAGAAATAGAACAAGAGTCCAGATGGTACTGACAATGTTGGTTATCGTTTCTATTATCAGACAGTTTTTTCTAGGAAACTATCACAATATGTTTCTTGGCATTCTAACATTGATTTTGTTTATGGTGCCACAGTTTATCGACAAGAAACTTGGAGTGACAATTCCGGTTGGTTTGGAAACGGTTATTCTGATCTTTATCTTTTCGGCAGAGATACTTGGAGAAATCAATGCATTTTATGTAAAGATTCCGGTATGGGATACCATTTTGCATACAACGAATGGATTCTTGATGGCGGCAATCGGGTTTGCGCTGATTGATTTATTCAACCGAAGTGATCGATTTTCAATTAAGATGTCCCCATACTTTGTGGCATTTTTTGCATTTTGTTTTTCAATGACAGTTGGTGTTTTGTGGGAGTTCTTTGAATTCAGTATGGATTGGTTCTTCGGAATGGATATGCAGAAAGACTGGATCGTTCCGGCAATCAATTCAGTGAAACTGAATCCGACAGGAGCAAATATCCCAATCCATGTAGATGTCCAGTCCGTTGTGATCAACGGTGAGACTTGGAATCTGGGCGGATATCTTGACATTGGAATCGTAGATACAATGAAAGATCTTATGGTGAATTTTGTCGGAGCTGTTGTATTTTCTGTGATTGGAATTTTATATTTGAAACATCGTGGAAAAGGAAAACTGGCAGCTTCCTTAATTCCACAGGTGAGAGATACGGATGCAGAAACATCTGAAAAATAGAAAACGTAAAGGACAGATCGATGAACAGTCAAAAAGAAATTAGAAATATAAAGATAAAAAATCAGTTGGAGCTCTGGCTGTTCTGTGCAATTATCGGTGCAGTTGCCGGCGGATTGGTCTGGGCACTTTTGAAGATCATGGCAGTCGGGATGAATCTTATCTGGGAATGGATTCCAGAACATTTTTTGTTACCATACTATACGATAGTGGTCTGTGTGATCGGTGCATTTCTTATCGGTATCTTCCGGAAGGTGTACGGAGATTATCCGGAAGAAATGGAAACTGTTATGGCAAAAGTGAAAACGGAGAAGCATTATGATTATAAAAATATGCTTGTCATGATGATTGCAGCAGTGCTGCCGCTTTTGATCGGAAGCAGTGTAGGTCCGGAAGCAGGACTTACCGGAATTATCGTCGGAATGTGTTACTGGGCAGGAGATAATCTGAAGTTTGCCAGACAGCATGCGAAGGAATACTCCCAGATCGGGGTAGCAGCATCCTTAAGTGTTTTATTCCATGCTCCGCTATTTGGATTGTTTGAAGTGGAAGAGAACACTTTAGAAGAGAATAATTCAGAACAAACTGTTGTTCCGGCAGGAATTTCATCAAAGATATTTATTTATGGAATCGCAATTGCTGCTGCAACAGGTATTTATGCAGGACTTTCCGCAGTATTCGGTTCAGGACTTTCTGGATTTCCAAGCTTTGAGGCAGTTGAGATCGGAAAGATGGACTATGCATTAATACTTCTCTATATTATTGCAGGATGCGTGTTAGCTGTTTTTTATGAAAAGACACATCAGATAACGAAGAAAACTGCGAAAAAGGTACCGGCAGTTCTTCGAGAAGTTCTCGCAGGAATTTGTCTTGGAATCTGTGGAATGTTAATCCCGGCAGTTATGTTTTCGGGAGAAGAACAGATGGGAGTGTTGATGAAAGAGTATAGTCAATACCTTCCGTTAGCACTGATCGGAGTTGCATTTTTGAAAGTGCTTCTCACAAATATTTGTATACAGTTCGGTTTGAAGGGAGGACATTTCTTCCCGATTATCTTCGCAGGTGTATGCATGGGATATGGCGTGGGAATGCTGATCTGCGGAAATGCAGAGAGTCATCTAGTTTTCGCATCTGCAATTGTTACAGCGGCGCTTCTAGGTGGAACGATGAAAAAGCCGTTAGCCGTTACAATGCTTCTGTTTCTATGCTATCCGGTGAAATTGTTCGTATGGATTTTTGTGGCTGCGGCAGCAGGCAGCAAATGCCTATCCTTATTTGATAAGAGAAAAGTGGAAAACAAAAATTCCGTTGAGTGAAAACTCAGCGGAATTTTTTTACCCTTTTTGAGATGTCTTCCAGTTCTTCTTTGGAAAGTTCCGGGAGACGTTCTAATTTATCCAGAAACATCATTGCCGTTTCACGACGCTGCATCTCTACAATCTGTCCGTAATAATTGACAACAACACCGGTAACGATTGCAACAACGAAGATCGTGTAGATTGTGACAAGTACAGAAACCAGTTTGCCAATGAAAGTTATGGCAACAATATCGCCGAACCCGGCGGTAGAAAGTACCGCATAGCAATACCAGAGGGCATCTCCATAGCGGTTGATGTCAGGCTCTACCAGCTGAATTATGGCTGCGGATACAAAGAGAAATACGATATAACCGGAAAGAATCTGGGTTGCTTTCGTGCGTTTTAGGATCATCCATAAAAGTTTTAGCTTTTTCATATATTAACGGCTCCGTTTCATAAATTTCAGATAAATTAATTATATCATGAAATGGAGTCAAAAGAATAGTCATATAAAATTTATTCTGCGGTTTTCATTTTACTGCCTTTATTCAGAATTCCATTAAAGCGGCTCATGAATGTGATTGTTGTGATTGTGGCTGCAACAATATCACTGATCGGTTCTGCAAGAAAGACTGCAAAAACCTTATCCTGAATAAAGAGTGGCAGGATAAAGATCAGCGGAATCAGCAAGATCAGTTTTCTTAAGCAGGCGAGCAGCAGACTGACCTTTGCCTGTCCCAATGCCATGAAACTTTGCTGACATGAAACCTGGAATCCGAGGGAGAAAATACCTGCCATATAGATTCTTAGTGCCCATGCAGTATAAGTGATCAGATCCGTATTGTTGGAAAAGATTCCTGCAAACAGCTTAGGAAACAGCAGCATGATCAGCCAGAAACAGCTGGTGAAAATTGTACAAACCTTAAATTGTGTAAAGAAGGCTTTTTTTACTCGCTCTTTATTGCCGGCACCGAAGTTATAACTCATGATCGGCTGACCGCCCTGGCAGATTCCCTGCAGTGGCAGCGTGGCAAGCTGGCTGACACTTGTAATGATCGTCATGGCTCCGACAGCAAGGTCCCCACCATATCTTGACAGACTGGAAGTAAAGCTGATGGAGAGAATACTTTCTGTAGAAAGCATGACAAAAGTGGAAATACCAAGTGCAAGGCATGGTAAGATAACATCCTTTTGTAATCTGAAATTTTCTTTTCTAAGATGAAGGATCGTCTTCTTCCCGGATAAGAAGCGAAGAATCCAAATCGCACCGACAGCCTGACTTAAAACAGTGGCAAGTGCGGCACCTCTTACACCAAGATTGAATACGAAGATAAAAATCGGATCAAGAATGATATTGATCACAGCTCCGATCACAGTAGTCATCATACTGATCTTGGCAAATCCCTGTGTTGTAATAAATGGATTCATTCCCATCACGATTAAGACAAAGATACTTCCAAGAATATAGATTCTTGCGTATGCTACTCCGTACGGCAGTGTCTTCTCGCTGGCTCCAAAAAGTGTCAACAGCTGTGGTGCAAATGTAAAGAAGACTACAGTAAGTATGACAGCCATAAGGATGAGAAGCGCAAAACAGTTTCCAAGGATTTTTTCAGCTGTTTTATTATCTTTCTTTCCCATAGATATCGCAGCACGCGGAGCACCACCGGAACCTGCAAGCATAGCAAAAGCGTTGATCAGCATAAGGATCGGTGTAAATAATCCAACGCCGGTTAATGCCGCAGCTCCAACACCGGAAATGTGTCCGATATAGATTCGATCTACAATGTTATATAGAAGATTGATGATCTGGGCGACAACCGCAGGAATTGCAAGCTGTGCCAGAAGGCGCGGAATCTTTTCAGTCTCCATCGCCTGAGAAGTTGATTTCATGTCCATAACGATTTTCTCCTAAATAGTTTTAAAGTCAAAGAAGATTATACATCTCGTGTAAAGGAAAAAGCAATAAGAAATCCAAAGTCACTATTGTATCAGGAATAGAAACTTTGGATTTCGATATTGTCAATTTTTTACCATATATGCATGATGTGTTGCATTGCAAGGCTGACTACTGTAATACCAACCCAGCAGGAAGCACCGAGAAGGATTGGCTTTCCACCAGATTTGACAAGCTTCACAACATTGCTGTTCAGACCGATTGCAGCCATAGCCATGATAATGAAGAACTTAGACAGTTCTTTCAGCGGAGCAAATACATCCGCACTTACCCCAAGGCTCATGCATACAGTTGTAATGACGGCCGCAATGATAAAGTACAGGATGAACATTGGAAAAGCTCTTTTTAAGCTGAACTTACCGGATGATTTTCCGTCTTTTGCGGCTGATTTCGCACGAATCAGTGAGAGCACAAGTGTAATCGGAATGATTGCAAGCGTACGTGTCAGTTTAACTGTGACAGCAGTATTAAGTGTCTCACTTCCAAGATTCCACATGCTGTCCCAGGTAGAGGCGGCAGCAGTTACGGATGAAGTATCATTGATCGCAGTTCCGGCAAAGACACCGAAAGCATTTCCGCTTGTTGTGTCGAAGCCGAGTGCATTTCCAAGCACCGGGAAAAGTACAGCAGCGATAACATTGAAGAAAAAGATAACAGAAATCGCCTGTGCGACTTCTGTGTCATCGGCGTCAATGACAGGCGCTGTAGCAGCTATCGCAGAACCACCGCAGATGGAAGAACCGACACCAACAAGGATAGATGTGTTGGAAGGAACATTCAGTACCTTGCGGAGCAGCCATGCAATGATCAAAGAGGTAGAAATTGTACTGATGATAATAGGAAGAGACTGCTTTCCTGTCTGTAAGATAACTCCGAGATTCATGCCGAATCCAAGCAGAACAACAGCAGTCTGTAAAATAATTTTAGATGTCCATTTAATTCCTGATTCGGCTGTTCCTTTTTCAGTCCAAAAGCAGGTGATCACCATTCCGGCGAGAATCGCAATGACAGGTCCGCCGATTACCGGGAATGCTTTTCCAATCAGCCAGGATGGAATCGCAATCAGAAAGCAGACCAGAATTCCTTTGAAATTTTTCTGAATAAAATTCATGATAGTTTCCTCTCTTAAGTCTTTTGTTACTGTCGGCACTATGGGCGTCAGCAACTGTATTTTTATGAAACAATTATAGATTATAACACTGGTAAACAGAAAAAATAAAGACTTTACAAAATTTTTAGAAAAGAATTAGCACTCGACTCTTTACAGTGCTAACAATACGTGCTATATTCCTAATAGAACACAGGAAAAGAAAATTTGTGGTTCAAAGGAGGGAAAGACCATGAATATCAATAAATTTACACAGAATTCATTACAGGCAGTTCAGAACTGTGAGAAGATTGCTGCGGATAACGGGAATCAGGAACTGGCGCAGGAGCATTTGCTGTATGCGCTGCTGACACAGGATGACAGTCTGATTTTAAAATTATTTGAGAAGATGAACATTCAGGGCCAGCTCTTTATTAACAGTATCGAGCAGGCGATCGGCAAGAGACCGAAGGTACAGGGAGGTCAGGCTTATGTCGGTCAGGACTTGAATAATGTGCTGATCCATGCAGAAGATGAAGCAAAGCAGATGGGAGATGAGTATGTCTCTGTTGAGCATCTGTTTCTTGCAATGCTGAAGTATGCAAGCCGTGAGTTGAAGCAGATTTTCCGTGAATATGGCATCAGCAGAGAGGGCTTCCTCCATGCGCTGTCAACAGTAAGAGGAAATCAGAGAGTAACTTCTGACAATCCGGAAGCAACTTATGATACATTGAATAAATACGGTCAGGATCTTGTTGAGAAAGCAAGAGACCAGAAATTGGATCCGGTCATCGGACGTGATGAAGAGATCCGTAATGTGATTCGTATCCTGTCCCGTAAGACAAAGAATAACCCGGTGCTGATCGGTGAACCTGGTGTAGGTAAAACTGCGGTTGTAGAAGGGCTTGCACAGCGAATCGTCAGCGGAGATGTACCGGAAGGCCTGAAAGATAAGACAATCTTTTCGCTGGATATGGGAGCACTGGTAGCAGGAGCGAAGTATCGTGGTGAATTCGAGGAACGTCTGAAAGCCGTTCTGGAAGAAGTGAAGAACAGTGACGGAAAGATCATTCTTTTTATCGATGAACTTCATACGATCGTCGGAGCCGGTAAGACAGACGGTGCGATGGATGCAGGAAATATGCTTAAGCCTATGCTTGCCAGAGGTGAACTGCATTGTATCGGTGCAACAACACTGGATGAGTATCGTCAGTATATTGAGAAGGATGCTGCATTGGAGCGTCGTTTCCAGCCGGTTCTGGTAGATGAGCCAACCGTTGAGGATGCAATCTCTATCCTGAGAGGACTGAAAGAGAGATACGAAGTCTTCCATGGAGTTAAGATCACAGATAGTGCGCTTGTTGCGGCAGTTACACTTTCGAACAGATATATTTCTGATCGTTTCCTGCCGGATAAAGCAATCGACCTTGTTGACGAGGCGTGTGCATTGATCAAAACAGAACTTGATTCTATGCCGACAGAGCTTGATGAGCTTCGCCGTCGTGTGATGCAGATGGAGATTGAAGAGTCTGCACTTAAGAAAGAGGAAGACCGCTTAAGTAAAGAGCGTCTGGAACATTTGCAGGAAGAACTGGCAGAACTGAAAGCGCAGTATGCAAGTAAGAAAGTACAGTGGGAGAATGAGAAGAATTCCGTAGAGCATGTGCAGAAGATCCGCGAGCAGATCGAGCAGGTGAACAAGGAGATTCAGAAAGCCCAGAGAGAGTACGATCTGAATAAGGCGGCAGAGCTTCAGTATGGAAAGCTGCCCCAGCTGCAGAAGGAGCTGGAGGCAGAGGAAGAGAAGGTTAAAAAGGAAGATCTGAGCCTGGTTCATGAGAGTGTGACAGAGGATGAGATTGCAAGAATTGTGTCCAAATGGACCGGCATTCCTGTGGCAAAGCTTACAGAGAGCGAGCGCAGCAAGACCCTTCATCTGGATCAGGTGCTCCATAAGAGAGTCGTAGGACAGGACGAGGGCGTTGAGAAGGTCACAGAGGCCATTATCCGGTCAAAGGCAGGAATTAAAGATCCTACGAAGCCCATTGGTTCCTTCCTGTTTTTAGGCCCCACCGGCGTAGGTAAAACAGAGCTTGCCAAGGCTCTTGCAGAGTCACTGTTTGATGATGAATCCAATATGGTGCGCATTGATATGAGCGAATATATGGAGAAGCATTCTGTGGCACGTCTCATTGGAGCGCCTCCAGGATATGTGGGCTATGATGAGGGCGGACAGCTTACAGAGGCTGTGCGCCGCAAGCCCTACAGCGTAGTGCTGTTTGATGAGGTGGAAAAGGCCCATCCGGATGTATTTAATGTGCTGCTGCAGGTACTGGATGACGGACGGATCACAGATTCTCAGGGACGCACGGTGGATTTTAAAAACACCATTATCATTCTTACTTCCAACATCGGCTCCCAGTATCTTTTAGAGGGGATTGATGAGAATGGCTCCATCCGCCCGGAGGCTAAAGAGGCTGTGATGAATGACCTGAGAACTCATTTCCGTCCGGAGTTTTTGAACCGTCTGGATGAAATGATTCTCTTTAAGCCTCTGACAAAGGAAAATATTGGAAGTATTGTGGATTTATGCATTGCGGACTTAAACCGCCGTCTGGCAGACCGGGAGTTAAAGCTGGAGCTTACAGAGACAGCGAAGGCCTTTATCACAGAAAACGGCTATGATCCCGTATATGGCGCCCGTCCTTTAAAGCGGTATCTGCAAAAGAATGTAGAAACCCTGGCAGCAAAGCTGATTTTAGGAGGAGGGCTGCGGGAAGGCGCTGTAATCGTGATCGATGTATCGGAGGATGGAAGCAGGCTTATCGCTTATACGGAATAAAAAGAAAGGAAGGTCATAAGGTGAATAAGATTCCAAAGGATCCCATGATCCTGTTCAGCTTTGTGAATACACAGCTTAGAGACCGTTTCAGTTCATTGGAAGAGATGTGCAGAGAAATGGAGCTGGATCAGTCTTATATAGAAGAAACTCTGGAAGGTGCAGGGTTTTCCTATGATCCCAAACGGAACTGCTTCCGCTGATGGTTGGCAGCAAAAGCCGGCTTTATCTGATGTCTGGTCAGATAGGGCCGGCTTTTTTGAGGTGGTGCGAAAGGGCGAAGGCTGGAAATAAATAACAGGATGTGGTAGACTGGACAAAAGATCATTCACGGAATAGGGATGTATATTGTGATGGGGGATCTGTTAAGCTATAGTAGGAATACCCGATAGAGGATGAACAAAGCAGGAGGAGATATATGGGAGTGATATTCAATGAGGCAGAGGCTGTCTGGGAATGGCTTATGACGCATCTTATCGTAATCAATCTCTTGTTTTCCATTATTATTATTTTTTTCCAGCGCAGAGATCCCAGATCGGTATGGACCTGGCTGTTTGCTCTGAACTTTATTCCGGTGTTCGGAATTATATTTTATCTTCTTTTCGGCCAGGATTTAAAAAAGAGCCGGATGTTTAAGGTAAAGGGAATCAGCGATCGGCTGAATATGCCGGTTAAAAGCCAGGAAGAGATTATCCGCTCAAGCGATATTCCGGAGGAAATGATGGATCCCCTCATAAGGGATTTCCGCAGCCTGATCCTCTATAACCTGGAAACTTCCGGAGCTGTGCTTACGACCGACAATCAGGTGAAGATCTACACAGACGGCCAGGCGAAATTTGAAGGCCTTCGGACCGCTCTGCGCCGTGCCAGCCGATTTATCCACATTCAGTATTATATTATTAAAAATGACGAGGTATTTGATTCGATCGTGCCGATTCTGGAGGATAAGGTGCGTGAAGGCGTAGAGGTGCGGATTCTTTATGACGGCATGGGGGGGCGCTTTATGCCGAAACGCCGGTGGGAGGAACTGCGCCGCGCCGGGATTTTAGTCGGTGTATTTTTCCCTCCTATTTTAGGCTGGCTGAACCTGCGTGTAAATTACAGAAATCATAGAAAAATCGTTGTGATAGACGGGAATGTGGGATTTGTAGGCGGTTTTAATATTGGACGTGAATATATTTCAAAGGATCCCGGATTCGGTTATTGGAGAGATACCCATCTGCGGATCACCGGTGAAGCAGTGATGAGCCTGCAGATCCGCTTTGCACTGGACTGGAATTATGCTACGGGAGAGAATCTCTTTAAAAATGAGGCCTATTTCCGGACAGATCTGAAAAAGAAGACGGACGTCCGAAGGGATAAAGAAAGACCGGCCTGGCCTGATCCTGAACTGGAGGGAAGCCAGGTGGGAATGCAGATCATTGCCAGCGGTCCGGATACCAGAGAACCCCATATCCGAAACAACTATCTGGAACTGTTTCACAAGGCAAAGCACCATATTTATATTCAGACGCCTTATTTTGTGCCGGACGACGCCATTTTTTCGGCGCTTAAGATGGCTGCTTTGTCCGGGGTCGATGTGCGTCTGATGATTCCCTGTAAGCCGGATCATCCGTTTGTGTACCGGGCAACCTGTTCTTATGCAGGAGAACTTTTGGATTATGGTGCAAAGGTCTATATCTATACTAATGGTTTTCTCCATTCCAAGGGGATTATGGTTGACGGCCGGGTCTGCTGCTATGGCACTGCCAATATGGATATCCGGAGCTTTGAACTGAATTTTGAGGTAAATGCTACGATTTATGATGAGGCGGTCACGGCAGAACTGGAGCAGGCATTTATGAATGACCTGCCTCACTGCCGCCAGATAACAAGAGAGGATTATAAAAAAAGAGGCCTTCTGACCAGGATCAGGGAGCAGGGAAGCCGTCTTTTGTCTCCGCTTTTATAGGAAGAATAATTTTCAGTTCTGCTGTCCATACTAGCCCTATGAAGAGACAGTATAATGGAAAATTAAAAGAATCGCTCCGCAATTTCTGTCGC
>OFMF01001074.1_pt1 | contig 23251 bp, 29 predicted proteins | sample 1541771 | NCBI WGS metagenome assembly OFMF01 (sample SAMN04209235, study PRJEB22552) | human gut metagenome | biome: gut; material: feces | host: Homo sapiens | place: USA: Oklahoma
CCTCGATCACCTTTGCCATGGCCTGGTAGTAGTCCTCGTCAAAGGGGATGAACAGTGCGGCCTTAAACTGGAACTCATCGGAGTAATACTTTTCTGGGCCGAGATATTCCAAGGCATAGTTTTCAATGTCACGGGGGAAATTTGGACTATCAGGTTCGCCATAGTAGTAAGAAGTAAATGCTCGCCCAACCTTATTGAACATCGGAACCATAATCTGCCCGTTCAGTTTGTCCCGAATAAACGCCCGCAGATCCACACTGGCAGGGTCGGCTTTGACCTGTTTGGCCACTTCGCCGTATTCGTTCAGAAAGTCCTCGCCCATCAGATCATGCTCTATGCACCAGCGGAGGTAAATGGCAAAGAGGTTATAAGCATTTATGGGGTCAACGGGCAGCCCCTTCTCCTCAATACTCTCGATATGATAGGAGACATCGTCCATCTCCCCGTCAAAATCATCGTTGGAAAGGGTGCCGCGAGTGATGGCATCCTGACGGTCAGGCTCCACCACAAAGCTGATGCCCTCCATTTTATCCAGTAGTGCGTCTGCGCCACGGGCAAGCTTGTACTCCAATTCATCACGGTAGAGAGGAATTACCTGATAGAAGTTAACTTCTTCGCCACTAGGCAGGATGCAGACTTCGCTGCCATCATCTGTACCCTGAGGAGCAGTCAGCATAGCGGCACAGAGCTTTGTATTTTCGGCAAAATTTTCCTCATGATCCATGGTGTGACCAAATCCCAGCCAAGTATCACTTGCAATAGGCAGACGAGCCAAATCTTTCAACAGACGGACTACCCAGAACCACTTCTCATCTTCGAAATTCTCTTTTTTTATTTTCCAGTCTTTTGGCAAAACAATGGCAAGCTCTGCTCGCTCCAGCTTGTATTCTGCAAGCTCCTCTGGAACATTCATTCGATGAGCACCCATCCCCATAGTAACCAGTGTGTAGTAATCTCGTTCTTCAGAAGGAGGAACAACACAGATATCCACATGTATGTCAGGTGAAACTAACTCATGGAACACATTTTCAAATTTACCGAAATACTGCTGGATATGATTTTCGATGACTTTCATCTCATCCTCAGTGTAGACTTCCGGTTCACTGAAGGATACGTCTTTATCTGCATTGTCCTCACCGTCGGCATCTGGGTCGTTATCTGTTGATTTCCAGGAAATTTTCAGTGTCATCTGTTCTTCTGGCAAAGATACGCCTGGACTGCGGGTAATGGTGCGTTTATCCCCAGCAGAAAAACCAATGGTTTCTCCATCATGAAGTTCCACATCATTCTCCAGAACATAAGACACAAGGCTTGCCAGGAAGTCTCGCAAATCACTCGGTTTAGCATCAGTACCCAGCACTTCCATCTCATCCTTGCCGAATACGTCCATTCCATAAGTGTAAGCGTTCATACCATTTTCATCACGGTACAGTCCAAACCAAATCCAGTTAAAGATTGGCAGTTCATCATTTTGTAGCATATCAGCAAAACCTTCATAGAAACTAGGTTCAAACACAACGCCACTGGTATAAATCCCTGTTGCGTATTTCTGACGGCAGCAGGCAGCTACCAGTTTTGTATAGAGCTTGCCTTTTTCCAGAACATCTTCCTCTTTACCAAGTACCGCTACCATAATATGGGCACGATGCTCTTTTGCTATTTTTACCGCATCATCCCACATATAGTTGTTTTCCGCGTTCACTTCCGCTTCACCATTTGGAATAGGATAAGTTCCAAGACTAACAGCAGCAAGCATATCCCCCACTTCAAATACCAACGCTTCGTCACTCTTATCTTCGCTTGCGTCATATTCATCCACGGTGATATCCCATTTTTCCTTCATATCTCGAATAAACTGCTGCTTGTCCCACTTTCCTTTGGACAAAAGGACAAAGCCAGTGAAAACACCTTTATGATCTCCTTCGTTTTCCTCATCCTCTTCCGCCTCGGCACATTTTGCAATTTCCTTCTGGCATTCACGGATCACAATGGCGGCATCTTCATCTTCTGGATCTAATTCCGCCCAGCGCTGTGCGTAAACGATGGCCTTTTCTTCCTGTCCATGGAGATATTGATAAGCATAAGCCATGCGCATATTCCATTCCGCTTTGTTCTGACCTTCTTCTCGGGCAGATTCCAGCACATCAATGGCACGCAGGAGCGCCTTGTCCCCTTTATAGTTCGGCGTCCCCTCTTGATGGTCACCCAAAATGGCGTAATTCTCCAAAGCCCTTGCCAAAGCGTAAGACAGGCGGTAATCCCACCATTCCTCTGGAATGATATTCATAGCCTGCACACAGTGTGTAAATTCATCGTCATCATTCCACTGCTCCAATTGCTGGTAAAATGCTTCCGCATTTTCTGGTGTATAGGGGATATAATCCATTTCCGTCAGCGTTTCATCCAGTTCGTCAACTGCATCCTCTGCATTTTTCAGATACACAGTAGATGTCTCTCTACGGAATGTATGGAAACTTGCCCAAGGCATATCTGCATCCGCAAAAAATGACATTGCCATTTGCAGTGCGGTACGAATATCCCACGCAATAAAATCTACATAGCCGCAGTAAATACCTGTAGCGCCGCCAGTCAAAGTAAGCACTTCACTTCCTTCATCGGTGGTAAATACTCCCTCCAACTGATCTCGAAAATCAAAAATCTTCTGACTGCCTTCTTCCTCACGAAGTGTATCCAGTGGATAGCAGAAAAAGCCTGCCACTGCACCATCGGCGTGAAGATCGTCCATGTAATCGTTGTCATTATTTAGATAACCATTGATAAGAGCTGCACAGCAAGTAGAGCCGGCAATGGTATCTAGTCTCCAATCCGCCTCTGAATCTTCATTTGGTTCCATGTTGTATCCCATATAGGTTTCCAGATAGCTTTCTGGATCTTTGGAAAGGTCTAAGCTTTTTTCTTTCAGTATGTCCGGCAGACGAGAAAGCAGTTGGGCAGGTTCCTCTTTGGGTTCCGTCAGTACATCAAAAGCCTCTATGTATCGCATATGAGGAATTTCGCCCAATACCTGATCTGTCAGCGTGGTCAGCATCCACCATACACGACCTTCTTCTTCCGCAAGCATTGGCAGCAGTTTTTCACAATAGGTTTCCAAAGCAAAACGGCTTTCGTCAACCTCCTCTAACCAAATCTGCACATCCTCGCCGGAAATGTACCACTCACCTGTACGCAGACCAATGTTTTCCACGCTCTGGCGTCCCACCAGAATATTCCAATGTTCCAATATCTCTTTTGGTGCGTGTTTCTGGAAATAAACCAATTCAAAAAGCTTTACTTTGTTGCCTTCTGGAGTTAGGATTAGTTCATGTTTTTCGCCATTGAAGCCCATCTCAAAGGAAATATCTTCAAAAGCAATATGTAAAATTTCCTCACATGCGGCAACGAGTTCTTCACCCCGTTCCTGATTTTTGTCTGTATCCATGATTTGACGCAATTTTGCTTCCTGCTCTGCAAATTTCTCCCATGCAGCTTCTGTTCGTTCCCGAAAGTTTTTGGAAAATCGGGGCAAAGACAAACGGCGGCGGCAATCGTCGATATACTCCAGAGTGTCTTCATCTCCGGGACGGGCTTTCAAAGCTTTTTCAAAATAGCGCAGAGCGGGACCTTCTTGATCCAGATAATAATAAGCAGAAGCAATCCGATAGTTCCAGCAATGATCTTCCGCAAAATATTCCTCATGCGGCGCCAGAAGTTCCAGCGCTTTTTCAAAAGACTCCCGTTCTGCTACATCCGCTCCTGCGATATATGCTCTTGCCAATTCACTATCTATCTCTGGTGTTCGTTCTTCAATGGGAATTGCTTCTAACGTATCTTTTATTTTCTGGTACTCTTCATCCTCAAGCCATTTTTGACATTGCTGTAACAAATCCATATGCTTTCCCTCCTCGCTCTGTGACACTTCCCAATCTGCAATCTGATGGAACACATTGTTTTCATCTCTCTCGAAAGCAGAGTTGTACGGTGCATTCAGCAAAGAAAAGATATCCGGATCGTCATTACAAATGGTATTCAATCCGTAAATTCCGGAGTTATTTGGATCATCCATATAAGCATCGCTTTCATCACCGGCAGTAAAACGCCAACCACTGTCCCAGTCGCCGTCTGGCTTCTCTCGGTAGCAGTAACCAACCTTACAGCCCTCTACTGTGATACGGTTAGTGGCAATACAACCATTGGCTCCATCCCAGTCGGGGAGTAAATTCTTCATGTCCTCTGCCTTCACATAGTAGTTGCGATTGCGACCAGCAGACTCATAAAGTTCTTTCCGCAGTGCCTCCACATCTCGAGCCATTTCTTGTATCTCCTCGTCATCCATCATTTCATGAAGGTCATAGGACAGAGGATTTTGGGCAAAGTCCGCAAGAGTTCTGTCCATAGCGTTGTGTTCCTCTGGTGTGGCAGTAATTCGTATACAGCGTGAAGGCGTATTGTACTCATCCAAATCGTGCAGGTTTACGCTACCATTGACATAACATTCCAACAAAATGGCTGCCAGATCCGTGATTACATCAATGGCAAAATGAAAATCCATGTCTACGCCGTTGGAATGGGTAAACTCAAGATATTCTATTGTTTGTCGGAAATCCCAGTTTTGTTTGTCCAGACCGATCTTTGAGAAAATTTCGGTAAGAGAGATTTCCTCTTTTTTCTGATCCTCTAAAAATGCCACAAGATTCAAGCTATCATCTGTTCCCCCGATATAGTTACCCCAGTATTTTTCAATATACATATGCCGCACCTCCAATTCCACTATCACAAGCTTCGTTCAAATCATAAAATTTATTCTGGCCATCGTTCTCCCTCGCATCTGCTGATAAAATCATAATGCAGACTTTCAAAAGCATCATTGGGATAAGATTCTCCATCCTGATGAAGTTCCAATCCATCCAAGTCCATCATTTCATTGATATACGCCAGCGTATCATGAATTCCAGCAATATGTTCATCCTGAAGCATCTCTGCCAACACACTCTTTTGTGCAAGTGTCAAAGAAGAAAGGAATTCATTTTTTGCCTGATTGTCCTCTGTATGAGGGAAACCGCCTTCTAAAACCCATTTTGCTGTAACACTATCCTTTTGTTCCACAAGACCATCAATAAATGCTTTATATAATTCTAATTCTTTGCCCATACACATCTTCCTCGTTTTACCATTATATTTAAGAATTTATTTTGATTTTGGATTTTCACAGGTTGCCTTCTATCTTAATCAAATTTGTCAGTCTCCAGACATAGATCCACTAGAAATATGAGTACGTATAATGTTTAATCTTCTAACCTTTTCAGATATTGTGCAGGAACCATCTTTGTCAGCCATACACCATTGGCGGATAGAAGAAAAATGTATCCATCCTGCTGCATTTGCCCTGCATTGACCAGATAAATGATTGGTTTTCCATGTCTGCGTCCTACTTTTTCTGCCGTTTCCATATCAGGAGACAAATGAACATATAATCGGTTTTGAGGAAGTAACCCTTTTGCCTCAATGGAAGCAGAAAACCGTTCCGCTGTCCCATGATACAAGATTTCCGGCGGCTCCGTTACAGAAAGCTCAACATCGACCTGAATGGAATGTCCTTGATTTGCTCGAATCTTTGTTTTATCTTCGTTAAAGGAATACCTCTGTTTGTTGTCGGTTCTTACAATTTCCTCCAAAATCTCAAAATCAATGGGATATTTCCTGCCAATACCTGCTAAAAGTTCCTCCACATTCGCCCAGCCATTGGTATCCAGTTGAATTCCAATGACATCTGGCTTATGCCGTAAAATCAAACTGATATATTTGCTGATTTTTGTTAAATCATAATTCTTCTCTTTCATCCCTATCCCTCACTATTCACGCTCCGATTATCATTCCATCTCAATATGGACAACAGGTCTGTAAAAGTCGTAATCACCATTCAGTTTATGATCCTCATGGACTTCTGGTTTACAATGTGGCGAACAAGGAAGAAACCCCAAGAACATCCCCAAACCACCACAGATATTACGTCCACCATCACCGCCACAGGTAGTAAACGCATCGGCTTTCACCACTTCCCGCATATATGGATCATATGCAATGGATAGTCCAAAGAAGTTCGGTTCTTCCATATCGAAGGGTTTATCCTCCTCTTCCGGGCTTTCAAAATGGTGCAAGTGCATAGAGTAGTCCAGCCCATCTCCCCAAGGAAACAGGGTTCGACTTCCACCACCACATAAATAAGCCCATTCATCTGCTGTAGGCAGCGAGAGCCCCTGCTTTTCTAGTTGCTCCAGAAGAGAGTCATAATCCATTGGGTTATAAAGCCAAATCTGAAAGTCCTGTTCTGTTCGTTCCATGCGCACTGACTGATGTATGGTAAGACTGTCAAGGTCGCTCCATACAAAATCACGAAATTTTTTCAGCCAGTCAGGATGGGCGGTCAATCTGGAATCATCCATTTTGACTGGCTCCCAGCATAATTCTTCCAGCGTTCGTCCAACCAACATGGGACTAATGGTTACTTGCCGAACAGAAGCCATACTTCCCCGAATCATCTCATTCGGATCGCACTCCATCTCCCACTCCTGAAGCAAATAGTCCAGTTCCTCTTGGCTATCCTGATTCAGTCCTACGGCAAACTGTTCCCACCCCAGTGTGACAGTATCACCGGGAACAAAAACAAACTCTCGGCTATCTTTCTGGAATATTCCAGTGGTGCAGCTCTGACCCCATCGTTCAAATGTATGTAGACCAAGAAAAGTTATATCATAACGAGCAGCCAGACTCTCCATCAACGCCTGCTTCTCGGTAGTTTCCATTTGATCAAATTTGGTACGAAATAGTTTTTCATTCAAAGCAAGTCTTCTTTCTATTTCTTTTGCATATTCCATCAGATATCTTCGACCATCCTTTTTCGCCCATTCTAAATATTGCGGCAGCAAACTGGAATGAATCGAATCCAATGAGAAGAGAACTGCAATACGCTGGTATTGTTGCAGTTCAGCTGTATAACAATCTCGTTTCCAGAACAGCGTGGCAAATTTCTCCACACAATCAGGACGCAAACCTGGCATTGCCATAAGTGCTCGCCTGCTTACGTATTCATGAGGATCATTTGCAAAATCCAAGATGAAGTCTTTTACTTCTTGGCTACATTCACATTCAGGTAAGTAGGCGGCAAATTGCCATTTTGCCTCGTTCTCATTGGATGTTACAGCAAACCGACAAAGGCTTTCAAACCAGTTCGCATGCAGAGTGGTTTCGTATATAAGGCTTTCACCTTCGTTATCCCTTGCGATCAAGTAAAGCATCTCATTCAATAGGATGTCGTCTGCTGTTTCTGTATCCATTTTATTGAGCACATGACAAAATGCATAGTAAGCGTCATTCCAGTCTGGATAATCGACTTCCCATTCGCCGCCAATCTCCGCAGTAGTTATTCCGGGATAAGTAGTTTCCTGCCATTTATGAAATTTTTTTGCCTGCTCCAGCAAACGATCTCGTACACTCTTTGTCATATACTCACCTCACATTTTATCCAAATTTTCTTGCAAATCTCCCTGCCGCAAATGGTTTATAATGGCTTGATTTAGTTCTTTATGGGGGTAATAGATTGCCTGCCCAATATCATGGAGACACTCTTTCATCAATATCTCTGGAGAAATTCCTTCCCTTTTGCCATAAAGATGACCAAAAGCATAACAAAATGACTTGAGAAAACAAAAGATGTAGTCATGATTTCCACGCATACTAGGCAGGTCATTGAAAGATCCCATTCCTCCATATGCTCGAAGATGATGGGCGACCTCACGATACTGTGTCCAGTCCTGAATATCTCGGTCCAGCCAGTCAATCCAGTTTTTGAATTCCGGGTGGTCTGCATGTAGAATTGGCTTCAGACAAATCAAAGCCTCAGTATAAATATCTGTCTGTTTCATCGGATTCCTCCTCACTATTCTCTGAAATGCTCCAAGTACAATTCTCGTACTGAATAAGGACCCACAAGAGTCGTTTCCTGTCTGCCATCCCAGTAATATACATGAATCTTGCCCTCATCCCCAATATATTGCTGCTCATCAAAAGATGCAGGAAAAGGAAAACTTTCCACAATACTCCAGTCGATCTTGGATTTTAGCCTATCAAACTCCTCTCTCTTGAGCCTCTTGAAGTTAAATACCAATGCTGCCCCAATTCCATCGAACAGCAAGTCTGCGTATTCTCTGGGGGTGATGTTCTCGCTCACATTGGCGGCATCAATATTGACATCCAGAACCTTTTTGCCGCAGTTTGTCCAGATTTTGTCGAGAGAGAACCAGGTGGTGCGTTCCTCAGCATCTGCAAAGTCCTCACGGGGATACCATCCGTTTGTGCTATTCGGCGTGACGTCTTCCCGAAGCTGCCCGTTATACGGGGAAAGCGGATAATATTTGTGCCGCACAGGATCAAATCGTTGAAAAGCAATTTTCAGCAGATACCTCTGCTTTTCGCTGCGCATGAGCTTATGGGGTTTCACGATATTTTCTTCGATCAAACTCCAAATGTACTCATCTACATGGATGGATACACGAGGACGACCAAATAGTGTAATTTTGTTGTTGTCTGTATTCACATTGAGCCAGATACGGTTGATCTCAGCCATTGTTATTCCGCCTTTCTCTAAGTACTCCGTCTCCGTCATAAAAGCGTCTCTCCCAGATAGCCTCAAATTCAGCCTGCTCTATGATACAGGCATAGAACTCCTCACCCCATATATGGGTATTAAATTCTTCCACGGTAGGAATGGGCATGATCTCTATCACACTGTCATAGAGATCAGCAATATTTTTCGTATGTCTGTCTGCAAAAATATCAATGGAACGGAGTGCCAGACGCTCGTTTTCTGTGTCAACTTCATAGAGAATGATAGGTGGTTCTCCCTCTGGTGCATCCTTCCAAAATAGTTTTATATACTCTGTCATAGTATTTCCCTCATTTAAACCAATGCCATCCAGTCATGGTACCACTTTTTTCATCCAACTGTATAGCAATATCATAATTCCCCTGGCACCCAAGTAAGGCTACGGGCTGGTCATATTCCACAATCAAATCATAGAATGCGACTGCAGTAGAAGAAAATTCGGATGGAATCTTCAATACAGAAAAAGGAACCAATGATTGCATATCTAAAAATATAATTTCTGTTTTGCAGCATTTTATTATAATCCCAGTTTGCGTGACTAGTTCCTTTACCTCATTTATACCAAGATATATCTTCATAGTTCTTTCATCATCGCAGGCAGCTCGAATCATTTTAGCCAGCATCATTAAATCGTCGATATATTGGGAATACACGCAAAACACATCTTCGTCGGAATCGAAGTGAAACAAATCTACACCACTATTGTTTTCCTCAAACTCTCGAATCGCACCTCTGACAAGCTGTTCCCAGTCCTTACTACTACCTGTCAATCCCAACCGACTGAACTGTTCTATCCTAAATTTATCACTGATTTTTAGAAGAAGAGAAATCGCATAAGGGTGATGAGGTATGAGAAAGAATGGCTCAATCTGCTCTGGCTTCACCCATATTTTGAAAGGTGGGCGTGGATCAGGTATCCAGGGCAAAATTTCCCATTCTTCATTTCGACGATTTCCATATTGGTTAAGATCTTTCATGGTTTCACCACCTGTTCAAGTTTCTTTCTGCATTTCTCAATATGTGATTGTTTGGCAGCAATAATCTCTCGAACTATTTCCACATCGATATGAAGTAATAAAGCAATCTTCTCAATGGACATCCCATCCGCTGCCATCATACAGAGAATCTCCTTCTGGGCAGAAGCGTTGCCAGCAGCAAAACCGGTATCATAGTCGTGAGACATTAGGGCAAAGAATTGCTTTGGTGTAATGGTGGAAATCAGTTCCTACTGATAAAAAGCATCTCGATTTTCATATGTCCCTCTCTCCATAAAAACCACCTCATGAAAGCCAGAATGGATAGATTTCCAGCAATTTTCGTCAATTCACAAGCATCTGGGAGTAGCCATGACCTCCTGAAAGAATCTCTTCCAGTTTCTTTGCGATTCCCTCCACGATGTAGTGACAAGGATTTTCATACCCCTGCACTTCCAATCCCTGCAGTTCTACGCAATGCAGTGTACCAAAGGATGTCAAAACATAATCCGTTAATGCACAGATCATCTGGTAGCCTTCCATATTATCTACATCTGTTTCTCCATCTTTTGCAGTCATCAAACCAATGATTCCAACAGCTACCGTAAACGCACCGCAACAAGACTGTTCTGTCTGCATACCCAGTCCCATCACAGAAAACATTCGTCTAGTTTCTTCACTAAGATTCAGACCGTAATACTCATTGCATGCTTTGAACATTGCTTCGGCACAGGTTAGCTCTGTACCAATATGATATTGATTGACTAATTCATATAATTTCATCTTTCCCATACTGTCCCCCAATCACATAACATCTCATTTTTCCTAACCCTGTGCAGTTCATCTCGTACTTCCATCAGCGCAAATCCCAGAAGATTTTCACCACGCCACCTAAAAGGATCTTGTGCCTCTGGCGTATCCGCAGACAGCTGAATCCCCCAGATACGATCATAAGGACTTGCTTCCACCAAAACGCTGTCCCCTGTAGAAAGAAGAAACTCTCGCAGTTCTCGATTCTGGCTGAACTTACACCAGTTCCCATTCAGCACAATGGCGTATTTGAACTTGTCCCATACGACTTGGTCGAAGCCTCGCACCTTACGTCCCAGTGCTTTAATTTGCTTAGGGTCACTACATGCTAGGATCTCCTTACGCCTCTCCTCGTCGCCAAAAAGCTGGGCTTTGCCAGCCATCATATATTGTTCCATGTAGAGGTAAGAATCAACCATAGTATAGAAGTCCTCCATCCACCACTGACTAAGGCAGCTCTTTGTAATGCTGCCATCCTTCGAAGGCTGGTGCCCCCAAAACAAACAGAACTCTTGCTTTCTCCCCTCTGCGACCTCCTGCTGGAGCCATTGCTTTGTGTATTTCGGCTGTCCTTTCGGTTGCCATACCTCTACAAAGAAATCTCCATGTTCCAGCACCTCGCTGCTGTCCTCGTCATCCCACCAACCCTTCCATGTGATCGGTTCTGGGAACAGGGAACGGTATTCCTTCCGTTCCTCAGGTGAAAGCGTATCCAGCCAATCACCAAATCTATATATGTAATCTTCCCCATAACCCATACGCCAGCCGATAGAATATCTCTCTATTTCTGGAAATGCCAGCCAGGGAGGAGGCATTATTTTCTTATCTTTCAATAACATGATACTTCATCCCTTTCCAGTTAGATATTGTCCAGTTCTTTCATCACATCCAAAGGAAATCCATCCATGGATGTGATTTGTGCCAACTCTGTTTCAGTCAGATTTTTCAGGAAAATGCAGTATTCATCTGGATAGCCACCGACAAACTCCATTTTGGGCATTCCAATTTGCTGAGGGTCAGTAATCCATAGACAAGGTTCTCCTGTTGCCCAAAATCGTGTCAGTATAAGCACCTGACCTTTGTAAAGTACTTTCTGTTCCATCCTTATTCCTCCTGCATCTTTTCCAGCAGTTTTACAATACGTTCCCGATTCCTTGCGGTTTTCATAAAGGTGGGAAGATGGTCGGACTGAGTCTTTTTCGCTCTTCCCATCGGCTTTTCCCGCAGGTCGGCTGTGAGATAGTCAATCAGATAGGCAAGATGCTCCCGGTTAATTGCCCAGATTGGCTTTCCTTGAAAAGATGTAAGAAACCACAATTCCAAACCAAACCACGGTTCCTTTCCCTTATTGATTTCAGCTGCATAGGAAAGTGCTTCCGCGGTCTTATGCACTTCCCCTGACATGGTTGTTCCACAATAGGGACATTTCACATGAAGAATAGAAAAGTGCTGCTTTGCTGGATCTTCGATATCCACCCGGTAATATCGCCCACAATTCTTGCATTGGTTATGGACATCATAACGATATACGGTACGTTCTTTCTCTGCTTGATAACCACAGTTGGTACATTTAAAATAGGCACTTTTCTCGTCAGCAGCTACAATACCCACGCCATGGCATTTGGGACACTTTACCTGTATGCCTATGGTAAAAGCGCTATATGCACTATGGGTAAAATAAGGTTCGTCTTTGATTCGTTTCATGGGTTCTCACACCCCCTATCTGTTTTTCGTATCTGTTATAACTTGAACTTAATCTGTTTCAAATCCTTTGCTTTGATTGTGAGATCAAAAACTCTTTTTTCTATTTCTGATATGGTGTTGATATACTCTTGTGATGCTTGTATCCGTGTAAGATATTTCAGATATCGATCCAACTGACTTAATGCTCGGGTTCTGTACTTTGCAATTTCACCAAGCTGCCAAAAATCTTGACCTGCCATATAATCATTTACATTTATCTTTTGTACGGTTTTCACATTCAAAGCACTATGTTCTTCTTTTTCTGTTTTGATGCAAAAGAGCATATCCTCTATGGAAAACCGTATGCTACGTTCACAAAGAAAACGCAGTTCATCAAACAAGTGATTTTCAACAAAATGCTCTGCCAAAGGTTCAAAAATCACATCATCTGTATACCAACCTCCATGGGCACAGGAAATGAGTTCTCGATATCGTTTTTCTGCAATCCACTGACGCATCATATGTTTCATGCCTATCATCCAAGCATCTAACCTTGCTTTCGTTTCTTCAGGACTGTCATAGGCAGTTCCATAGCAAGGGAGATTATTTTCCTTCAGCCATTTTGTCACTTCTTTGCTGAATTTTGTATAGCTCACTTTTCTTCCACCTCAAAAATCTCTTAATTCCTCAAACTTTTCGAGTCGTTTAGCCTTACAGATGGTATCACCGATACATCTTTCCTCGCCCTTATCTGTTTTCTTCCTAACGCTATATGTCTCATTGATAATCCTGAGCACTTCTCATTTCTTAATAAGTAGAACTTAGAATCTTAAAGCTGAAATTTATATCTGTGTTTATGACTTTTTCTTCATTTGTTACTGGCTGTATCATAAATTCAAATGTAGGCTCATATTCCCCATCCTGTAAAGTTTCTCCACCCAGAATCTCGATATGATACCAGCCATTTTCAAGCTCAACAATAGGCTTTTGACACACTTTATAATCAGAAATCAAAGCGGTTACATTTTCTGGAGTAAACCGTTCCAATATATGCCATGTAAAAAGTATCAGCATATTATGCTCCACCTTCAATGAATAACCACTCTTTCTAAACTGCAAACGACTTTTTTCCTTACACAGTTCCGGCTCATCATCAGAAAGATGAAACAAAATCGTATAAGGATAGTTTTCAATGCCAGACATTGGAATAACAATTCCCTCATCAAAGACCCGATCACCACTTTCATTTATGGTAAACTCTGTCGCTAAATCATCCGAAAGATTATTTTCATTTTTCCATTCCTCTAACAGTAAAATGTCACCAAGAATAAAATAATCCACGAGATCATTTAATACTTCTGTAAACTTACATATCATTCGTTATCTCTCCTCACAATCCGCTCCTCTGCCAGCCATCCAACCGTTCCTGCAAAGCATCAATTTTCCAGCTCTCATCCACTCGTTTCATGAGGAAACGACGTTCAAACCCTGTATTTTTCGTTTTTGTATAAATATAAATCTTATTCTTTGTCAGCTGTTCCGCATCTATAAACACTTCTTGGCTGTAAGTCCCTGTGGGGCTGTAAGAAAGTGCCAAAGGACGATATCCCAGTCGTGGCTTTTCGCTGACGTACCGTTCCCAAATGTCCAACAGACGAGGCTTTACTTCTTCATCCTCGAACCCTTTTTCGGATACATACTTTTCCCATGCAGTCATGGCTTCAAAAAAGTCTTTCAATATCTTCTGGCATTCTTCCACAGCTTGCTGATCCAACTTCACCGATTTTTTCGCCTTTTCTCTCTGTAAATTTGAGAAGGTTTCCATTTGTTCCTGAGTAAACTGTTCCTTGGAAACTGGTTCTATCCTTGTATGCTCCGCAATATTAATAAGTCCCTCATAAGTAACTGCCGTGTGGTCAATCTGGATATATGTAAGTTTCGGAATAGAAGTCGCCTGCATCAAGCCATCGTCATTCAGTCCTGTGTGATTGAGTGTCAGTAAATCAATTTTACATTCCCCCATCACAGATAATCCGCTTCCAGTGATTTGACTGTTGCCGTCAAGAAGTAAATAACGCAGCTTTGGCATAGTTGCAAACACGGAAAAACAGGCATCTGTTAATTGACCATATTCCACACCTAAATTCACCATATTTTTAGAGTCAGTAAATGGCATCAGCAATTTGTCCGTCACAGGATTGTTTTTCACATAAAATCCTACTGGCTTATACCCTGCCAGTTTCTCCATGATTTCCATGGTCAGTTCCGGAAGTTCTATGGTTTTTTCTCCATCGAATGTTAAAATACCATTTTCCCACCGTATGGTTCGTGCACACTTTGGAAATTCTGTCATTATGATTCTTCCTTTCGTAGAGAGGTCAGCTTTGCTCCACAAAGCGCACCTGTTTTCCTCCAATTTCAAACTCCAGCTTTACTGCATAATCATCTGCCCAAGGGTAACACTTGTTGAGCAGTGCTAAAATGAGTTGGTCTGGTTCTTCATCAAAAGTCACTCGCAAAATCACAGACCAATCTGCATATTCTGCTTGGAATACTTCACTTTGTGTGTGATTCAGGTATCCCTCCATCTTATCCAGCAGCGCTTTTTGCGTTTGAGGAGAACCATCAATAAAGCCATTGCAGACCAAAACCATTAAAACTTCTTTGGTTTCGCTCTTCTCCGCCAAAATGTCGATTTTTTGTAAATCACCGAACATGTCTTCTATGGTCATCATTCTCACCAATCCCTTTCACGGATCGTTTTCTCTCATATTTTTTAAGTGTGTTATGTAGTCACTTTCGGAGCCGTCCCAATAGCAATTGATACATCTGCCATTTTGAAAATGATGAAGGCAGTTTGGATAACCATAGAGAATATGCGCACATTCTGGACAAAGCGCCATCATTTGAGAACTCCCTTTGAAAAACAAGCTGCCACACTCATCGCAAACGGCAAATTCCTTTTTCTGAATCTCCATTACCAATCCCTTTCTCGGATAGCCTCCTCTATATCAATGGGAATATCAAACCATTCCAAAATATAAGCCACAGTTACTCCAATACAGTCTCGTGCTACTGTTTCAATCTCACTGTCATTCTCGTCAAATTCCTCCTGTAAATCATTGATGCCGCAAACTGCTTCGTCCAGTTTTTCCTGTACAACTTCTATATCTGTTTCACCGCTTTCCAGCAAATCAATGACTTTCTGAAGTTCGTCTTTTACTTTATTTACCAAAAAAGTGGGGTAGTAATCATCATTGTACATCTCATCCAAAAGTTTATAGTTGGTGTCAAATGGTTTCATTTTACTTTCCTCCTTCTTTATCGTCTGGCGTTATACTCAAATCAATTTCTTCATCGCTATAAATCAAATAGAGTCCATGATGGTTTTTCCCATCAAAATGCAGTTCAATATCTCGATATTTGAGGATCAAAGGTTTTCCGCTACTTTTCATGGTTGAAACATCATCTGGTTCACCAAATATATCCATAACCTCATCCTGCGACATTTTGAATTTTAGTGGTGTGATATCTTGAGAATTCTGCAATATTTGATTCCGCCATATATTTATTTTTTCTTGTTTTTCTTTTGCCAATGGAAACTCCTTTTCTATTCAAACATCAGACCGTATGACTCAGTAAGACTTCCATCATCCTCATGGAAAACACACTGGTACAAGGGTTGTCGCTGTGTCGCTTTGCGGAACTTTTCCAAAATGGGAACCAGTTCCTTATCCGTAGCAATGCCAAACGCATCAGAAATCTGTTGCAAACTATCTACATCAATGTCTTCCAAATTAACGCTGCGCTGCTTCTGCCCATATCCTTCCAATGTTTTGGAATCCACATACTGGTTTGCATCACAGTAATCCTTCCAGCAAATACAGCTCACTAGCAGAGAAAAGAAATCATCCATGTTCTCAGCCAGGCGCCCTGCCTCCCCTTCACTACTGTAATAGCCAATGGAACCATCCTCCAACAGGTGATATTCTCCACCAGAGCCATCTCTGGCAAAAGCCATACCGGGCAGGGTGAAGGTTGCTCGACCGTCTGCATCATCCCTTTGGGACAACTCATCCAGTAGGAAAAAATCAAAAAGAGAGTCAAATTTTTCTGCCAAATCAGGATCTTCATGCAGTATTTTCAAATAATCCATAAAATGCACCCCTATTCACAGCATTGATGTATCTTCAAATGAGATAAAAAACTTGTTTCTTGCACAATTTATTCATCGTACTCTTCCGCAACATCAATAAAATGAATATACACACCGCAAACATTTCCTTCCGCATCATAGCCAAAATAGGACGGGTATACGCCATCTCCCCAACCTGATGCAAAAATAGGCAGATTACAGTCTGTATTTGGGATGTTCCAGTTTAGCCAGTCCCCATATTCTCTTTGATACTTCGGATATTTTTGTGCATTTTCCTCTAACAAATCACAAAACAAATCGTTGTAAGGGTCAATGTCAGGATCTTCTTTCAGACGTTGTTCCCAATATGACTTGAACGCTTCTTGTGCTTTCACATCCGCAATACATCCCATTCCTGCATCCACGCCAAAACCAAAAAAGGAATCTTCTTCCAGTTCTTCATCCAAATTTTCAGTTCCCATCATTCCCAATTCATAACGCACGGGTTTCTGCTGACTGATTTCTACTTTTACACAAGCATAGCGATCCCCATATTTTTCACTTGGTACCACACAGATTTTTACTGGATAAGTCCCTGTTGGAATGGTCTGCATAAAAGGGTCCATATCCTCCAGCTCAATCAATGGATCACAGGCGAATATCATGCCTGTATGAAAAGATACATCCCCAATTTCCAGTACATCAACGGTAGTCTTTCCGATTTTCTTTTCTGTGAAATAGGCGTCTAAATCTATTTTACAGGTCAATTTTTCTTTCACTGCTTCATATTTTTCCATCCACTCTTTTGTAGGCATTGTATTTCCTCCTTTTTATTGTCCTTGCATTATTTTATGCAGCCTTTCCAGCCATACGGTTTCTTCTATAATCTCACCATTCTGGTAAAAATGGTATTTATCACGTGCCAGATGGTCAGCAAGTGGATCAACTTCCAACGGGGTACATATAGTGAAGCTTTCTCTGTCAGCCCCTTTCATCTCTCGATTGAGGTAATACACACGCTTGTCATCGTAAGAATACCAATGAGGAAGCAATTTCCATGAAGTCAAATCTGCTTTGGGAAGCTGTTTTCCGTAAGCATAAATCCGTTTGCTATCTACGGCAAAAAAGGTATCTCCTAATGAGCGAAAAGTGGAAACTTCTGCTCCCTTGATAATTTTCACCTTGCCATCTCCATTGTGAAAGTAGACCTGCTGGCTGTCCTTTGCATATCCCTGCGGCGCACCTGATTCACACTGACCGTTGTCCAACACCTGAAAGGTTTCTAAATTTACACCGAAAATTCTTCCGCTAGTGGTATAGACTGCCGTTTTATCTATTGCATAAGCATAGTTTAACACTCGAAAAGATACGGGATCTGCTCCACGCAGACGAACTCCTCCCATAAAACATGCTGTATAGGATTTACCCCAGTAATGCCAACAGTGGAAATCTTTGGGTGCTATACCTTTCAAAATCGTGTTTTCGTATAGACCTGAAAAATAAACATATCCATCCCGAAAAAAGAACTCGTTTTCAACTGGTTCTGTGTTCACAATAGGCTGCATCATTTTGATTCCCCCTTAAAAACACTGAAGAATCAGCCAAATGTTATCAAAACGGCGTGCTTTTAAATCTTCTTTGGTGATGTAGAAATAAATGTGACCACAATCGCCAAACATCCATTCAAAATCATCACACTCTACCGTATCCAATTGAAGCAAAAGCATCCAACGGTCTTTGGCAGTTTCCTCTGCTTCCTGACGAATTTCCTTTGGAATTTTTCTCCATCCTTCCGGATTGCCCAGATAGTACCCTTTTGCGGCAATATCACATTCTTCAAACATACTGTTCTGGATGACATCTGGCCAGCCCAATAACTGAGAACGATCCGGCAAATCCTCCTCATCTTCTCCCGTCAATTCTTCCCACGCAGTATTGAAAGCTTCATCATCGTCATCATCTGGAAACGCTTCTGTGAAATCCTGCCAAGATGGATAAGAAGGTTTTTGTGATAATGCTATTTTTACCATAGGCAGGATAAAATCCTCCTCCATATCTGCCGGAAACTCTGCTGCTGACAGTGCGGAAATATCTTCAAACCAGTACACACGAGCACAACCCTTATCTTTTGGATCAAATCCCCAACACATGGAATCCAATTCATAGAAAAAAGAAAGTAATCCATGATCCGGCAGAAGGTGTTCGATATCATATTTTGCGAAATCCGCACAGTTAAACTGCGCTAGAAAAGAAAGCGGACGCTTTTTTACTACATGATCGTAACTCTCTCCCATGTAGGTAGGCCAAATGAAATCTGACGGTACATCAGGCTGACCTCCAAAACGAGTTGCACCCAGTTGATATACCTCATTCTCTTGCATTTTTAGTTCAATGCTGTTTTTTGCCATTGACTCTAATTTTTCTTTGATATTCATATTCGTTCCCCCTTCTTTTTCAAATCTTTCCATCCAATGCCTCAACTGTTTTCATGGCAGCGGAATCGAATTTACACCGCCGCAGCTCTCTCTCAATCAAAGCAAATACATCGGGAAAACACTCGATTTCATCTTGATACTCATATTTCGCATATAGTTTTCCATGCTCCGAAATCCAGACTTCTGCAGGATAATAGTAGCCGATATGTCCGATGGGCTGACAACACTCACCTGCCACTTGTTCGATTTCTGCCAGCCTATCCCCCGTCATGTCCCGAAAATAGGCATCCTCCAAATGATTTTTGATACCGTTGGCAAGATAAGGAAACAAAGCAAATTCAAAATCCGCAGCCCAATTCATCTTTTTCTGTTCCAAATACCACTGACAGCACAGACCAAAATACTTGCGGTAAAACCTCTGGGTGGTTTTCATCATTGGAACACCATGTGCGGCGTAATACTGCTCCGCAATGGAAATATCCACTTTTCGTCCTTCCTGCCACCCGGCATATTCCATCAGTTGCTTGACCTTACTTATCAGATCACCTGAGATGGGGATGCGTTCTTTGATCATAGTGATTACCTCCATTACTATGTTTCAGTTATTTACAACTCTGCTGCAAACTCATAGGAAACCGCAATGATATTGTAAACTACATCGTATGTAAACAGCCGGTAGTGTTGATAGATGTCTTTGTTAAAATCCTCCCTCGCCGGCAAAGACTTCAGCCAGGTACTGTCCTCGATCAAATCAAAGGAACTGCGGTTCAGATGCCCCGTTTCAGCCATATTCTCATAGGTGTCCAATTCACAGGCAAAATGGGTTAGCACCCGTCGGAAGGTGAGTGTGTATGGAAACCAGTCTTTTTCGTCCCTGTGTTGAGAGATCAGATACCCATTAATATCTCCTGTAAAAATCAGATTGTTCAGGTCATCCCGTTTCATCTGATCCAGATAGATACAGTCCCGTCCCTTCAAAACACCTAAACAGGTTTTAACAGCAATCGCTTTTTCCATAGACAACTCTCTTTCCTCAGCTCTCATGAGTGATACAAAAAATCTCCCTATTCAAATCAAAGTAAATTACCATCAGCTCGTCGGTAATCTCTGGATTAAAAGATAGATCCAGAATAAAGACTTGCTGCTCGGTTTCACTATCTATTAGACTACCAAACCGTTTGAGCCGTAAAAAGTCTACCATTTCGGCAAAGGTCAACTTAGTCAGATCGGTTTCCGGAAATAGTTCAGCAGCAATATCAGGACCTATATCGTCTCGGTGGAACTTCATGAAAAATGTTACAACATTATGGTAGGGGCTGTTCTCGTCCGCCAGTGCCGCTTTGATTGCGGCTTTTGCCTTTTCTGCCAATTTCTCCGCCTCATCCAGCATTTCTCCCACCACATCCATAGCAACAGGATCTGCAGTCAGATCTTCCTCTACATCAAAGAGAAATGGCAGTCCCGATTCCTCGGGAAAGTTGAAGATTTCCTCGCCAGGCTGATATCTAAAATCAATGCGTTTACAATTTAGTTTCATAGATACACCTCTTCATTGATTTTCCAGATGGGGTAATGGAATTGGAGAATAGACCACTGTATCTCCGTCATTATCCATCTTGAGAATGATAGCAAATTCCGCTGTATTGCTGTCTTGTCCCTTTGGGAGAGGAAAGATCATCGGAGGGCAACGCAGGGCAGCATGGTTCGTAGTTTTATTCCAATCCTCTATGGCAGCAGATAAAATGACATCAATGTGTGCCAATACCTTCTCAATGGAACCAGCTGAGATATTGTAAAAAGTTGGATTTTTCTGATACTGCTCTGTGATGAAGTTTTTATAGGTTTGCACTGGCATAAAGCAAAATTCCCAATCAAGGGGATACAACCCAAGCCAATACTCATACAGTTTCATAGGCGTCTCCTTACCCCTCAATGTTGGCAGTTTTGAGGCCCTTTTTCAAAGAGCCGTAGACCGTCACCGCATGGTCGGTGAAGATCTCGTCGCAGTCAAACCAGGCGGTAAAGCTGCCGCCGGAGGTGACGGACAGGCTGGTCATACTGATCCGCCGGGCAAGTTCTTCCTCTGTGATGGGGTCGGTTTCCGGGTTGCGGGGATTTTCCTCATCCTGGGAGAGCCAGTTGTTGGCCAGCTCGGTCAGGTTCTTGGCTGCAAGCTCCCGCATGGCTTTGTCCCAGGTGTCACAGTCGGCCAGCAGCTTCTTGGCGGCACTGCGGGCGCGGGTCCAGGAGGGCTTGCTCTCGGCATTGACTTCCAGAGAAAGGCTCACATCCTTTCCGCACCACTGGATTTCGCCCTCGAAGGTATCATAGTCCTTGTCCAGTGTCAGTTCTCCCAGCACCTGGTCCTGGATCACCACCGGCTTGTGGTACTCGTCCAGAACGGCCTGGAGTTCCGGGCAGTCCTCGTGGGCCTTGACCACCTGGGAGATACACCAGGGCTGCACCACCAGATCCTTTGCCCATTCTTCCTTCATCCGGCGGATCTTCAGGCGGCAGATCTGCTCGCTTTGAAAGCGTCCCCAGCCCTTGTCGCTGTTACGCTCCTCGTCGGTGACCGGCCAATCCAGCCGCTCCTCTTTGGTGCTGACCTTGCCGGTGTCACAAAACACTATGCCCAGCGTCACAACGGTCATTTCCCAAAAGTTGCCTTTCCAGTTAAATCCGCCCCCAATGCAGCGATTGATCAGAGCGACCACTTCCTGCTCCTCGGGCTCGTACATCTCATAGAATTCTTCAAACATCGGCGTGACCTCCTTTACAGCAGTTCCAGCACCGCGGCGGCGGGCTTGGCAAACTCTGCCGGGACTTGCTCCAATATATCCCGGTAGGCTTCCACCGACTGCCAGGAGTCATAATAGAAGCTGTAAAACTCGTCTGCGGGGAAAACCTCGTCCTCCTCGTAGCGCATCTCATCCGCTTCCTCGTCGTATTCTTCCGACCACAGATATTCTTCCCGGAGCAGATCGGAGAACTGCGGCAGCGGCTCGGCGTGCTCCATCTCATCCCCATCGCGGAAGCACTGGAGGATGCAGGCAAAGAAGTCCAGCAGCTCCCCGGCCAGGAAATGGGCCACAGGATTCCGGCCGCTCTCTTTGAGTGCTTTGCCCAGAATCCGGCTCAGGAACACCATGCCGAAGGGGGTGGCGTGCCAAAGGGTACTCTGGTGCTCCATGTTGGTGGTGAGCTCGTAGAGGGACTCTTTGACGGACGCCAAATCACGCATCTGCTCCAGCACCGCCAGGTGAGCGGGAAACTCCGTCCCCCGGCCATAGGCGGTGGTGAGCCGGTGCCACGGGACATCCGTGACCTTGAGATGGGTGATGTAGATTCTGTTTTCCTCTGTCATGTTGCCGCCTCCTTATCCCGTTATCTGGCTGCGGTACTCTTTCTCCAGAGCGGTGTACCACCGTTTCAGCATGGTTTCCAGACTGGTTTTTCCTTTGCGATCTGTAAAAACGAGGAACTTGTCCAGCAACTCAGGAAACAAATTCTTACCGATATTTGTCAGGTCCTGATTGAGATAGACCATCCGCAGGATACGGCCCTGCCGGTCCAGAGGGTTCTTTTTCAGCAGTTCCTTTTCAAAGCAGAAGCGCAGGAATACTGCATTCTCGTCGTAGAAGTCCTCCACCACAGCCGCGCCAATGCTGGTGTATGTGATGTCGTACACCAAACGGCTCCAGTCGAATTTCTCGGCATAGAGAAGTTTCAGCGCCTTCTCCCAGTGTTCCTCCGGAATCGCCAGCATCCTGTGCTGGGCGGTGCTGGAGTGGCCGCGGTAGACGGGTTCCGGGTGTCCCAGCAGTTCGCTCACACTGTCGGCATAGACGAAGCACAACTCCTCATCGAACAGGCCGCCGATAAAGTTGCCGTTGCAGTACAGCATATAGTTTTTGGACTTGGCCGGAGAGTAAGAGAGGTTATATTCCTGCGAGTCCAGGCTTTTATGTACCTTATTCAAAAAGTCTATTGGTGTCATGGCTTTACTCCTCAAACTCGCCCTCGATCATTCCGTTCAAATACCGGCCAGGGTCTGCGATGAAGTCGTCCCATTTGGCCAGAGGGTGGAACTCCTCGTGTTCGATATCCAGATACCACAGCTTTTTGTCCCTGGGGCTCCACAGCAGCAGGTAGTCACTGTAATTGTCCATGGCCGCCATGAGGGAGAGCAGCTTTTTTCGTTTCCAGGTCATCTCCTGCACATCCATGAAGGAGTAGAGCTCCGCCCACTTCACCCATTCCTGATCCGGGAACTCCAGCCGCAGGGGGCCGGTCTTCAAGTATTCCACCAGCTTGGCGGGCAGCTTGTAGGGCATGAGCTGCCGGATCTTTTCCTGCTCGTTGTGCCATTCCTCCGGCTCCAGGGCCTTCAGGTAGTCGGCCAGCTCCTGATCCTTGTTCTGCACCGCCACGGTGTAAGGCCGGTCGCCGTATTTGTCAGCAATGGTGATGTCGGCTCCTTGCTCAATGAGCCAGCGAACCATAGGGAAATTGTTGGAGCGGGCGGCCTCGGTGACAGGGGTGGAGGCGTAAG
>OFMF01001093.1_pt1 | contig 22890 bp, 44 predicted proteins | sample 1541771 | NCBI WGS metagenome assembly OFMF01 (sample SAMN04209235, study PRJEB22552) | human gut metagenome | biome: gut; material: feces | host: Homo sapiens | place: USA: Oklahoma
TTTCGTCGATTAAATCAAAAGCGTTAAAGGTTGTTTTATTATACACTTTATTGTAAGCAGCTTTTTTCGGTTTGTTAACCCACCCCATACCTTTCTTGCCATAAACGGGGGTAATAGCAGAACGAGCTTGGCGCTTAACCTTGCCAGTCGTTCTTGCTTTAACACTTCGTTTCAAACTTGGTTTACGAGGACCTACTTTCATAATTAACCTTCTCTGTAGATGTCAACAACTTCTCCAATTGTACGAATATCATTTTTTTCGGAAAGTTGAATATCATCATAATCTTTGTTAAGTGACTCCAGACGGTCACTTTTTAGTTTTTTGACGTAGTTTTCGCCATCAACTTTAAAAATACCGATTTTATTTAAATCAACTTGATTTGTTAATTTAATGAAAAGAAAATCACCATTTTTGATTTTGGGTTCCATTGAGTGACCGACAACAATAGCTATTGTGTCGTATTCATCGTCATCTGGTATTTCATCCGCGTAGAAGTCCACCATTGAATCATAATCATCATCTTGCCAGTAGCCAGTACCTGCAGAAACTCTCCCCGGAACTTGCCGTGGCACACGTTTTCTTGTATCGTACTCAGCACGCTTCTCTTGAATATCGATAACTTTACCTTGCTCCTCGGATAAAAGCTTTTCGGACGTCTGTACAAGCTTATTTTTACGATTGTCATTTAACTTATTATAGTTAGATAGTAAAATCGCTTGGCGAGGGTCAAAATTAATCTTTGGAGAGATAGTGGTTATCTTATTAGATTTATCTTCAATTAAATCAGACTTATTCACATTAAAATAATTTGCTAAAAGTTCTATTTTACCAATTCTTGGATAGGTGATACCTTTTAGCCAATCTCTAACTGTAGTATATTTTAAATTTAAATCGGCGCATAGAGTATTTCTGTCTACGCCTTTCTTTTTCATATAATAATCAAGGTTTTTAGAAAAAATCTCCTTGTTTTTAACATTTGTTTCGGTCATTTGCTCACCCCTTTCTCACTTAATATATTACGTTAAAAACGCAAAAAAGTAAAGAAAAAAATAAAAAAATACGGAAAAAACGCAAAAAGTTCTTGACATTGCGGTTAAACCGCAGTATAATATACTCGTAAGGTTGAGATAGACCTTAACAAATAAAAAGGAGGTGCAGCTAATGGCTAAACATAACAAAAAGCCTAAACGCAAAGAATTAGAGTTCGAAATCAACATTCTCTGGTTTAAGCTCAAAATTAAAAGCATTATTGAATGGTAATTCAATAAAGGAAGCATAAGCTCCCCCCCTTGTGGGGTGTGGTTATAGTTTAACATATTTAGTTGTACCTTCGCAAGAAAGGAAACAGAAAAATGAAGTGGAAGAAGTTTCTTTTTGGTGACATTCATTATAAAAATGAATCAGCAGATGGAAATCAAGAAGTGGAATTCAAATTAAAAGGTGGATTAATTCCTAACTTGGTTTTGTTAGCTTTGATTATTGTATTAATCGCTTGGTTGGTGATGAGGTGAGTACATGAAAACAAATGAAATAATTTCTGTAGAAAATGTTCAATTAGTAAAAATTACTTATCGAAAAGGAAATGGAACAAAAGAAAATCCTACTAGGGTTGTTTCACAATTTTGGAATCAAAAAAATGAAATGATGTTTGAAATTGACCCGACTTCTTAATTATCTCGTCTGTCAATAGCTTTTCTGTAAGATTCAGGCAAAGAATCATAAACATTTTTAATTTTTTTAGGCTGTGAAATTCTATTGTCAACAATCAAATTGACAAAAGTTAAAAGTGAGGCTGCGAGTTCTTTGTTATCTTTCAAGTCAATTTGTCCGGGGTGAACAGCGTTATTTCCGATTACACGGACGCTATCTAGCATTTGTTGAATTTCAGCTGGCATTCCTTGACCAACTAAATATCCTATTTTATTATTTAAATCTTTACCTTCGGCTTTTAAGTGATTTACAAGTTTTTCAATAGCTAAACGCGATAGAGCAGCAGAAGAACGTGGGGATTTATCAAGAATTTCACTTGCTTCAATGTAAATTTCTCTGACATCATCAGGCATATCTTGATTTGGGGAAGGTATTCCTAAAACTTTAATCGGATGAAGGAGTTTTTCGTTACTTTCTAAAACTGATATAGCTTTATTCTCATGTATTACTTTGTTATCGGTTAACCACAATGAATATTCATGACATGCTTGGCATTGTGCAATGATTATAAAAGGTGTTTCTATGTTTCTGAATGGGTTGAAAAAAACCGATATAGCTCTCCATTCGTGTGAAGCAAATCCTCCACAATTCGGGCAAGTAAATGCTTTTGAATGTTGAATGTCATTGTAAAGGTTTATTTTACTGTGATCAAAATATGTCATAACTTTTTCTCCAATCATTTTTATTTCCATTATACCATTTTAGAAAGGGGTGAGAATATGCAAAAAATGACATTGAAAATGTTACGCGTTTCTAATGGATTAAATCAAAAAGAAGCTGCAAAACTCGTAGGAGTGTCTGCTGATACATGGGGACATTGGGAACGTTGTCAGACAGAACCGTCGATTAGTATGGCTTATCGCATAGCAACGACATTCAATACTAATTTAGATGATATTATTTTTTTACCCAAAGTTGCGGTTTTACCGCAATAAACATTTATCAGCAGGTTAAAAAGGAGCAAACATGAAACCAAAACGTTATCCGTATAGCGGACAAAAGAAAAAAGAATCAAACGCTATTTTGAATATAACGCTTGATTCTAAAAGACTAGCAAATGTTTCTAATCTTGAATTTTGCCATATGAGACGCCGATTATTTGGTCAATAAACAAATAAACAAATGGAATCATCATTGTTTGATTTGAACTAGTAACCAAAGTGACATCTACTAAGAGAATAACTTCGAGTGGTTCGTCGCCGTCGAAAGTATGGTTTAAATTTTTACGAAACTCTAAAAAATTTTTTATACCATCATAAGTTTCATCCGGATTATCAGGAAGTAATTTTCCAATGTATGTTCCAGCCGCTGTCGATATAGCAATATCATTATCAGTTTCTCTGGCAAAGAATGCTATATCACCAACTAAGTCAAATTTTTTTGTAGTGGACATATTAATTCTCCTTTCCATAATATTTGACTTTGCGATTTTCATAAGGAGATGAGAGGCCCTATTTAATCGTTTGTCATGAATCAATTATATCAGAAAGGATAGAATAACACAATATGTTGCGTTTTCAATACAATCAAAAACTATATATTGTGTTTTGGGATTGAGCATGAAAAAAACTTTAAGCAAGTTACTTATTGACAGAGGAATGACAGTCACAGAGTTAGCTGAAAAGACCGGTATCAGCTATAACACGTTGATGAACATCGGAAAGAGAGACCTTTCTTTCAGTAGAATGGTGAAAATAGCTGACGTTTTAGATGTCAGTTTAGACGAATTCAGAAAGGATAATACATGAATGAATTAACATTATCAGATAATCTCGCACAGATTGAACTTGAAATCAATCATCATAAGCAGATTGCGGGTCAGTCTATTTGGGAGATTGGCAGACGCTTAAATCATGTTAAAGAGCACGATTTGGTGCATGGGCAGTTTATGGAATGGTTGAAGAAAATTGAAATCGACCACACAGCTGCTAAAAGAATGATGAAAGTAGCTCATGAACTTCCAAATAGTGCAACGTTGCACCATTTAGGTTCATCAGCTCTCTACCTTATCGCCACTCTTCCAGATGATGAAAAGCAAACACAGCTTGACCGTATCGAAAACGGCGATAATCCAACGGTTCGTGAACTGCAAGAAGTCAAACGTCAGCTTAAATTATCACAAGCAGACAATGAACGTTTGAAAGTTCAGAATGAAAATTTGGCAGAGCAGGCGCTCTCTAAAACGGAAAAAGTCGTTGAAAAAGAAGTTGTTAGAGAAGTCGTGCCAGAGGATTATCAGTTTTTTAAATCTAACTATGAAGCTTCTGAACGTAATACTGAATTTTACAAACAACAAAATTCAGAGCTTCGTGAAGAGATGAAAGAGCTTGAACGTATCATCAAAGAACAGCAGCAGAACAAAGCTTCTAGAGAAGAATTATCTGAATTAGAAGAACGCAAACAAGCCATTTCTTCTGAATTAGATTCTCTTGAAAAGGTTGTTGCATTTAATGAATCTGTTGAAGCTTTCTTGGCAGCACACGCTTCTTTGCAGTATTCGTCAGATTTTTCAAATCTTTATAACAACAGAGATTTAACATTGTCTCTACTAGATACTATCAATCGTCTAGAGAAATGGATTGATGACATTAAATCAGAATTACCAAAATCAGAAATTATCGAAGGAGAATAACTATGCGTACTTACAGTCATTTTGCACAAGGAAATATTTTTAACGATGGGCGACAAGCGAACGTTGTCTATGCCACAAAAAACTATCAAATGTTTAACTTTAGTAAATTTAACCGAAACGTCTTCTTGTCACCAGAATTTTTAAAACAAGCAGAAATTGGTTTTGTTTCACCAATTATCGTAAACGAAAACATGACAGTTATTGATGGACAACATCGCTTATCGGCTTGCCAACAACTGGGTTTACCTGTTGAATACGTTGTTAAGGAAGGTCTAAACGAAGACGATATTGTTCGTATGAACACCGTTCAACGTCCATGGAAATTGATTAATTATATTGAAGCTTACGCTAACGAAGGCAAAGAAGAATACGTTAAGCTTCTAAATTTAATCAACACCAAAGATTATTATCAAAGCGTAGCAATCATCTCTCAAATCGCTTTCAACTCAAATACTCCAAGAGGAATGATTGAAGCTATCCAAGAAGGCACGTTTGAATTTCATAATTACAATAAGACCGTTGAATTTTTGGCTTATTTGAAATTATTCAAAGAAAAGACACGTATTCCTTACCGTTCAAATCTTTCTCGAGCATTGTATATGTTGTTTACATACAAAAAAATCAACATGGATACGTTGATTAAAAAAGTGGTTTCTACAGGTTTGAATGAAGAATTGATCGTTAAATCACCTAACTACTCAGAATGTATCAAAGAGTTGCTAACAGCTTATAATTATCGAGCTTCTGTAAATTATATTGACTTTGCAATTAATGCGAAAGGAAACGTCATTATTAATAGCGAAAAGCACGATTGGGCTCTTGACGAATACGAAAAAGAGTAAACAAAAAAAGGAGTACATGCGTACATACTCCCAGTCATTTTGCTAACACTATTATAACATATTTCCAGCTAGGTTGCTACGGTTCTAGCAGACGCCTCCGAAATATAGATAATTGACATGATAAAACGAACTCCATTAGGTCTGCTAGGACTATACCAGCCTAGCTGGAAAACGAATATAGAAAGGACAAAAAATTACGAACAAATTCGAGTTAAAAGGTAAAAACATCTTTTTAGATGGTGAGCATTTAAAAGGTGTACAGTCTTTCAAATTAAAAAGCACAGCTGAAAGCAGCCATGCCGAATTGTACTTAAAACTATTGGTTGAATTGCCGAGAGATGACATCAGCAATGACTTGTGAAGCAATACCTGACAATGCCTTAATTGAATAGCTACCAACATTTTTAGCTATATCTTTAGTTCTGTTCCAATTAGTATCTTGACGGATGTCAGCCAAAAATTCATGGCCTTTGGGCGATAAATCTTTAACAAAGCAACCTTCAGATACGTAAATAACTTTATCAAGGAATAGTCCGCTATGGTCGCATTGCCTAATATGATACATTATTTCGTTTGGAGAGTACATAGGCAACTGTTCAAAATCTTCTCTATTGGTGAACGAAGCAAGATTATTGAAATCAGTCTGCTTTTCAACAACTAACAAAATATCTCTAATACAATCAGGGTTCAATTTCATATAATCACCTCCTTTCGAGATGATTATACCAAAAAAAGCCACTGAGAAATCAGTAACTTACACAAAAAAACTTAACTAGATTATATCACATTTAAAAGGAGCACGCTATGCCGAAAGTCGAAATAACTTACAAGGCTGTCGGAATCAACGAAGATGCCGAGTGGGGCGATTATGACCACTTAATGCAACGTTGGGAAGGTTTGAGCAAGAGCGTTGCCAAACAGTGGGCAGCCGAAATGCGTGAGCATCCAGAATTTAGGAAATATATTGATAATCCTACACATCGAATAGTTTTTATCAATTATAAAGGTTTTGAGTTGTTCGTCAAATGGAAATCGCGCAATAGGTATTTATCAAAGAAAGAAACATTAGCTGAAATGCTAAAAAACATGAAATTAGAAGCAGGAGTTTTAACATGACATATTTAATTATCGCAGTAGCAGTTTTAGCGTTCGCTGAAATTTTGACATTGACATTGTTCGGTAAACGAACACGTAAGAAAAAAGAAACGGTTAAGCCAAATTATTCTGGCTGGGAAGCGAGTGCTGTTGCATACAATCGCGCTCACGGTTTGCCAGACGATGCGATTTAAGAGGTACTAAATGGAAAATGAATACTTTGATATAGACGAAATTATGCTAATCGGCTTTGACACAGATGGCTGGCACGGGTGCTGGGGCGCAAAAGAAGAAGAGGGTGATTAGGTGGCGAAAACCAACAGACGATATTATTGGATACAGCTAGCCCAAGATTTTTTTAAATCAAAAGAAATGAAACTATTACGTAAAATGCCTGGTGGTGACACCTACACAATCATCTACTTAAAATTAATGCTTATTAGTCTTGAGGATAGCGGCAAAATCTATTTTGAAGAATTAGCTCAAGACTTAGCAGAAGAAATGGCACTACTGATTGATGAGGATACAGAAGCTGTCAGAATGACATTGATGTTCTTGAGTAAAAAAGGACTACTTACTAGACATAGCGATTATGAGTTTTTTCTTGAACAAGTACCGGAAATGATAGGTTCTGAAACCGCTAGTGCTAGACGAGTAAGGAAGCATCGTGAGCAAAAAGCGTTACAAAGTAACAATGATGTAACAAAGCGTAACGGAGATATAGAGAAAGAGATAGAAATAAAGAAAGATATAAATATAGATATAAAGTCAGAAGTAGATAAAAAACAAACTGCTGCTGATGAAAAATCTGAATTCAATATTTTTGAATACTATCAATCTAGAATTGGTGTTTTAGATGGTTATCAATCGCAAAAGCTAAACGATTATATCTACATAGATAACTTGTCTCTTGAATTGGTTAAACGAGCAATTGATAGAGCAGCTGACAATTCTAAAAGAAATTTTGGCTATGTCAATTCAATTCTTAAAAATTGGGCTCAAAACGGTATCAAAACAATTGTTCAACAAGACGAAGAACAACGCAATTTTGATGTCAAAAAAGCGCAACGTACTTATTCTAATCAGCAACTCCCCAAAAGCAATGTGCCTGAATGGGTAGAAGCTGATTACAAACACGAAGCAACAGCAGAAGAACAAGCGAAGCTTGACGAACTCAAAAAATCACTAATGGAGGACTAACTATGAACGTAAAAGAAACATTACTAGAGCAACAAGCGACAATTGACCGCATCGAAACACTAAAAGAGGAAATGCATAACTTTTCAGAATTTAGTTTAGGTCTAAGTGAAATAGGCATCCTTTCGATAGATGGTGCAACTAAAGCCTCGTTAGGAACAATGCATTTGCTATCGCATGTTATTGATGATGTGCTAGATGGTGCAGACCCAAAACAAGTATTTAAGCAAGCATTTACGTTATAAGCGAGGACTAAACATGAAAATTGAATTGTTACATGTCATCAATGGTTATAAGTTTCATCTTGGTTTTTATGACAGCGGTCAGGAAGCAGTCGAAGCAATGAAGTGGGATATTGCTATCAATTCAGCAATTCATGAACCTAGACTTCGCCAATCAAGGAGCGCTGACAGCATTCGCATTGATTACGGCGCTAAAACTTGCTATTACTTGCTAGAAGCTAGAGAGGTCTATTAATGCAATATGGATTATTCGGCGATTTTGATTACGATGATTGGTTAAGCTCATACGAAGACCATGAGGAAGTATTTCAAGGTGACGAAGATGAAGCTTACGACCGTTGGAAAGATGAACAGTTGGAGGACGAGAAATGGAAAATTTAACATTTCCAGAATTACAACAACGTATGCAATTGGCGAAAAAGAAAACACAAGATGTTAAATATGCTTTTCGTAATGCTGAAGACATATACACTGCTTTTAAAGAACTAAAAACTGATTGGTATGTCACTGTTAAGTATGATTTAACAGAAGTTGCAGGACGGTTATTCGTTAAAGCAACAGCAAAAGCTGTTAAAGGCGATGAACAGCACAAAACGACAGCGTATGCTGAATTAAGTTCAGTACCAGTTTTTAATACTAAAAAAGGTCAAATTAAACAGATGCAAGACCCACAATGGACGGGCGCTGTTAGCTCATATGCTGGTAAGTATGCTTTGCAAGGTTTGTTTGCGATTGGTGAAAAAGATGTTGATGAGTATCCAGTGCAAGACGAACAGGGACAACAAACGCAATTTATCAACGACGCGCAGGTTCAACAAATCTACAATGGCATCAATCAACTTGCACAGATGACTAATCAAGACCCTAATTACGTAGCGAATGGCATCATGCAAAACTACAATATTAACGATTTCCACGCTGTACCTAGCGAATTCTTTAACGAAGTAGTGAACTATATCAAGTCACTAATGCCACAGCAAAATCAAACTAATTTTAACGACTTATAGGAGCTAAGCAATGAAAGATGTAACAAATAACACACTAACTGAAATCAACGTTGATTTCACACCAGCTAAAATTGACGTTGATTATGAAAGTATTGAAAAGCAATTAAACGCAATTGTTGCTCAATACTCAAATTACAAAGTGACAGCGAGTACTTATAAAACTGATTATGAAGAACGTACACGCTTGAATAAGTTAAAACAAGCACTTGAAGCACGTCGCAAAGAAATTAACGCAGTTGTTAGCGAGCCTTACAAAGAATTCAAGAAACAGTATGACAAGATTGTCAAACCGATTGACGAAGTGATTGAGAGCATTACAGCAGGTCTCAACGCAGTTGACGAACAAGAACGACTACTAAGAGTCGACGTCGTACGTGCTACTTTTGAAGAAAAGTGCGAGCTAGCAGAATTGGATAAGTCAACATTTGAAACAAGCTACAACGATTACAGCTTGAAGAAATACTTTAAAGCTGGCAAGTTTGAACTTAAACAATCAACAATTGATGAAATTGACAATCTGGTCTTAGCTGAATTTAAAGCTGTTGAAGAGTTTAAAGCAAGCAAAGAGACCATTGAAGAACAAGCGAAAGAATATGGCTTGTTACCAGAAATGTACATCAGAGCGCTCGAAGATGGTAAGACACTTGTTGATGTTCTTAAAGTCATGAAAGCCCACAAAGATGCTGCTATCTTGCGTAAAGAGCAGGAAGAAGCACGAGCGAAAGCGGAAGCTGAACGCAAAGCAGAGATTGAACGTTTAGCGCAAGAAAATGCTAACGCTCAAATTAAGGCATATAACGCTGAAACTGGCGAAGTTTTGGAAAGTGATGTAATTATACCTGAAACACAAAACGAAGCCGAAAATGGGGCAGAATTTGAGAATAACGAGCCTGTAACGTTTGAGTTGCGTTTGACGTTCCCTGGTGGTGTCAAACAAGCCAAAATGTTCAAAGATTTCTTGGAAATGAACGGCATCAAGTATGAACAACCAAACATGATTGAGTAAATGAGGTAAAGAAATAATGGAATTTAATGAATTAGTTGAAAATTTCAAAGCGTGGTCTATTGCTAAAGGATTAGATAAAGCTGAACCAATTAAACAGATGCAAAAATTAAGTGAAGAGTGGGGAGAACTTAACCAAGCAAAAGCTAAAAGTAATCCAGAACAGCTTAAAGATAGTATTGGTGATGTGTTAGTTGTGTTAATTATTTTAGGTCAACAAATGAATTTAAATGATATTAATGAACTAGTCAACGCAAACCTTTACAAAGAGCGACCAGAAGAAATAGGGTTGTTTGGTGCTTCTATTGACAAATTGCTGTTGCTAGGTACGGCGGAAATCGGACGTATTGCTAGTGTATTGACGATTAATGGTGGAGAAAATGAAGCAAAATTTCAAAAAATGATAATCGAACGCAGTATTGTACATTTGGCTGACTTTTTAGATGCTGTTGCAATTAAAGAAAACACTAGCACGATTGAATGTTTTGAATTCGCTTGGAATGAAATCAAAGGGCGCACAGGTCAAATGGTGAACGGTGTATTTGTTAAGTCAGAGGACATTAAGGAGTAAACATATGAAAAAATATTATGTTAGCGGTAAAATCGCACGTTTAGATATTGGTTCAGAGATTGAAGCTGAAAATCAATATGCAGCTGCTATCAAATTTAATGAGCTGTACTCGTTGTTACTATGCAATTTTGGAGTACATGAATTGAAAATCACGGAGGTTGAAGAAGTCTGATGATTTGGCTAGCGTGGGCGCTCTATAATTTAGGAGCAGTTGCAGCATGCGTGTTTATCAGCATCTACTTTAAGTCAGCTTGGTGGATGCTACTAGGATTGCTGTTTGTGAAAGATTTAAATTTAGAGAAAAAAGGTGATGCAAATGGAAGTGACGAATAGAGGTTATATCAATTTTAATAATGAGTACAATAAGCATACGCAAGACTATACAACAGCAAGCATGAGTTTTGCGAATGGTAAAGACGAAGCAGGCGAATATAAGCATGGCTACATCAAAGTGATTGCATACGGTGAACTTGGTAATGTCTTGTATGACAATGTAGATAATTTAGTGACGATTTCTGGTCGTTATCGTCAAGATGAGTATAAGGGCAAAAAATATGCGCAGGTCATTGTAACTGCTATCAACGGTTATGCACCAGCTCAAAATCAAAATAACGGTAACAATGGCAATTTTGGAAACAATCAACGTTCACAAAACCAAAGCAATTTCCAAAATCAGGGGAATTTTCAAAATTCACAACCGCAAAATCCAAATAATGGTTATCAAAATCAAAACAACGGTAATTTTGGGCAAAATCAAGGACAACAAACAAGCTTTTTCCAAGGTCAAACGACACAAGCCAATCCAGACTTTAGCCACAATGGAAATCCAGCAATGATTGATGAAAACGACTTACCGTTTTAGAGGTGTGATATGAGACAAGTCAAAGTAGATTTAATGTGTCCGTACTGTGGCTTTTGCCAGATTTTAAAAGTTCCTATCACTATTTCAAGTCGTGTGTATTGTCCGTCGTGCAAACAACTTGTGTTTTTGCGGTATGCGACTGGTGTCAAAGGTGAATTGGACGAACACGGTAATTATTTTAAAGCATATGAACCGTTTAAATTAAGAGCTATTAACAGAGCGTTTGAGAATGTGTTCAAGGAGGAGAAAAGCGATTGAAAAAAATGATTGTCTGGGCTCTCTTTGATAGCGGTAACGGCTCATATACTAAAGCAATTAAAACGCTAAATGAAGCGAAAGAAGCAAATATTGACGTTTACCCAATCGGCATTGATATTGAGCATAAAAATAGCCATTTCATTGAGCTAGATTTAGCAGATTACAAGCGACTATTTGGTGATAACACGTTGTTTGATACGTTGGATAAGCTCCCAAAACCAGATTTAATCATAGCTAGTCCACCTTGTGAAAGCTGGTCTAACGCTAGCGCAATGGTAGAGGGTAATGCTTGTTGGAAACGAGAAGATTTTTCAGTGGAAAGCTTATTCGCTCCACAGCGTGAAGCTAGCATGTTTACCATTCGCAATCGTTCAGACTATGAACAGGCATATATCAATTATCGTTATAATCGTCAATTCATGAAGCGTGTGAATGGTGAATTAACAGTATTTAATGCTATTGAAATCATCAAACGTTATGAACCATCTTACTTTATCATCGAGAACCCAGCGAGCGGTCGGATTTGGAAGTATATTGAGGATGTTATGGGTTTTAAATTGCCTTATCTCAATATGACAAGATACAACAATTACGATTATCCGCTACAAAAACCTACAAAATTTGCTAGCAATATCAATTTGAATTTAAAGAACGACATTATTAAACAGGAGATTGAATGGAAGTATTTTTCAAAATCTTATAACGAGCGTTCAAATATTCCACAGAAGCTATTGCTAGACATTTTTAAAACAGTAATAAAACATTTTGAGGAGAAAATAAATGATGGATGTACAAGTATTTAACAATGAGGAATTCGGTCAAGTTCGTACACTTGAAATTGACGGTATGGTTTATTTCGTCGGAAAAGATGTAGCGGAGGTTTTAGGCTACACTAACTCAAGAAAAGCTATCAGAGACCATGTAGACGATGAGGACAAAACAGATGAGGTAACAATTCGTGACGCCATCGGAAGAAAACAAAGACCCATTATTATTAATGAGTCTGGTCTGTATTCGCTTGTAATTGAAAGCAAGATGAAAAAAGCTAAAGCGTTCAGGCGTTGGGTGACAAGTGAGGTGCTTCCGACTATTAGAAAACACGGTAGTTATGTAGCGCCAACACAAACAGCGGTCAGCACAGAAGATGCGTTTATCCAATTGTTCCAAACGCAGAAAGAAATCAAACAAGAGCAAGCTGTTATGCGTGATGACATTGTTTATTTGAAAGAAGAACAACCAGTCAATCCAGCGATTAACCAAGATTTAACCAAAGTACGTAACAAAGCAGTTGTTAAATGCTTGGGTGGATATGATGCGCCAGCTTATAGTGATAGCAAATTGAGACAGAAAGTGTTTTGTCAAGCAGCCAGAGATTTCAAAGAGTTGTTCAAAATTCCACGCTATGATTTGTTGAAGAAAAAAGACATTGAACGTGCTTATGATTATTGGCAACAATGGCAACCACAAACAAACTTACGTTTAGAGATTGAACAAGCTAATAAACAGCTATCTTTGATTATTTAGGAGGTTAAAGATGTTTGATGATATTAGAGAAGTGTGTAAAGGAATAAGTGGAGTATTCATAATAGTGTTCGTGATTGGTACTCTGATAGTTTTAGGGTATTTGAACGGAGCGTATTACGAGCATCAAAAAAGCGAAGCAACCATTAGTCAACTAAAAAGTGATTTGCAAGATGCTAAAGAACAAATTAAGCTGCTTGAAGAAAATCAATCAATCATCTATTACGCTGATAGTTGGGGAGGTAATTATGACTATTGAAGAACTAAGAAAAACGCTTATTGAAGTCACTAAAAATTTGGAAAACTACACTGATAGAGAGCTAGTAGAAATCCAAGCTCTCGGCGATAAACTTAAAGAAATGGCAATGTACGAAACTTTTCTAAGAGAAGGAGTAAAAGGTGATGAATAAACAAGATGTACTTAATTATGCTTCGGAAGAAATCAGAACTCATCAGAAAAACAATTATTTTCAAAGAGGTTATCGTACAGCGATGAGGCGTGCATATGACAGAGTAAAACAAATTGACGAACCAAAAAAGGCAGTTATTCCACAATCTGTTGCAGACTGGTTAGAGGTTTGCAAAGAGAATTTGGCTATAAGTTTATTTTTTGCTATGACTCCTGACGTTTTGGAAGTCAATAATCAATCTGCAGAAACAATTTATTGGTTAAAATCTGCAAGAAATCAAGAAACGTTTGCTAAAGCTTGGCTTTACGGCTATGAAATTGAAAAAGAGAAACTGTATACAGTTAAATTCTCAAACGAAGATTTTGGCAAATTTTACATTGGAATTTTTAAGGCTGTTAACAAGTTTGGAATAAGCTCATTGCCTTTAAATGATGACGATGTCAAATCGTGGTTCACTGAAGATGAGCTCGAGAGATTTAAATTTTGGAATAACCCAGCTTTTGAAATAAAAGAGGTGACAGAATGAATAAACAAGAAGTGATTGAAGCAATTGAAAACGAAAGAACTAATTGTGACGATACAATTTGGGGTGGTGCTTATGACGAAGCTATAGACGATACATTAGCTATTGTCCGTCAACTTGACGAGCCAGAAAAAGCGGTATTAAACGAAGAGGAAGCTGAGTGGTTGGGGCGATTAAAGAAAGCAAAAAGTTTTCTTAACTGTTTGTATATTATTACGCGTCAGGGTTGGGGTCATGATTTTGAATTTTACGTTCATGAAGAAAAATACAAACTTTCATATAGAGATGATAATGATGAAGATAGTGAACAGACTAAAAACAGACTTGTAAATGCTTTAATTTACGGCTATGAAGTTGAGAAAGAAAAACGATATACAGCTAAACTAAAAATATCAAATGAATATCTATCCTATGATAAAGACTATAAAGAAATTTGTCATTATAAAATCCCTGATGATGTAGCTAATAAAGTAAAAGCATATCACTTTATTGAAGATGATTTAGTTAAATATCATATTTGGAGAAATGAAGCTTATGAAGTTAAAGAGGTGAAAGAATGAAATTAAGATGTTTGCTAGGAATCCACAAGTTAAAACCAGTTGATTTTAAGGATGATAGTTTTAAAGATGAAAAGCATGGATGGATTGAACAAGACTATTGCATTTTTTGTGATTACAAGTCTACAATACGAACTTATTATTAGTTGAGAGGGATTTTAAAATGATTGTTAGAGAACTAATTGAGAAGTTGCAAGAATTCGATGAGTGGAACGAGGTCGGATTAAGATTAGAAAATGTCTGTGTGTTGGATGTGTTAGCAGAAACGGATAAAAACGGATGTACTTTTTTCATTAACGATAGCGAGATTGAAGTGGATAAGGTAGCTCCAGGTGCGATAGTAATTACAGCAGAAGGGATTTAAAATGACAATACCAAATTTTAGGGCGTGGGATAAAATAAGCAAGAAAAATGTTTCCTGTGATGATGATTGATTTTGGTCAGTCATATGTGATGATTGAGGAAATTAATGGTCTTTGGTGCGAAAGAGGTTTTGATGAAGTGGAACTCATGCAATCAACTGGCTTATTTGATGAGAATAGCAAAGAAATTTTCAACGGTGATATTGTACTAATTTATGGTGAAAAAATCTCAAAAGTATTTTATTCACAAGGTTCGTTTTGCGTTGACATTTTAAACGGAGGAACACCTTTACACGGTTTTTCACCAAAGCAGCTTGAAGTCATTGGCAATGTTTGGGAAAATCCAGAGCTTGTGGAGGAAGAGAAATGATTAAAAAGTATATTAAAACGTCACCTGTGGAAGCAATTCAAGTAACCGAGGATAATCACGATGAAGTAAAAAGGTTTATTGGAGCTTTTGATATTGGCTTTGGGGAGTTTCATCAAATGGTAACTGTATCTGGTAGCATGTGGTTACATGATTATGACTATATTATTAAAAATAGCGATGGTGAATGCTATCCTTGCGCTAGAGAAGTATTTGAGAAAACATATAAAGAGGTTAAGAAATGATAAATTACGGAACAAAAGAACAGCTTAAAGAACAATTGTTATACAAGCGCATTATTAAATGGGCTGGAGATTGCTTGGAGCTTGAAGACGGTACAATAGTTACCATTGAAGAATCAGAACAAGATTGCTGTGCAAGCGCTGGTGGTGAATTTAAAGATGTTAAGCTAGACGCTGTAATCACTGATGTAGAGTTTGGAGAACTAGAAGTCGTCGAGGGGGACGAAGATTTCGGGGAATATTCTATGAGAAATACTGTTACTCTCTATCATAACCAAAACCCGATTGCTATTGCAGACTGCGAAGCGGACGCTGGCAATGGCGGTTACTATTACAGTGTCTGCTCACTTGTGATTAAAAATGTTCACTATAAGGTAGTGGAGGCTTAGTAGAAGAACGATAAAAAAGCTAAGTCGCAGTTCAGCTCCTTAGCAATCGGTTTCAGCACTACCATTATATCATAAGGAGACCGAGAAATGCGACTTTTTCAGGAAATTGACAAGGCTTTGACGAAACAAAATGCTTACGAGGTATTATCTCTTTATCGTCGCTATTCTCGTATGGCTGGTGAAGAATATACACCTAAAGTCACAGCAACTTATTCATTAGAGCCAAAAGCGACAAGCTTTAGTAATAGTAAGCAAACAGAAACACAAGTAACAAGACGAGTAGCAGCTTGGGATGAAATGCAGGCAATCACTAAAGCGATTAATCGAATTATAGACCCGTATGTTAGACAAATTTTAATTGAGAAGTATTTCAAGTGGCAGATTAAGTCTGATTATATTATTTATACGGAGCTAGGTTATTCGGAAAGTGAGTTTTATCGCATGCTAGAACGTGGAGCTCTTGAATTTGCAGAAAATTACCGAAACGGTTCGCTATTGGTCTTTAGAATTGGGAGAAAGGTGCAAGAAAAACGCTAGAATAATAACGATTTTGAGTGTTAAAATTATATTATAGAAAAAATAACATAAGACGCAACATTGTCACCTGTGTTTTAACGATAAAGAGTTGCGTCACAATCTACAGGAGTTTGCCGTAATGCGAAAGCTAGCAGCACTGTTGGTTGGTGGAAACATAGCAAAAAGAGGTAATGCGACAGACTTTTAATCTGTAGGTGCAGGTTCGAATCCTGCTGTTTCTATTGACAAGGTAGTTATAAAGCGTGGACAGTTGATAGACGTATCAAAAAAAGAAACGCATGTGCAAAACGCTGGGCTGATAACTCAGAGATTGGAGGTTCAAATCCTTCTCTTGTCGTTCTCCTTTGATGCAAGAGTGTAAAGGTTCAAAGGAATATGTAGTCACACAGTTGTGTGGCTTTTTATTTTGGATTGGAGGTGAGATTGTGGCATTGACGAAATTGCAGAAAAAATTTGCTGAATACTATTCGCAAGGATATAAACAAGGAGAAGCTGCGCGATTGGCAGGTTACTCACCTAAAAGTGCAGATAGCCAAGCAGTAGATAACCTAAAAAATCCCCAAATAATTGAATATATTGAACAATTAAATAAAGCCTCTAAATTAGCGTTAAGGCTGAGATTTTCAGGAATGGCTACTACGGCTTACAACGAATTGACTAAGGTTTTGTTAGACCAAGACACACCACCTCAAACAAAAGCAAATGTAGCTAAAATGATACTTGATTACGCTGGCATGGAAGAACCTAAACAACTTAATGTTACGGCTGATGTGAACCAGTCTAATCCATTTGAGGGACTGACAACAGATGAGTTAAGGAAGTTGATTGATGATGGATAAAACAGCAATCAAACAGCAAGCACGTTTTGAGTTAGCTCGTCGTGATTTCTTTTATTATTGTCATCTAATGGCAAGTGATTTCTATAAGCCCTCTCGTAAATACTTAGTTGAGCTTTGCAATGATTTGCAAGGCTTTTTAAGTGATGATGAGCATAATGTTTTAGTTATCAATGAACCACCCAGACACGGAAAATCAAGGACGGCAGGTATGTTCGTTCAATGGTTACTTGGAAATGACAATAACAAAAAGATAATGACTGGTTCATACAACGAGACATTATCAACTGTGTTTTCAAAGAATGTTAGAAATGCTATTCAAGAAACAAAAGCAGATAAAGATGTTACTGTGTTTAATGACATTTTTCCAGATACGCACATTAAATATGGTGACGCTGCTATGAATCTATGGAGCTTAGAGGGTGGCTATAACAACTATCTGGCTACCAGTCCAACTGGTACAGCGACTGGTTTTGGTGCTGATATTATTATCGTTGATGACCTTATTAAAAATGCTGAGGAAGCTAACAACGCTACTGTTCTGGAAAAGCATTGGGAGTGGTTCACAAATACTATGCTATCTCGCCTTGAAGAAGGTGGAAAAATTATCATTATCATGACGCGTTGGCATTCGCAAGACTTAGCAGGTAAGGCGCTGATTGAACTTCCTAAGTCTGATTATAAGGTCAAACATATCAGCATGAAAGCTTATGATGAAGCGACGGATACTATGCTTTGTGATGAAGTCCTAAGTAAACAAGCTTATCTTCAAAAGACTAAAACCATGGGAGCTGACATAGCTTCTGCCAACTATCAGCAAGAACCAATTGACTTAAAAGGGCGTTTGTATTCTGGCTTTAAAACTTATGATACAAGACCTAAATTCAAACGTATTAGTGCTTATACCGATACAGCGGATACAGGAAGCGACTATCTATCAAGTTATATTTACGGTGTGACATCTGACAATGAAGCTTATATTCTTGATATTGTCTTTACTAAAGAGCCAATGGAAGTCACCGAACCATTGCTTGCCAGAAAATTAGCGGAGCATGAAGTCAATACATGCGATATTGAAAGTAATAATGGTGGTCGTGGTTTTGCCCGTAATGTTGAAAGGTTAACTAAAACACAATACAACAACCATTACACGCTTTTTAATTGGTTTCATCAATCGCAAAATAAACAAGCTCGTATTTTGACAAATGCTACATGGGCGATTGAACACATTTACTTTCCAGAGAATTGGCGTCACAAATGGCCTGAACTTTATCAGGAACTGATGTCTTACCAACGTGAAGGTAAAAACGCACATGATGATGCAGCAGATGCTCTAACAGGTATTGTTGAAAGTATTAATAACAAAATTAAAACAAAAGCTAAAGTTCGACGTAAGTCAGCTTATGGTTTATAGAAAGGAGTCACATGCAGGACGATACATTGATTTATTCTCGTAGCAAATACGACGAAGAAAACCTAAATCTTGACATTATTTATAAACTTATCACCGTTCATGCTTCAGAAAGCAAACGGCTGAAAACGTTGAAAGATTATTACCTTGGAAAGCATGATATTTTAAATCACAAACGACGGTCAAATTTACCAAACTTTAAAACCGTTGCTAATCACGCTAAAGATATTGCCGACACGTCAACTGGGTATTTCATGGGTAACAGTATCACATACACGAATACGTCAGAAGCAGATATTGAACCGTTGCTTAATGCGTTTGATAAAGCAGATGTGGACCATGTAGATAACGAAAATGCTTTAAATATGGCTATTTATGGTCGTGCATATGAATTTATTTATGCAAAGGAAGATGAAGTAGAGTTAAGCGTTCGAAGTCTTGAACCAGAAAATACATTTATTGTTTATGATGACTCGATTGAACAATGTCCGCTATTTGCTGTTTATTATTATGATATTACAGATGATGTTAGTCAAAACACAACGTACAAAGCAGAGGTTTTAACGGAAAATTACCACTATCACATGACGTTGCGTGGTTTTGAAAACGCTGATAATGAATCGTCAGAACCAGAAGAACATCATATGGGTGCTATTCCTATTGTTGAATATCGAAACAATGGTTTAATGATTGGTGATTATGAGCAACAGCTAGGTTTGATTGATGCCTATAATTCATTGACTGCTAATCGTGTGAACGACAAAGAACAAGCTATCGATTCTATTTTGGTGCTTTACGGCGCTAGTTTAGCAGATAGTGCAGAGGAAGCACATGAAGCTATGCAGATTTTGAGTGAGGAAGGCTTGCTTGAATTGCCAGCAGATGCTAAGGCAGATTTCTTAAATAATGTGCTAGATGAAAATGCTATTGAGGTGTTGCGTAAAGCGTTGAAACAAGACATCTACACATTTAGTCATGTTCCTAATTTAACAGACGAGAACTTCGCTAGTAATGTGTCTGGTGTAGCCATGGAGTACAAGTTGTTGGGCTTAGAAATGATTACTAAGACTAAAGAACAGCATTATAGTAAGTCACTTCGTAAGCGTATTAAGCTATTTTGTAACTATTTAGGTTTAAAACAAATTGCACTTGACGCAAAAGCAATCGTGCCACAATATAAACGTGGCTTGCCTAAAAACTTGCTTGAATTGTCACAAATCATCAACAATCTTGACGGCAAAGTTAGTCTTCGTCAATTGATTTCTTTATTGCCGTTTGTCGAAGATCCAGATGCAGAATTAAAAGCGCTTGAGGAAGAACAAGAAAATAAGACTGACGAAGCGCCTGCATTTGTTCAAAATTTGCCATTAGACGAAGAAGATGATGTAGATGAGTAAGAAGTTAAGCTACTGGGAACGTCGTAAAGCACAGCTTATCTTTAATCAAATGGATAAAGCAGAAAAACAAGCAGATTCGTTTGACGCCATTTACGACGAAGCCAAACGTTATTTAACTAGACAATCTAACAAAGTATTTGATAAGTTTCAACGTGATTATGGTTTGACTGAACAAGAAGCACGTTTAGTATTAAAAACAATAAAAGATGATAAGACAATTGATAATCTTAAACGACAGCTTCAAGCACAACCAGATAATTCAAACATTAATCAATTGTTAGCTGATTTAGATAGTCCAGCGTTTGCTTTTAGAATTAATCGCTTTAATGATTTGCAGAAACAGATTGATAATATTTCTAACAAGGTATATCAAAGCGAAAAGCAACAATCGGATACTTATTATTCTGATTTCATGAATGATAGTTATTATCATCATACTTACGAGCTTCAAAAACGCCTTGGTGTTGCATATGATTTTAACATCTTGCCAGAGCATGAGATTTCACGTTTACAGCGTTCTAATTGGTATGGGGATAATTATTCAAGCAGAATTTGGAACAACACACAGGCGCTAGCAGATAGCCTAAAAAACGAGCTTTTAATTGGTCTTATGACTGGGCGTAGCACTCGTGATATTGCTGAAATCATTTCACAACGGTTTGCCGTTGGTAAGAATGCTTCAAGGCGATTGGTTCGGACAGAATCAGCATATTATCATGGTCAAATGGAGTTGAAAAACTATGATGAAGCTGACATCAGTCAATATCAATTTGTGGCTACGCTTGACTTAAGAACGTCAACTATTTGCCGTGAACATGACCAACTGGTGTATAAGACGAAAGAAGCGATAGTCGGCGTTAACTATCCACCTATGCACCCTTGGTGTCGTTCGACAACCATTGCTTACTTTGATGATAAGTGGGCTAAAAGTAAGAAACGACGTGCGAAGGACCCTAAAACAGGTAAAAACATACTTGTTCCAGCGGATATGACTTATGATGACTGGTACGCTAAACATGTAAAACCGTTGTATAAAGTTGACGGTTTGAAACAGTCTGATATTGATAGAGCTAACCAACAATACATCAAATACAAAGACATTTTAGGAGACGCAAGAACTCCTAAAACACTAGCAGATTTTGTTGATTTAAAGTATAATAAGCCTAAGGAATACAAAGGTTTAAAGCATGATGCACGGGTTGTGAATTATTTCAATGGGGATATAAAAGAACCTTTGTCAGAGTTTCAAAAGAAACAAGCTGTTGAAGCATACTTCAATTTTAAAAAAGATGATATTATCTTTGGCGACCATGCAATTGCACGCTATCTAGAACGAATGAGACGTAATAACGGCACATTCACCTATAACTATAATACTGTCAAGGCAGCCTTTTCTTTACCGCCTAACTATGTATCAGAAAGAGACGGTAGACATACTAGATACTACAACGGTATTCTTTATATAACTGAATCTGATACAGATATTGTGGTGTCTATAATGAAACGTAAAAAACTGAAAGGATTTAAGCCATTATGAAATATAGTCAACAAGTATTAGACATGCTATATCAAGCGGTTAGTGGACAAATTGATAATTTTTGGGATTTTTCCTTTGAGTTTAACGCACTTTTTGGGGAAAACGAGGAGTTTGCCGAAGCTTGGGATAATGAAAACCCTGAAATGTTTGATGCACTTAACGACTTCGAATTAATGATGTTTTTGGAAGAACACGACCCAAACGATAGACAAGGTTTCATAGTTTTTCTTAAGCCGTATTACGAAAAAGCAAGACAATTAGTTAATTAACAGGCACTTAGTCAATTCGATTAGGTGCTTTTCTTATGCTAAAAAAGGAGAGAAAATTTATGGTATTTATGGTAAATTTCATCTGGCAATTAGCCAGTTTTTTATTTGGCTTTATTGTAGTAGTGCTTTTATTGATTGCATTAATAGTGTTTATTAAAGCATTTATCGAGGGAGTTATTAAAGCTCTAAAAAAATAGTCGTAGCAATACGGCTTTTTATTTTGTCCAGGCATGGAAGACATTAAAAGCTATGGATTTAATAGTCAGGGATGACTTAAAACATAGGAGGTGCCAATTATGGCAGAAGAAAACGATAACGTTGAAGTGGTAGAAACTGACAAGACTGCTGCAGAGTCTGAACAACCAAAACCACAAGACGAGAAAAAGTACACAGACGCAGATGTTGATGCTATTATTGATAAGAAATTTGCAAAATGGAAAGCTGACCAAGAAGCAAAAGAATCTGAAGCTAAGAAGTTAGCTAAGATGAACGCTGAAGACAAACAAGCTTATCAGCTGAAAAAGCGTGAACAAGAATTAGCTGACCGTGAAGCAGAAATCAATAAACGTGAATTGACAGCAGAAGCTAAATCTATTCTAAGCGAACGTGGCTTACCAATTGAATTAGTTAACAACGTCAATTTGACTGATGCAGATAGTGTACATGAATCAATTGACCAACTACAAAAGAGTTGGGAGGAAGCTGTTCAAAAAGGTGTTTCAGAACGTATTAAGGGTGGTAAAACAATTAAAAAAGCACTAGGTGCACCAGCTGAAATTACCAAAGAACAGTTTGACAAAATGGGTTACAAGAGCCGTAATGAGCTGTTCGAACGTAATCCTGAACTATATAACAAACTGAAAGGATAATTAAACTATGCCAACAGGAACTACTAAATTAGCAAACATGATTAATCCGCAAGTTATGGCAGATATGGTCTCTGCTAAACTTCCAAAATTATTGAAATTCACACCACTTGCTTATGTCGAAACAGCACTTGAAGGACAGCCAGGTGATACTCTAACAGTTCCAGCTTTCGAGTATGCAGGTGATGCTACAGATGTTGCAGAAGGTGAAGCTATTCCACTTGACCAATTGACAACTAAAAAGAC
>OFMF01001113.1_pt1 | contig 22615 bp, 38 predicted proteins | sample 1541771 | NCBI WGS metagenome assembly OFMF01 (sample SAMN04209235, study PRJEB22552) | human gut metagenome | biome: gut; material: feces | host: Homo sapiens | place: USA: Oklahoma
GAGGCCCAACCGGACCAGCTCCCCGAGCTCGCGCAACGAAGACCGGCAAACGAGCCGTACCACAGGTGGCCGAGGAACAGAACCAGACGGATTGTGCCCTTGACCTTACCTCCGGAGGTGTCGAAGTAGAAGTAGTCGCCGACACCGGTCGTCGCCGAGCCGCCGAGTCCCTTGCCCAAGATGAGGCCGTTGACGAACTGGATGTCGAGCATATAGCCGTCCGCCGTCGGCATGCACGCCGCCGTCGGGGTCACCCCGTCCGCCACGGCGTTCTTCTTCTCATTGCGAGTGTCGGGGTTGACCGCGATACCGAAGCCCGTGCCGTCGGAGACGAAGAGCGTATCGCCCATGAACTCCCACAGGCCCAGCCCCGTCTCGACGCCGCCGACCTTGAACGGATGCTTGCCGTCCTTCGCCACCTGGCCGTCGCCCACGAGGGCATCGGTGTTGCCCGTGCACCACGGCGCACTCTGGAGCCATGTGTTCACGGTCGTGTCGAACGCCTTGGCGACGTCCATGAGAAGCGCCACGTTGCCGTCTGCGAGCGTCTCCTTGCCGCCGACGACCGCGCCGTCGAACACGTCGTACGCCGCCGCGGCGCCTCGGTCTGGGCACGTGGTGCCCGTGTCGGTGCCGTACATCATCGACGCACCAACGGGAATCTTCGCCGCCTGCTCGGCGGTGACGACCACGCGCGTGACGCCTGTCTCGGCGAGCGCGGGGTGGATCTGGATGTTGAAGTCCGTGCAACCCGGGAAGTCCACCTGGGAGGACTTGCAGAGCGTCTTGGTCAACTGGTGGAAGTTGATATACCACTGGTCGTAGACGCTCATGCCCGAGTAGCCCGTGGTCGCGGTCTTGCAAAGGTCGACGAGCGAGTCGTGCGACGTCGTGCGGTTGGCGACCTTCGCGCCCGAGACGGAGCGCGGGCGCCCTTCAGCGTCGATACTCATGGGGTATGTCGGCGTCAGCATGTACGGTCGCAGCGTGCCGTCCGGCAGCAACGCCTTGGGGTTCGGCTGCGAGCCGCTGAATCGGCTGTCGGACCACGAGACGAGCAGGTTGCCGTTCGTCAGCACCTCGACCGCCTGCCAAACGACCGGCGCGATCTCGTAGACGTTGTTGCCGTGTCCGTTGTCAACGCGCGAGAAGCCGTAGTCGACGCCGTCGATGGCCTCGACCCACGGCACGCCGTCGGCGTCGGCACCGGCGTTGGCGGACACGTGGAACCACGGGCCGCCCTCGGCGTCGAACGGGTCGACAGCCGCGCTCGTCGCCGTCGCGGGCACGAACTCGGTGGAGGCCACGCGCTTCGCGGCGGCGCTCATCGGCTGGATGTCAGTGGGGCTGCCCGCCGGGATGAGGAACGTGTACACCAGCCCCGTCTTGTGCTTGTCCACCATCGCGGCGACGCTCTCGTTGGAGTAGCGGCCCGTCGAGGCGTCGCGCTCGAGCGACTTCTGGTCGCCCAGATTCTTTACCGCGCCGACAAGCGCCCACACCGCCTTGTCCGATGCCAGCGGGTCCGCGTACTCGAACCCCTCGGTTGCCTGCTCGGTTGCCTGCGTATCGGCCATTTAGGCACCTACCTTTCGCATCTGGCAAATCTTGCCGTTTACCTTCTTGAGTCCCAGCGCCGTCACGGCAGCCGCCGAGTCGATAATCGACTGGTAGTTCAGGGCTGCCGTCTTGGCGTCCTTGAGAGCCGCCTGCGCGTCGGCGAGGGCTTTGGTCGAATCCTGCTCGCGCTTCTGCTCGGCGGTCTTGCGTCCGACCTCAGCCTCCTTGCGCTCCGTCTCGTTCTGCCCGCGCTCGGTCTCTTTCTCCTTGCGCCCCGCCTCGGCGTCGGCGCGGCCCTTCTCCGCCGTTTCGACAGAAGCCTTGAGCTGCTTGAACTCGTTGTTGACCTTGTTCACACCAGCCGCCGCGTCCGTCGCGGGCTTCTTGAGCTCCGCGATCTGCTCGGCGGTGAGGTCGCTGTATCTCAGCGCGTCCCCCTTCGGCACGCCGACGACCAGCACGTTGTTCTCCATCGTCGCCGTTGCCTTCGAGCCCGAGGCGAGCGTCGTGGCGCGTGCCCCCTTGACCTCGGCGGCGACGGCCCTGTCTCGTGCGGCCTCCGCCGCCTTCTGCGCGGCCTTGGCCTCGTCTCGCGCCGTCTCCGCGTCCTTGATGGTGCGCTGGTCGCTCGGCTCGTAGATGTACTCGGCGGGCTTGGCTCGCCTCTTTACGTCCCAGAGCGCCTCGATGCGCGTGCGCCCGCCGTATGCCTCGTCCGTGATGTAGGCCCATGCGTACACGCGCCCAGCCGCCTGGAGCAGCTCGTCGGGAATCTTCGCCTTGCTGTTAGCCACCGCAACCGTGTAGCACGTCCCCGTGGTCGACTTGGCGAAATGCACTTGTTCGCAGCCGACAACCTCGACCTCGCGCCCGGTGTCCCACTGCCACAGCTCGCCGTCAAGCACCTGCAATGCCGCCATCACTCATCACCTTCCTCATCCTCGTCGTCCTCGTCGTCGTTGTCCTCTTTGGCGCCCTTCGCGTTCGCCGCCAGGGCGGGCGGCAGCGCTGCCATGCGCTCCTCCTGCTCCCGCTGCTTGCGCTCCAAAATCTTCGCCCTCTCGTCGGGCGTGATGTTCGGCAGCTTTCGCAGGATCGTCTCCTCGTCCAGCCACTCGGCCTCCAAGCACACGGTCTCGACCTGCTCCTTGGTGTTGCTGATGCGAGTGCGCGTGAACACGGGCGTGTCCTCGATGCCCTGCAATGCGAGGATGTCCATGATACCCTCGCGGATGTGGCGCTCAAACTCGGCGGCCTCCTCGTCCATCGGCTGGTATGCCGCGTCGATATGGTCGTTGGTCGCACCCGCCGCGATGGTGTGGACGTCCAGCGCGCCGAAGTCCTCGTAGATGTCGGCCTTGATCTGCGCCAGCGTCTCCTTGCGGCCCTCGACGGGCACCTCCTGCGTGTACGGCGTCACGGACTGCCCCTGCTCGGCGTCGACCTCGGCCACGTGCGTCAGCTTGAGCTTCGCCCGCCACAGGTCGAGGTCCCTGTCGTCCATGCCGCCGGCTCCGTTGATGAGCCAGTAGATCTGTGCGCAGTCGCGCGTGTCGTTCACCAGGCCGCTCTTGATGAGGTCGTAGGCGTCGATGCTCTCGCGCATGCCGACGAGCGTGCTCTGGTGCGCGTCGCTGCCCCAGACCGCCACGATTGGCAGGCGGGAGTAGTTCTCCGCATCGACGGCCAGCTTCATCCCGTCCGCCGGTATCTCCCGATACGTGACCTTGTAGGCGCGCTTGGCCTCGGCCACCTCGAAGTCGAAGCCGCTGCCGCCCGACACCATCTCCGTGTAGCCGTCCTGCTCGTAGAGTGTCGCGTGCCACGGGTGGTCGGAGTCGAGCCGCCAGAACCTCACGCCGGCGTATAGCGCCCCCGAATACTCGTCCCACACCGGGCAGAACTCGTCGGCGGTGAACACGTCGATGTGGTCGAGGTTCCAAAACGGGAATGACACACCGTGGATGAGCGCCTTGAGCCCCATCTCCATGACATCGTCGTCGAAGCGGTCGCCAAGCCCCTCCTTGGTCGTGTCCTTGCCGCCCGCCGAGACGTCCACGAAGCTCACGCCCTTACCGAGCGAGTACGTGCAGCGCTGGACGTTTAGGCGCTTGAACAGGTTGCTCGCCAGCCTCAGCTTCGAGGCCGTGAAGTCCTCGGCCTCGGCACCGGAGCACGAGTAGATCTTCTGCACGAAACGGTTGATCGTGACGTTGTGCTGGCGGTAGTACTCGTTCGCGGTGACGGCGTTGCGGTACATCTCGCTCGACATGTGCCGCTCGATGGCATCTGCCGCGAACGCCGTCGCCGACGCCGCCTCCTTGAGGTCGCCATCGGTCACCAAAGGCCCCTTAGACAAGCCGCTACCTCCCTCCAAAGAATGGGTTTACCTGCTCTTTCGCAGGCTTGTACATGCGCAGTGTTGCCACGCCGTAACGGAGCGCGTCGCAGCTGTGGTCCTCGACCTTGACAGGCCTGTCGCCGTCCGCCTTGGCATCCCAGCAGTAGCCGCCGAGCTCGCCTATCAGCCCTGCGCAGGCGTCGGAGATGCGCACCGTGCCGTTGCCCAGGCACACCCCCGTCTCTCGTATGCCGTCCGCGACGTCGTTGCGCCCCTTCTTGGTCTTGAACCCGGCCTGCCGCATCGCGGCGATGAAGCTCGTGGCGCTCGGGTCGATGATGAACGTGGGCGGCTTGCCCAGCCCGCGCACGAAGTCGGCCATGTCGGCCACGTAGTCGGCGTCCGTCTTCTGGTGTCCCGTGTCGCGGCCCGAGTAGCGGTACTCGTCCACCGCGTGCCACACCTTGCCGTCAAATGCCCACAGAAGCGCCGCGAAGGCGTTCTGCGTGCCGTAGTCGCAAGACACCGCGTACTTGACAGCGCCGCCCGTATACCGGCTCTCGAGGGCACCATCCCACTCGGGGTAGACCAGACCCTCGGCCAGCGTCCACTTGCCCAAGATGTAGCGGTCGTAGTACACGCCGCTGCCGTAGTCCTTGATGAGGGCCTCGATGACATCCGGTGCCAGCGCACCGTCCCAGATCGTGTAGTCCTGCCTGTAGATGTCGCTGTCGCCGTCGAGGAACCGCTTGAACCAGTGGTTCGGGCTGTCGGGGTTACAGGTGCCGTCGAAGCGGCTGTGCTCGCAGCGCAGGCGGCTCTTGAGCATCTGGAACACGTCTTCGCTCCACGTGGCGACCTCGTCGCCGTAGACCCACTCGAACGTGGCGCCCTGAATCTTGGATACGCTTGTCTTCTTGTCCGCCCCGAGGCAGTAGACCTTGCGCCCGAAAATCTGGGCCGTGTTGTCCCGCCCGATCTGGCTGACGACGTCTTCGCTGTAGAGCGAGCGCATCGGCTCGAGGATGTTGCGCTCGAGCGTCGAGCGGGTGTTCCCGATCATCACCGCCAGCCCCTCGCCCCTCATGGCGAGAAGCCTCTGCGGTATGGTCACGGCTATGTCGACGTAGCTCTTGCCCGAGCCCGTCGCCCCGCACTTCACGTTGTAGCGGTGCGTGCAGTTGGCGAGGTACTCGCGCTGCATCCTCGTGAGCGGCATCGGCTACTCGTCCCCGCCGATTGAGGACGGCACGGACAGCACCAGCTCCTTGGCGGCCTTGAGCACCGCCGTGTCGGTGGTATCCATGATGCGCTGCGCCTTGGCGTACTCCTGCGGGTACTTGCGCTCCAAAAGCCACGCCGCCGCCTGCCAGCTGTCGCCACTCGCGTCCATGATGCGGCCCACGAGCGTCGCCTTGCGCTCGACCTCGGCCTTTTTTAGAACGTGACACAGTTGACGCTGATTGTCTGTTCTGGGGTGGTTGATCCAGCGGCTGTATGTCTCACGTGCGACCCCGAGATATGCGGCGATGTCCTTGTCGGTCATTCCGGCACGGCACAGGCGGACGGCATCCTCGATGCCCTCCTTGGTCAGTTTTTCACGCCCTTTTCCCGTCACAAAATCACATTTCCGCTGGTAGATAGCCATATGGAAACGCGAACGTTCCCACCTTTTTACGCACGTGGACAAGCGCGTGCGTTTGCCCACGAGCGTAAAAAGGGGGTAACGTTTAAAGAAAAGGCCCCGGTTTCCCGGGGCCTTTCGGCTACTCGACCTTGGTCGGCTTGATTCCGATTGCCTCGGCCAGCCTCTCAAGCGTCTCCGTCCAGCTTCTGCCGTCTGTGCGCGGCCTGACGTATGCGGTTGCTCTCCGCCTCTTCCTCGAGCCGCCTCTTCCGCTCCGCCAGATAGCACCCCTTGCACAGCCTCCACTTCTTCGCCTGCGCCGACGTGTCGAACACGGGCCGCGCGTCGCACACGATGCACAGCCCATCCGTTCCGGTCGAAAAGCGCCCGTACCGCTGCCGCGCGTGCCTCACGGCGCTCGGCGTCACCCTGAGGTCCGCCGCGATCTCCGCCGCCGTCCGCTCCGGGTGCGCCTGCATCCGCCTTATCATCTCGTCCGTCCACAGGACGTAAGAGGAGCGCCCCTTCCGGAGCGCCCACTCGTCCCTCAACGGATGTGCTGACTTTGTGGATGGGCCTTTTGGCCCATCTCCTACATGTGGCCTACACGCCATTCGCATACCCCCTCGCGCTCGGTTTGCTTCGGTTACCATACCAAGCGCCGGGGACCACCTCACGCACGGCGCTCGATTATCGCCCCGCACTTCGGGCAATGGACGGCCTCATACGCCAGCATGTCCCCAAAGCCGATATGTTCCCAGATCTGTCCATCCCATCCGCAGTCGGAGCAGTGGAAGTAGCCGTCGACCATCCGCTTGCCCGGGATGAACGGATCCTGCTTGTGCTCGACAAGGTCGAGGCACGTCGGGCGGTCGATTAGGTCGGCGATTTTTTCGAGCGGCGCATCAGAGTTGCAGATTGCGTTTTTGTTGCCGAACAGAGCCTCCGATATTTCGGAGCACTTAACGTAGGAATCGCCACAGCAGTTACAACTACGTAGGAACCTCGCAGCCTCAATCCGTTCTTCATCGCTAATCCTCATACAGCACCTCAAGCCCGTACGCGACGGCGGCATCATGCTCGATGCGGCATCCGCGTGCGTTCTCCCAGCCCTTGCAGAAGTAGGCCGCATGGCACAGGCTCATGTTCTCAAGCGACTTCGCGAGGTAGCAGAGCGGAATCTGCACGACGCCGCGCTTCTTCATAGCCGCGTCGCTGTACCATTCGTCGGTGAACAGGGTATTTACGAACTCGTAGCCCATCTCACGCAGTTTAGCGTGTGCCTTATCCCTCGTCTCCGCGATCTCCTCGTCGGTCTTGCCGGCCATGGGCTGAGAAATCATCGCTCGCTTATTCAAAATGGCTCACCCTTTCATTCCATAGATCTGCGGCGAACTCCTCGGCGTACTCGAGGTCCGTCCGTGCGCCGCATCCCAAGCAGCTCACGTAGAAGGTGCGCAGACCTTGATACTTGCCCTGCTGCATCTCAGCATCGCCACCGCAGAACGGACAGAGCTTCAGCTCGATCTCGTCCATCAGTCCTCCTTGCGCTGGAACCCGAGCTGCTCGGTTATGTCGTTCTCGTTGAACGTCCACGAGTACATGTCGAACACTTCATACGAGTCGTCGATGATGACATTCGATACGTTCACCTCACGCAGCCGGCCATCCTCTTGCATGACCACGGCAACCGGCTGACAGGTTTTACCCGTATCCCTGCTGCTCGAGGATATGCAGCAGTCAAGATCGGTGGTCGTCTTGTCGAAAACGCCGACGAGCAGTGCTTTCTCGTAGCCGGTCTTTGAGTCCGTCTTGAACATCTGGACGAAGCACGGCACCAAGTCGTTAGTTAGCATCAGCCTTCACCTTCTCCAGCTTGCGCCCGCAGAACGGGCAGAAGTTAATCGGGATGCTCCATGCGTACGGCGGGTCGACAACAATGACGTGCTCGCCGTCGTTTGGCTCGTTAATCCACATCTTGACGCCCTCCTCGCCATCACCGAAGTTGAAATGCGGATTGCCGCAGAATACGCAGCCGTTAGGCATCGGTATCACCCCTCAGCTTGCGGATGCGATCTGCAATGTCATGCATGACGACCCTTTTGCAGGTTTCGCCTTTGTCGGCGATGCACGATGAACAGTCGCATGCACTCTTGCCAAAATAGGCGCAGGCTTCGTAATTCAGCGCGTCCGCACCTCTGCGCAAGTCCTCTTCCAGCTTCTCCCACGTGTCTGGCGGGGTGAAGTAAAGCTCGTTCGGTCGCATCGAGACACAGCAGAGATTGTCTACTTTGCCGGTAAGGCACGAGAGGGACACGTTGGCGATACGGCGATAGTCAATCAGCCTGACACCGACCGCCCTGTACTCGGTTCCGCGTCCGTCGTAATACGCGCCGCCCAGCTCGACCTCTTCGCCGTCGGCGGTCTTGATGTCGATATTCATAGCCCAAACTCCTCGTAGTCGCGGCACTCGCAGCACTCGTCCTCGCAGTACAGCAGGTTTCCCATGAGCCACGCCACGGCCCACTTCGCCAGGCGCCAGAACCCTTCCTTGCGGTCAGGCGCCTCTGCGTCGTAGGCGCGCTCGAACTCGAGGTGGCAGTAGCCGTAGTCGACGTGGATGTCGCTGCTGCAGAAATGCCTGCAGTTCCCGCACATCCTAGGCTCGCAGGCCCCGCCGAAGTGGCGCTCGATGGCGGCGTCGGTCACCCCCATCGGGTAGCCTCCGACCCTCGAGTCACTCATCGCAGTCCGCCCCCCCCTACGCTCTCGTCGAGCAGGTCGATGGCATCCCCGACGGTCGCCTCGATGCTCGTCAGCTGGCGGCGCAGGTTCTGCACGAGGTTCGCGCCGGCGACCTCCGCCCTTCCCGCCTCGTAGGCGCGCTCGATCATGTCGGTCACCGCGACCTGCATCGCCGTGTCGTTGTAGCCGCGCCTGACGCGATACTTCCCCAGGTAGGCATGCGCCCTGTCCTGCGGCCTGCACTCGCGGTCGAAATGGAACACCTCGACCGCGTCGGCCTTGATCTGCTCCAAAGTCTCCATCACAAACGTCCCCTCTCTCGGTTCCTCTCGTTGCAGCGCTCGATTGCCGCGTCCACGTCCTTCTGCGTGAACCCCTCGGCATCGAGCAGGTTGACGACCGCCTGGACCACGTCCATGCACTCGTCGATAAGGCTCTCGCGGTACACCCTGCGCGCCGTCATGATCGGGCTGTACCGCATGTCGTCGCAGTCCTGCCGCGCGCCGAACACCTCGGCCGCCTCCTCGAGCGGCTTGAGCGCCTGCACCTTGGGTTCGTCCGGCTTGTCGAACGCCCCGAACTCGAACCTGTATCCGTCGCGCATCAGATGCGCCTCCCTTCCGCCAGCGCCGCACGCATGGCGTTGACCTCTCGGCCCGACTCACTCCTCGTTCCGAGGTACACGTCCACGGGCCGCTTGCTCGCGTCCCTTCGCGCCACGTTCTCGCACCACCCGCAGCAGTACCTCTGGTTCCTGTACGCCGTGCGGAACCGCCTGCCGCACTGCCCGCACACGAGCACGTAGCCCCCGCGCCTGTCCAGCGACTCAGCCCTCATGTCGCGCCTCCCAGTAGTTGCACCTCGCGAGCCCCTGCGTGGTGTGCACGAAGTCGGGGCACCGCATGCACGTGTACCGCTTGCGGCCCTCGCCGGACGCCGTCATGACCGCCTCGCTCACGGCGCAGAACCCGCACGTCTCGCAGCGGGCGCTGCGCGGCCCGTCGTCGTAGATGCTCACAGACCCCTTCGGTCTGCCCATGTTCTCGCTCCTCTCGGCGTCCAAGCTCATGACGCCCTCCTCTCGCATGCGGCCCTCGCATCAAGCAGACGCCGCGCGTCCTGGTACGCCTTGAGCGTCACCGGGTCGGCGGTCGTCCCCCTCGGGGCCTTCACCTTCGCCGGGTCGATGCCCGGGTGTTCCTCGCGCCACCTGCGCTCGAGCTCCGCCCTCGTCTGCTCGGGCGTCCTCGTGGGCCTGAACGTGGCGGCCTCGACCTCCGAGGCGGTGGGCTTGCCCCTCGCCCGGTCGTCGGCGTCGATGCGCTTCTGGCGCCTGGACCAGTCGAGCGCGAGGGCGCCCCAGTTGCTCACCGGCTGGCCGTTGCCCTTGACCCATCCCTGAGACTCGAAGTAGGCCCAGAAGGCGTCCGGGTCGCCGCTCAGGCAGTTGGCGCCGAAGTAACCGCGAGCCTCGTCGAGGGTCGGAGGCTCGAACTCGGGCGGCGCGGCGGGGGCATCGCCCCCATCACAGGACAGCTCAGCACAATCCAGTTCAGGACAGGACAGGCTAGGGTAGGTTAGGTTAGGGTTTTCACTTTCCGAAACCTGCGTTTCGGGTTTGTCGGAAACTGGTTTCCCGTTTGAAAAACCTAGGTTTTCACTTTCCGAAACCTGCGTTTCGGGTTTGTCGGAAACTGGTTTCTTGCGCGGGCGGCCGCCCTTGCCGCCCCTGCCGCGCGCGTCCTTGGAGTTGTCGATGGCGTTCTTCATCGCCTTGAAGACGCGGCGGAGGTGCTTCGGGAGGTCGGCCTCGACGCCGTGCAGCCCGTACATCATGATCGCGTCGGCGAGCATCGCGCGGTCGCGCAGGTCCTCGGGGTCGCTCGCGTCGAAGTCGTCGTAGACCTCGGCGAAGCTGTCGAACACGGTGAAGGCCATCAGAACCACCCCCATAGAAGCGAAGAGAAGAACAGGAAACCCGCGGAGAAGGAGGCGGCGAACAGGGCCGCCTCCCAGTGGTCGCGGATGATGTCGGGTACGTGCCTCATCAGAACGGCACGTCCTCGTCGTAGAACTCGGACTGCGGGACCGCGGCGTAGGCCTGCTGGGCGCTCCACTGCGGCGCGGGCTGCGCCTGTGGCTGCACGGGCGCCGTGTCCGCGAGGCTCTGCTGCGGCTGGGCCTGCGTCTGCCCCTCGCGGCGCACCATGACCTCGATCTCGTCGACGATCACCTCGAGCTTCGAGCGCTTCTGGCCGTCGCGCTCCCAGGAGCTGTAGCGCAGCTTGCCCTCGATGGCGACCTTCATGCCCTTGGCGAGGAATCGCCCCACGGCCTCGGCGCGGTTGCCGAACATCGTGCAGTCGACGAAGTTGGGGTAGTCCTCCCACTCGCCGGTCTGCGCGTTGCGGCGGCGGTCGTTTACCGCTACGCCAAAGGACAGGACCTGCGTCCCGCCCGCCGTGGCGCGCAGCTCGGGGTCGCGGGTCAGGTTGCCGCTGATGTTTACTCGGTTGATGCTCACTGCCCGTCCTCCTTCGCGGTCATGTAGCTCTTGATTGCCTCGACGAGGCGCGGCCCCTGCATGTAGCCAAGGCTGCTCACGCGGCGGCTGTCGCGGATATGGCACGCCTCGACGATCTTCTGCGCCGTGACCGGGCCGATGCCCGGGAACGAGCGGGCGAACTCGTCGACCTTGAGCTTTGCCGCGATGGGCGCCTCGATGGCCGCCTCGGGCGGGATGTTGCCCGCCTTGCAGGCGGCCTTGAACGCGGCGCGCTCGCGGCGCGTGTGGACGGCCTTCGCCATCGCCTCCTTGCGCTGCTCCGGCGTTCGGAGCGGCGGCAGGTTCTTCTCCATGTCCTACATCCTCTCTACGTATCCGTGAATGCCGTTCTCGACCATGACGGCCCTCACGCGGCGAAGCTCGTCCGCCGTGGCGCACTCGATGACAACGCGGTAGCCCCTCTGCGGTGCCGAGGCCGCATCCTCGGCCACTTCCGGCTCGGGGCGCGACGAGACCACCCGCACGCATCTCGGCCCGCCAAAGGGGTCCTCAGGCTCGGGATGCTCGGCAGGCACCGGCTCGGGGTCGAGCGGCACCGGCTCGGGCACCGGCTCGGGCTTCGATGCCGTCGCCTGCTCGTAGGTCGACACGAGCGCGGCGGCCTTGGCCACCTCCTCGCGGTGCGCGGCGACCGCCGCCGCAACCTCGCCCGAGTCCATCGGCAGCGTCCTCGTCCACCACGCCACGGCCCACGCCTTCTCGGACTCGTCAGCGTAGTCGAGGCCGTTGACGAACTTGAACTGGTGCAGCAGCTCGCCCACGCGGCGCTCGATGATGTTCTTGGCCTTGACCTCGCCGAAGCTCGCGTTGAGCCACTTGTCGTCGGCGATGCGCTCGTAGGGCACCAGCGGCCCCATCTCGCCCGCGAGGTCGTAGTAGTGGCCCTTGAGCGCGGCGAGGCGGCGTTTCCTGCACTCGCCGTCGTATCGGTCGATTTCGGCCTTGTACTCATCGGAGAGCCTGTCGATGGGCGCCGTGATCTCGCCGATGGTCTTGTCGAACGTCTTGAGCAGGTCGCTGTACTTCCGCTTCGCGGCGCGGCGCTGCGCCTCGATGGGCTTCTTCACGTCGTTGACCGCCGCGCGGTACTTCTTCGCCGCCTTGAAGTCCTCGTCCTTCTCGATGCGCTTGACGTCCCGGTAGTCCGCCAGCTTCTCGTCGACGTTCTTCTTGAGCCGCGCAAGCTTGTCCTCGAGTGTGTCGTCGATGGCGAGCGACGCCACCAGCGTGTCGAAGTCCTCCTCGAGCGGCACGGCCTCGACCGCCAAAACCTCGTCTGCCATCAGAAGCCTCCCAGCAGGTCGTCGTCGGTTGCATACTCGGCGGGCGCGGGCTCATAGGCGGGCGCGGGCTCCGGCTCGGGGGCGGCGGGCTCGGGCTGCGCCTTGCGGGCCATGATCTCCTCCTCCATCCAGGAGGCCGCGCGGCGAGCCTGCATCTGCGTCATGTCGTGCATGGAGCCCGACGTGCAGCCCACGGCGGCGCAGATGGCCGCCATGGCCCCGGCGCTGTCGAGCCCAGTCGCCGCCATGAACGGCTTGAACAGGTCGCGCACGGGCTGCAGGTCGGCCACGGGCTCGACGCTCTCGGCCTCGACAGCCTGAGTGCCGGCGCGCATGTCCTGCGCGACCTTCTGGTCCATCTCCTCGCCCGTGTACATCCCGCCGAACTCGTCGGGGTAGGCCAGACGCCACGCGCCGGCCTTGGCGCACTTCTCGATCATGACGCCCGGCATCTTCGCCCAGTTGCTCTTGCCGGTGCTGTAGTCGGTGAGCGCCAGCTCGACGTATGCGGGCTTCTTGCCGTCGGTGAAAGCGACCTCTGCCCAGCCGCCGATGAGCTGCTCCCCGATCATCTTGTAGACGGCGGAGCCCTTCTTCTTGACGACCTCGCCGTCGCGGAGCACCACGACGCCGCTCTCGATGCCGCCGTAGTTGGGCTGCCTGTTCGCGCGGCGGTTGAACACCTGGTAGGAAGTGATGATGCTCGCCGGGGCGTCCCTGTACTTCACCAGGTAGACCTCTTTGGTGAAGGGGTTCAGGTGCTGGCGGTTGCACAGCTCGATGCACAGCGCCAGCTCGCTGTCGGTCGCGTTCGGGCACAGGCGCTCGCGGATGTCCTGCGAGGTGAACTTGACGGGCATGCCCGCATCGTCCTTGAACTCGATGACCTCGTTACTCATCGACGCTCACCTCGCATCCGTAGAACTTGGAGATGGTGGCGACGGCGCCGCTCTCGGCGTAGATGTCCTCGCACTTCTCGCCGTACGCGATGATGACGGCCAGGAAGTCGCGGTCGAACTCGAAGGGCCCCTCGTCCATCAGCACGGGCGCGACCGCCATGCCGTAGGCGAGGCCGCGGAGCACCGCGGGGTCGACCTTCTCCCCGAGCACCTCGGCGTTGAGCTCCGTGTTGATGAGGACGTTGCCCACGACCTGCCTCATGAGCTCCTTGAATGCCTTTCGCTTCATTTACATTTCCTCCGTTTCGTCCCTGCGCCCGGACCACCCGGGCGCTATCGATATGTCCATGCGCTCAGCCTGCCCGCGCACCCTGGGGTGCTTTACCACGTGCAGGTCGACCACTTGCGCGTCGTCGGCCCAGACAAGCCCGTTGAGCGCGTCCATGACCAGCTTGGCCTCGTTGTCGGCGTCCGGCTTGTAGGTGTCCGGCTCCGAGCGCACGCGCCTGGGCCGGCTCTCCGGCAGCGGACGGTAGGCATCGACGTTGAGAATCACCGGCTCGTGCGGGCCAAAGGGCAGGGGCTGGATGCCAGCCTCGGCCATCGCCTCCCGACACGCCGCCGCGATTGCCCGCTCGGCCCTCAGCGTCTCGGTCGGCGTGTACATCCGCGCATGGCGCCGGTCGAGCCTGTGGCGCTGCTTGCCCGCCGCGAACGGGACGGTGAACGCGAATCGCCTGTCGATCACAGTACCGACCCCATCCCGAGCACAACGCGGACGCCGTCCGCCGCGAGCAGCAGCGCCCGCATGACGTACGGCATGAGCGCGTTCACCACGAACAGGAGCGCGATGTACGCAGCGCACCTAAGCAGCCTCGATGCCATGCGTGCCCTCCTCGATCCACTGCTCCACCCATTCCGGGCGCACCATGCGCCCCACCTTGCGCCCCTCGGGCAGCTGCGAGCGCAGGCGGCCCGCCTTGCACTCGATGCGCAGCGTGTCGTAGGGCACCCCCGTCACCCTCGACGCCTCGCGCAGCGTGTACATCAGCTTGTGCCTGATGCCAAGCTCGTCGGCCATCTGCTGGAACGTTTTGGCTCTGCTAGAATCCATGAGTGACCTCCTTTCAGGTCTGGAGCCGTCCCTTCTTTCCACACCGGGCGGCTCTTTTTTGTTGCTTGCTTTCGGGGCCTCGCCCCCGGCACGGCACCGGTAGGGAACGTCCCCGCGGATGGTTATCGGAGAGCCGCGGGGCAACGGTGCCGCCCCGGGGATGGGGCCCAAGGGCCGCGTTATGCACGCGGTAGGCTTCGGGCCATGATTCGTAGACAGCAGACATATCGTCCGAAGCACGTCCGACCAGCGGGCCCCCTACTCGTGCGGCTCGTCGACTGGGTCGAGCGGCACCCTCGCATCAGCGCCGCGATCGTCCTCGCCGGGTTCATCAACGACGCCTGCGACCTGCTTGGGCGCGTCATTGATCTCGCGATGTTTCTCATGAAGCTCGCGGGTGTGCTCTAGTACGAACGCGACCGCGAGAACGTCGAGGAAGACCCGGACGGCCGCATGGATAAGGTCCAACATCGCTACTCGCCACCCTTGAGAGTCCTGAGGATTGAGATGCCGAGCCTTGTCAACGCCCCGGAAACCATCCTCAAGAGGCACTCGACCAGCGCGAGCGCCGCGACGACCAGAACGAGCGGCGTGGCGACGACGATGGCGACCACGAGGCGAACCGCCTGACAGAACTTGCTCATCGCCCATCGCCGCCCAGGTAGACTTCCTCCAGGCCGGGCATGTAGACGAGTGAGTTGCCCAGCGTGAAGTAGACTTTCCCGTACAGGGCGAACGTCACGGGCGAGGCGATGTAGTACTCGGTCCCGTCGAGCTTTCCCAGCTTCTCGGTGCCCTTCTCCAAAATCTTGATGTTCCGCTCGTTGGTGAAGCCAAACGTCTCCGAGATACGGAATGCGGCACTCTTGTCGGTCTCGACGTAGGAGCCGTCGACAAGCTCGAAGTCGTAGCGGACCCGCTTACCCATCGCTACTCACGCTCCTTCTGCAGCTGATACATGACCCACTCGCCCGCAGCGAGGCCGACCTCAACCGGCTGGATGCCGGGGTCGATGGCGTCGGCGGTGTTCATGCAGACCGTGCGCTGGACGTAGGCCATGACCGCCTCGCCGCGCAGCAAACCGTCCAGGCGACCGCGGGCGTCGAGGAACGACTCGAAGGCCTCGTGGTGCCATCCGCCCCCGTCGTCGCACCAGCAGACGATGGCCTCGATGCCCGAGAAGCCGCGCGGGCACTCGATCTCGAAGGACTTCCCGCGGCCGTGCCTGATGTACTCCCTCTTGGTGTTCATGTCGCCCTCCCCTACAGCTCGAAGTCGGAAAAGTCGCGGGCCTCGACCGGCTCGGCCTCGACCGTGATGGCCTCGGGGACGTTCCAGCCGCCCAGCTCGATGTCGATGTAGTTCTCGTTCATGGTTCTCTCCGTTTCGTTTTAGGGAACTTTAATTTCCCTTGATTGGTAAATAAAAATCTTCGACTTTGCAGCCGAGATAGTTGGCGAGCATGACAGCCGTGGGAAGTTTCATCTGGGACGGGTCTTTCTCATACGCTCGATACGTCTGAACCGTCACACCCAAAGCGGCAGCTATTGACTCCTGATTGAACTTCGCCGCCTCTTCAATAAACGGCTTCTGTCGGCTCTCTCGGATTGCCTTGAGCTCTTTCATCTGACCTCCTCCCTTTCGTTGACCTAATAGTACTTTATTTTCCCTAGCATGGCAATTACTTTTCTCTAGTTTGGGAAATTATTTTTCTGTAGCATGGAAAACTAAGGAGGTAGATGGTTATGGAGTTCTCTACCAGATTGAAGCGGATACGCTTAGATTCAGGCCTTACTCAGGCAGAACTTGCCGACAAGCTCGGAATAACAAACAGGGCTGTAGGTGCCTGGGAAAGCGGCAGATCAAAGCCGCGCCTCGACAAAATGAAGGAACTTGCAGTTCTGTTCGACACCACGGTAGCCGAACTCATGGGAGAGGACGCCACCGAGGCCGCGATCAGCGGCACCTCGCGCATGGTCCCCCTGCTGGGCTTCGCCCACATGGGCGAGCCGTGCGACGAGGGCAGCCTCGCCGACGAGGTCGAGGTCCCCGCCTCCATCGCCGACGCGCACCCGCGCGGCTTCATGGTCCACGCGCAGGGCGGCTGCATGGACAACCGTTTCCCGCACGACGCCCTGCTGCTGGTCGACCCCGACATGGAGCCGGTCAACGGCCAGCCTGTGCTCGCGGAGACGTCCGACTACGGCGCCGTGGTGCGCAACTACACCCGGGGCCGCTCGACCGTGATGCTCACGGCGGACAGCCACAGCGGCGAGTACGACGACATCCTCGCCGGGCCCGACGACGAGCCCGTGGTCTGCAAGGGCCGCGTGGTCTGGTACATGGGCGAGCGGGACGAGAGACAGTAGGAACGGAAAAGAGGTGGGAACGCATGAGGCCATTAGCTTTGGATGGCGTGCGGGCATATTACGAATCGGGAAACGGCGCCACGTTCGGCGGCGAGGAGTTTAATGTCTACTGCGACGAGAGCTGCCATCTCGAGCACGATCGCTTCAAGGCGATGTCGCTCGGGGCGGTATGGTGCCCCAAATCGAAAGTCAGGGAGATAAGCAAGCGCCTCGTGGAGATAAAGGCGAGGCATGGCGTCGGGATGGGCTCCGAGGTCAAGTGGACGAAGGTGTCGCCATGCAACTACGACCTCTACGTCGACATCATCGACTATTTCTTCGATGACGACGACCTGCACTTCAGGGGTCTTGTAGTTCCCGATAAATCAAAGCTGGACCACGCCCGCTTCAACCAGGACCATGACCTCTGGTACTACAAGATGTACTTCACGATGCTGAAGACCATCTTCTCCCGCGACGCGCGGTATTACGTCTATATCGACATAAAGGACACCCATTCCGGGCGAAACGCCCAGAAGCTCGAGAACGTGCTCGCGAACGATGCGTACGATTTCAACCATGAGATCGTGAGGAGGGTGCAGCCCATACGCTCCGACGAGGTCCAGTTGATGCAACTCGTTGACATCCTTACCGGCGCCATCGCGTATCGCCACAACCACGACGCCATCATGCCATCGGATAGCGTCACGAAGATTAGGCTCATCAATAGAATTATCCAGAGGTCGGGCCTCTCTCTCGTCAAGACCTCGCTCCTCAGTGAAAAGAAGATGAACCTACTGATCTGGCAGGCCGGGGGAATCACATCATGAACTGCTGTTGGATACCGCCCCTAGTCGAAAGGGACAGCTCGCGTCCCTGGAGCGAATACGACGCTCTTGTCTATAGCATCTTCAGGCGTGATTTCATCGAGGGCAGGCCCGTCTACCACGGGAAACCGGTAAAGATACGGTACCAGCCCATGCTGGAGGGACGGGCAGAAGCCTTTTGGCACCTTACCTGCAGGGACTACGACCATAAGTCGGGGCTGCCGGAGGACCGTGTGCCCGATCTCGAAAGGTGCAGGCGCATCAGATGGCCGAAGGCGTTCATCGAGAATGCTGAGAGGTGCCCCAAAAGTCCCGGCTGCGGAGGCGTTATAGCTTGGAAGGCGGAGCATCGCGCAAGGAAGAGCCGTAATGGCACCCAGATAAGGGAACGGATTAAGTTTTACCTTGAGGAAGAGAGCTACATTGTCGTATTCGAGCCGAGAGAGCACTACTGTCTGCTGATAACCGCGTATTACGTCGACAACGACCACAGCAGGAAGATGATTGAGCGCGAGATGGCGAGAAACCACGCCGAAAAAGCAGGAGGCGCTGTTTGGGCGCCTCCAGAGGACTCCTTCACACACACGGTGGATGAGCTATCCCGATTATCGCCCCATCGCGGCGAAATGTAAACCGAACACGTTGTGGAGATTGGGGGCCGGCAAGGGCGAGATTCCATGCGTCTACATCTAGGGAGGTGATGCCCATGAAAGCAAAAAATCTCGGGACCGCAGGCTGATGCCGCGACCCCGAGACTAAGGAGACGGCCCCTGCACTTTGGAACGTGAGACGGGGCCGGAGTCAGAACCGGGCGAAACGGAGAATATGCCCGCGATCTGAACGGATCTGATTATATGACAAAGAAGCAGCGCCGCCGCGTCTGGGGCTCCGTGACCGAGATGAGGCGCGGCAAGAAGTACGTCCTGCGCTGGATGCAGAACACGCCGCAGGGCCGCAGGCGCAAGACCAAGACCGTGTACGGAACCTACCGCGAGGCGTGCGCGGAACTCGACCGCATCCACGTCGAGCACGCCGACGACGCCCCCGTGCCCACCATAGCCAAGGCCTACGAGACGTGGCTCGTCCCCAAGATGGCCGCACAGGTCGAGGCGGGGACCCTCGCCCCCAACACCCGCGACCTCGTGCTGCGGTCGTGGAGAAACTACGTCGGACCCCGCTGGGGGCAGACGCCCGTCGACCAGCTCCGCGCCGTCGAGCTGCAGGACTGGCTGCTGACACTGCCCGCCGCCACCGCCGACACCGCCCTGCTCACCCTGCGCAAGGTCTACGCCTGCGTCTCGACCTTCATCCGCCTGCCGCTCGACCCCTTCGCCGCCAGCGTCAGGTACACCATGCCCACCCGCAAGACCCGCGAGCGCTCAAAGCGCGTCTACACCCTCGACGAGGCCCTGGGCGTCCTCGACGCACTGCGCGGCAACCCCCTGGAGCCCGCGTTCATCCTCGCGTGCTTCGGCTCCTGCCGCTCGGGCGAGTCGCTTGGCGTGCGCACCGACGAGGTCATGCGCTGGGAGCGTAGCGGCACCGTCCTCGCCTCCGCCGACATCTGCCGCCAGATGCAGCAGTCCGGCACCGAGCCGGTGGGCGCCCTCAAGACCGCCAGGTCCGCCCGCACCGTCGTGATCCTGCCGCAGGCCGCCGACCGCCTCGTCGAGATAGCGGCCGCCCGCGCCGCCGAGGGCCGCGAGTGGCTGAGCGACCGGGGCGACGGGCTGCCCATGAACCGCAGCATCTGCAACGACCGCTGGCGGAAACTCTGCGCCGCCCGCGGCATCGAGCACATCCCGTGGTCGAACCTGCGCAACTCGTGGCGTACGATAGCGGAGGTCGAGCTTCGCCTGCCGTGGGACCTCATCGAGATGCTCATGGGCCACGCCCTCCCCGGCGTGTCGGGACGGCACTACATCCGCCCCACCGCCGAGCAGGTCGTCCGCGCCGCCTATGACGCGCTTGGGATAAGTTAGGATATTCCCCCGCAAAGCCGCAGGTAGATGGCACGCAGCTAGTTGTGGCAGTATTAAGATTCGCAGTCCAAAACCACCGCAAAGGGGACAGGCACCTTTGCGGTGGTTCCCACAAACATCTCGATCTGTAACAGTTAGAGTCCATTTTTCGGCCCACCTGTTACAAATCGAGACATCCAAATTCCATTGAGAAGATAATCTCGATGTGTAACATTAACTCGGCAAAATCGACCCTAGATGTTACAGATCGAGACAAACGACCGATATCGACCTAAAATAATCTCAATCTGTAACATCTAGCCCGTTTTCGGCCTTACAACTGTTACAGATCAAGACAAATCAACGAAACAAGCCACCGCAAGGAGAACTATTGTGGTGGTTTGGGGCCGTGCTACTCACCGAGCATCTCTTGGAGCTTGGCTGCCACGGCGTGACCCAGGCTCTCGTGGCTTTCGGGCATCATATGCAGATAGTCGATATCGCCCGGCTCGGCAAACTCGGCGGCATTCAAAAAGTCGCAGCCAAACTGCTCGGCCACGTGCGCATAGTACTCGCCAAAATGCTCAGATGCCTCAACGGAATGCTCGTCAAAGTCGGTCATATACACATCGGCGATCTGCGGCTTGATCTTGATAGGAGCCATCAGCAGGATGCGCGGGCAAGGCGCAGCGTCGGTCCACGGAAACGCGCGGACGGCGCGAATCAGCGCCATGGCGCCACGGGCGATATCGGAAGCTGTCACGTTAAAGACCGTCTTGCAATCGTTAGTTCCCAGCATAATAACGATCGCATCCAGCGGCTTATGAGCCTCGAGCAGCATCGGCAGCGCGCGGATGCCGTTAAGATTGGTGTCCAGATGGCACATATCGTCGCGTACCGTCGTGCGGCCGTTGAGGCCTTCTTCAATTACATGCCAGCCCTCGCCTAAGTCACGCTGCACCACACCGCACCAGCGCACATCCTGCGCATAGCGCACTGCTGTGCCGTCGCGCATACCCGCCGGATCATAGCCATAGGTGTTGCTGTCACCAAAGCACAGAACGTTTTTCATCTTGAGCTCCCCATTCCGTAAAAAGCCGACGGGGGCGATCCCTCCCGTCGGCTTGGCATATCACATCACGTGCGCCGCTTACAGGTACTTGCGCCAGTCGTCCTCGTCCTCATCGTCCTCGGCTGCCGCCTGGGCCTGCTCGGCGGCACGAGCGGCTGCGGCGCGGGCGGCAACCTGGGCATAGGACTCCTCGTTGCGCTCGGGGAAGTTGGCCAGCACGTGCTCGAACTTGGCAAAGTCCTGGTCCCAGCGCGTAGAGGGCACGGCAAAGAAGACCTGCCTGACCTTGAAGTCGCCCGACGCGAGCTCCTTGCGGAGGAGCTCGGCCACGGCCTCGGCGTCAAAGCCGTTGTTGTCGCAGCCCCAAGCACCCAGCACGAGCTTCTCGCGACCCAGCTCGTCGCAGATGGCAAGCACAAAGCGGATGCGATCGCGCAGAGCGTCAAACAAGGCATCGTCGCTCACGCGGTACTCCTGACGAGCACGCTTGGCGTTGGGTGCAGCGGCGACGATTACGTCGGCATAGGCGTGCACATGGTTGCGGTCGAAGCGCACCGCGGGCACCACCAGCGCACGGTTGCGGTACAGCTCGCAGTTGATGTTGCGGCGACGGTTCTCGCCGTACCACTTACGCTGCTTATCGAGGACGTTGTACAGATACGAATCGGCACAGAGCGTGGCCTCCTGACCCAGATAGCCCTGGATGTAGCCGCCGCCCGGGTTGGTGAACGAGGCAAAGGCGAGTACGGCCATGTCGCAGAACTGCGCGTAGCCTCGGCCGTTATCCAGAATGGCCTGCGTGGCAGAGGCGTCAAGCACGGTGACCTCGGGCAGGACCGGAGCGGGCTCCTCGGCGGCAGGCGTGGACTCGGTCTCCGCGGCCTCCTCTGCGGGCGCAGGCTCGGCCACGGCCTCGGTCTCGACGGGCGCAACCTCAGCGGTCTCGACCTCAGCGGCCTCAGACTCCTTGGCAACCTGTTCCTCAGCAGCCGCTGCCTTCTGGACCTTGGCCTTCATCGCCGCAACAAAACCGGCAGGCATGCCATCGAACTCGCGCACGCCGGCAAGCGAACGCTCAATGTCCTTGGCACAGGCCTCGGACACAGCCGCCACATGGCGCTCGGCGGCCTTGGCACGCGCCTCGCGCTTGGGATTGGGCTGACCCGCTCGGTTGGACCTGCGGTTACGGTTCCTGTTGTCGACGTCTGTCATACGTGGCCACCTTTCCTGTCGCTGCCGCTATCGGCTTTTTCCCATCCATGATACCCCGCCGCGCACAAAAAAGACGGCCCCGAAGGACCGCCTTTCGCATCGTTTTACCGTGTCCGGCAGGAAGCATCGAAACGCCGCGCTTTAATCGCGACGGCCGAGGATGTTCAGAATGCGCAGGAACACGTTGATAATATCGACGAACAGGTTAGAGGCCATAAGCACGGCGTTTGGCAGCGTGGGCGGCACCGTCGTTGCCACATAGGTGTCGTAGCCGATGAAGCCGGCGAACACCACAATCACGATCAGGTCGGTGATGGACTGCGAAACGCCCATGAACATCAGCACGATCTCGACCAGAATCGTGGCGAGCAGAATGCCAAAGCCGATGCCATATACGCGCTGGAAAAACTTGGGGAACGTCACGCCCAGCGCGCCAAAGACAAAGGTGATTGCAGCGGTGGCGATAAAAGCGGTGTTGATGGTAGGTAGGTCGTAGTTGGCAAGGCCAAACGACGCGGTCAGGCCAAAGGTGCTCGCAAAGATCACGTAACCCACGAGCGACAGGCCCACGGACTGTTTGCTGGCAGCAGCCGACATCATGACGATGCCGACAATAGTCAGGATAAACGAGCCAAAGACCAGTGGCAGGGCGGCGCCGCTCATCATCATGCGGGCAAACGCCATGGTGCTCGTAAAGTAAGCACCAGCGCCCATGGCACAAAAGCCCAAGAAGATGAGGGCAGACATGGCAAGATTGTACGCACGCGGCGACATCTCCTTGGCACGGCTTGCGCCGGTTTCGATGGGGCCGTTCTGATAGCCCTGGATATCGTTCATACTTCGTCCTTTCACAAAGCGCCGTGAAAGACGGCGCAGCAGATGACAAGATTCCTGTCATTGTACCCGAATGCCGTACGTCCTTACCTACGGCGCTCGCCCTCGAGCGTGCGATCAAAGGCCCAGACCCACCAACGCATCACGTGTGCCTGCGAGCCGTCCGCCCGCTCGCGCGTCTGGTCCTCCAGATACAACTCGGTCGCGTGCCCGCCAAAACGCACCT
>OFMF01001118.1_pt1 | contig 22584 bp, 20 predicted proteins | sample 1541771 | NCBI WGS metagenome assembly OFMF01 (sample SAMN04209235, study PRJEB22552) | human gut metagenome | biome: gut; material: feces | host: Homo sapiens | place: USA: Oklahoma
CCCGGCTATGCAATCGTGGGCTGGGGCGTGGTGGAATATGTGGGCAACCGGTTCACACCGGTGGCGTTCGGCGCGGTTACAACCGAGGCGGGCGTGCCCTTTGAACAGCGGCTGGACAAGGTGTATGAGGGCGTGTTGGATGTGATGACCACCTACAAGCCCGAGGCGCTGAGCATCGAGCAGCTGTTTTATCAGCACAACCAGACCACGGTGATCGGCGTGGCCGAGGCCAGAGGCGTGATTCTGCTGGCGGCGGCCAAGTGCGGCATTCCCATCTTTGAATACACCCCCATGCAGGTGAAGCAGGCGGTGACCGGCTACGGCAAGGCGGTGAAAAAGCAGGTGCAGGAGATGACCCGCATGATGCTCAAGCTGGAAAAGGTGCCAAAGCCGGACGATACCGCCGACGCACTGGGCATGGCCATCGCCCATTGCCATTGCAGCCGCAGCCGCCTGATGGGCACGCCGCTGCGCTGACCGAAGTGTTGAGAAAGCAACAGGAGGTTCCCGATGATTTATTGTCTGACCGGAAAACTTTTGAAAAAGACCCTGGACATGGTGGTTATTTCCTGCGCGGGAGTGGGCTATCTTGTGCAGGTGCCCGCGTCGGTGTCGTCGGCGCTGCCGGCCATCGGCCATGAGGCCACCCTGTATACCTATATGAATATCACTGAAAACGACGTGACTCTCTTCGGCTTTGCCACCGAGGAGCAGCAAACCTGCTTTGAGATGCTTACCGGCGTGTCGGGGGTGGGGCCCAAGGTGGGGCTGGCCATCCTGAGCGTGATGGAGCCGGACCGGGTGGCACTGGCGATCTCAGCCGGGGATCACAAAGCGTTCAAGGCAGCCAACGGCGTAGGCCCCAAGCTGGCACAGCGCATCGTGCTGGAGCTGAAAGATAAGGTGGCAAAAGGGTTTGTGGACGGCATCTCGCTGGAGGATGTGTCGGCGGCATCCACAGGCGGAACGGACAGCGGAGCAGGGACCCAGGCGATCGCGGCGCTGGTCTCGCTGGGGTACAGCCAAAGCGAGGCGGCCCTGGCTATCTCCAAGATCGACCCGGCGCTGCCTGTGGAGGAGATCATCAAGCTGGCCCTGCGGGGCATGGCAGGCAGGAGGTAAACCATGCAGGACGAGACCGCGCTGTACGGCGCAAAGATGATGCAGCCCGGCCTGACCGGGGCGGATACCGAGGAGGTCAACCTTCGGCCGCAGCATCTGGAGGACTATATTGGCCAGGAAAAAGCCAAGCAGAATCTGAAGATCTATCTGGAAGCGGCCAAGCGCCGGGGCGAGCCGATGGACCATATCCTTTTGTATGGCCCTCCGGGTCTGGGCAAAACCACCCTGGCGGGCATCATTGCCAACGAGATGGGGGTGCAGATCCGCATCACCAGCGGCCCGGCCATTGAAAAGCCCGGCGACCTGGCGGCGCTGCTGACCAACCTCCAGGAAGGGGATGTGCTGTTCATTGATGAGATCCACCGCCTCTCCCGTCAGGTGGAGGAGGTGCTCTACCCGGCACTGGAGGACTATGCGCTGGATATCATGATCGGCAAAGGTCCCAGCGCCCAGAGCATCCGCATCAACCTGCCCCGGTTCACCCTGGTGGGTGCGACCACCCGGGCTGGACAGATCACCGGCCCCCTGCGGGACCGCTTTGGCGTGCTGCTGAAGCTGGAGCTGTACAGCCCGGACGAGCTGGCCCGCATCATCACCCGGTCGGCAGGCATCCTGGATCAGCCCATCACCCCAGAGGGCGCCTATGAGCTGGCGAAGTGCAGCCGGGGCACCCCCCGTGTGGCCAACCGCTTTTTGAAGCGCGTGCGGGACTTTGCCACCGTGCTGGGCGATGGCGTCATTGACCAGGAAGTGGCTCTGCTGAGCCTGAAGCGGATGGATGTGGATGCCGCCGGTCTGGACGAGCTGGACCGCAGCTTGCTGCGGGCCGTGATCGAGATGTACGGCGGCGGGCCGGTGGGTCTGGAGACCCTGGCAGCCGCATTGGGAGAAGAAGCTGTCACCCTGGAGGATCTGTGCGAGCCATACTTGATGCAGATGGGCTTTTTGACCCGGACCCCCCGGGGCCGCTGCGTCACCCGCCTGGCCTACGAGCATCTGGGCCTGCAGATGCCGGAGAGCGCTGCCCCGGAGGATAACGGGCAGCAGAGCTTGTTTTAAGCGGCCTTTGTGCAGGACAGACCATGAATATTACAAGGCTCTTTTGCGCTGAAAAGGCAGGGGAGCCGCCTCAACAACGGATAGGATAAAGGAGAATACTATGCGCCCCGCAGATACCTGGAAAGATTACGAATTGCTGGACGCCACCGGCGGCAACCGCCTGGAGCGCTGGGGCGAGACGCTGCTGGTGCGGCCGGACCCGCAGGTGGTGTGGAAGAACCCGCCCCTCAGCCCGCTTTGGAGCAAGGCGGATGCAGTGTACCACCGCTCCAGCCAGGGCGGCGGCGAGTGGGAATACCGCCGCCGTCTGCCGGAAAAATGGCAGATCCACTGCGGAGAAGGCGACGACCGCCTGACCCTGATCGTCAGCCCCACCGGCTTCAAGCATACCGGTGTGTTCCCCGAGCAGGCGGTGAACTGGGCTTGGTATGCCCGCAAGATCCGTGCGGCGGGCCGCCCCATCAAGGTGCTGAACCTGTTTGGCTACACCGGCGGTGCAACCCTGGCCTGTGCGGCTGCGGGGGCCACGGTCTGCCATGTGGACGCCTCGAAAGGCATCGTCCAGTGGGGCAAGGACAACGCCGCTGCCAGCGGCCTTGCAGACCGCCCCATCCGCTGGCTGGTGGATGACTGCGGCAAGTTCGTGGCCCGGGAGCAGCGCCGGGGCAATACCTACGATGCCATCATCATGGACCCGCCCAGCTATGGCCGCGGCCCCGGCGGTGAGATCTGGAAGCTGGAGGACTGCATTTATGATCTGCTGGCCCAGTGTACCCAGGTGCTCAGCGATCAGCCGCTGTTCTTTGCGGTCAACAGCTACACCACCGGCCTGTCACCGGCGGTGATGGAGTATATGCTCAAGACCAGCCTGGTGCCCCGGTTCGGGGGTCAGACCTCCTGCGATGAGATCGGTCTGCCGGTGTCTGCCACCGGCGGTGTGGTGCCCTGCGGCGCTACGGCCATCTGGGAGCAGGTATAACCACAAAAAATGGGCAGGGGCTGCCCAAAGGAATGGGGCACAGCCTGGATCAGAGGGCGCGCCACCAGAAAGAGAAACAGTATGGAAGATACGATTTTAACTGCGCGGGATCTGAAATTCCGCTATGACCCGGAACAGCCTGTCTATGCGCTGAACGGGGTGTCGGCCAGCGTGCGCCGGGGCGAGTTTGTGGCGGTGCTGGGTGCCAACGGGTGCGGCAAATCCACCCTGGCAAAACATTTCAACGCCATTTTGCTGCCGGAGAGCGGCACCGTGCTGGTGGAGGGGATGGACACCGCCGATGAGGAGAAGGTGTACGATATCCGCCAGACCGTGGGCATGGTGTTCCAAAGCCCGGACAACCAGATCGTTGCCACGGTGGTGGAAGAGGATGTGGCCTTTGCGCTGGAGAACCTGGGCGTGCCCCAGGCAGAGATGCGCCGCCGGGTGGATGACGCCATGAAGATGGCCGGCATCTACGATTACCGGGAGCGTGCGCCCCACAACCTGTCCGGCGGACAGAAGCAGCGGGTAGCCATTGCCGGTGTGGTGGCAATGCGTCCGGACTGCCTGATCCTGGACGAGGCCACCGCTATGCTGGACCCCCGGGGCCGGGAGCAGGTGATGCAGACCATCCACCGGCTGAATAAGACCATGGGCATCACAGTGGTGGCGATCACGCACTATATGGAGGAGGCCGCCCAGGCCGACCGGGTGCTGGTGATGAGCCAGGGCCAGGTGGTGATGGAGGGCACCCCGAAAGAGGTGTTCAGCCAGACAGAGCGGGTGCGTGCGCTGCACCTGGACGTGCCCCAGGCCGCAGAGCTGCGGGATGAGCTGGTAAAGGCCGGTATCCCCATGCCGGAGGGCATCATTGACGAGGGCGAGTGCGCCCAGGCTCTGTATGAGCTGCTGCAAGGAGAGGAGGTGCCCGCATGGCAGAAATGATCCGGGTAGAACACCTGAGCTATGTGTATAACCCCGGTCTGCCCACCCAGGTCACGGCGCTGGAAGACGTGAGCTTTACGGTGGAGCAGGGGGATTTTGTAGGGGTCATCGGAGCCACCGGCTCCGGCAAAAGCACCCTGATCTCCCATCTGAACGGCTTGAACAAGCCTACCTCCGGCAAGGTGTGGGTGGACGGCCGGGATCTGTGGGCCGACCCGGCAAAGATCCGGGAGTTCCGCTTTTTGACCGGACTGGTGTTCCAGTACCCGGAGTATCAGCTGTTTGAGGAGACCTGCTATAAGGACATTGCCTTCGGCCCCAAGAATATGGGCCTGGACGAGGCAGAGGTGGACCGCCGTGTGCGGGAGGCCGCCCGTTTTGTGGGCCTGGACGATACCCTGCTGGCCCGCAGCCCCTTTGAGCTGTCCGGCGGACAGAAACGCCGGGTGGCAGTGGCAGGCGTGCTGGCCATGCGCCCCCGCATCCTGGTGCTGGACGAGCCTGCCGCGGGTCTGGACCCGGAGGGCCGGGACGAGATCCTGGGTGAGATCAAACAGTATCACAAGCAGACCGGCACCACCGTGCTGCTGGTGTCCCACAGCATGGAGGACATTGCCAAGTACGCCAACCGTGTGCTGGTGATGGCGGATAAAAAGGTGGCCATGTATGATACCGTGGAGCGGGTGTTTGCCCGGGCGGAAGAGCTGTTGGCTCTGGGCCTGTCGGTGCCCCAGGTGACCAAGATCTTCCTGAAGCTGCGGGAGATGGGCCTGGATCTGCCCACCGATGTGTATACCGTGCCCTATGCAGTCAAGACCCTGCTGGAAGCGAAGGCCCGGCGTGATGCAGGCCAGAGCCTGGTGCTGCCCCGCCGCACTGCCGCTCCCGGCCCGAAAGGAGGCAGCACCGAATGTTGAGAGATATCACCATCGGACAGCACTTCCCCGGCGAGAGCCTGGTGCATCGGTTTGATCCCCGGCTCAAGCTGGTGATGACCGTGCTGTATATCGTGCTGCTGTTTGCGGCATCCAACCCCCTGGGGCTGACCCTGTCCATCCTGTTTTTGGTGGGTATGTACGCCACTGCCAAGATCCCGTTCAAGCTGATCCTGCGCAGTCTGAAACCCATCTTCCCCATCATCGTGTTTACCGCGGTGCTGAACCTGTTTTTTGTCACCGGTGAGGGAGAACCCCTGGTGAAGATCTGGTTTTTGACCATTTACGCCGAGGGCGTGCGGTATGCTGTGCTGATGGCTGTGCGTGTCATGGCGCTGATCGCCGGCACCAGCCTTCTGACCTATACCACCAGCCCCATCGTGCTTACCGATGCCATTGAGCAGCTGCTGCATCCTCTGGGGCGGCTGCATTTCCCGGTGCATGAGCTGGCTATGATGATGAGCATTGCGCTGCGTTTTATCCCCACCCTGATCGAGGAGACGGATAAGATCATGAACGCCCAAAAAGCCCGCGGTGCGATGCTGGACGCAGGCAAGCTGACCGACCGCATCAAAGCGCTGGTTCCGGTGCTGATCCCGCTGTTCATCTCGGCGTTCCGCCGGGCCGATGAGCTGGCTATGGCTATGGAGTGCCGCTGCTACCGGGGCGGCGAGGGCCGCACCCGGCTCAAGGTGCTGCACTGCACCCGCCGGGATTATTGGTGCGCCGCCGGATGCATGGCCTGCTTTGCGCTGATCCTGGCCACCCACTGGCTGTAAAAAACTTTTGGAATACAACACTTAGTTATGACAAATTTTCTTCTTACCCTCGCCTATGACGGCACTGCGTACTGCGGCTTCCAGGTGCAGCCCAATGGCCGCAGCGTGGCGGCAGCGGTGCAGGACGCTTTGCAGGCGGTGCTGGGCACCCGGCCGGATATCAAAGGATGCAGCCGCACCGATGCCGGGGTCCACGCTTTGGGCTTTGCGCTGAATTTCCGGGCAGAGACCGGCATCCCACCCCAAAAACTGCCCCTGGCGCTGAACCGTTATCTGCCCCCGGATATCCGGGTGCTGGCAGCCCGGGTGGTGCCGCTGGATTTTCATGCCCGGTACGCCGCCCATACCAAGACCTATGTCTATCACATCCACAACAGCCCCATCGATTCGCCCTTTGCCGCACGGTACTACGCCCGTATTCCGGCCCGGCTGGACGAGCAGCGGATGCAGGCCGCTGCCCAGGGCTTTGTAGGCCGGCACGATTTCCGGGCGCTTTGCGCAGCGCACAGCTCTGCTGCGGCCCACGGGGATACGGTGCGCACCATCACCGATTGCCACGTCTGCCGCAGCGGGGAGGATATCCAGATCTGGGTCACAGCGGATGGATATCTGTACAACATGGTGCGCATCCTGGCAGGGACTCTGTGTGAGGCAGGGGCAGGCCGGTTGGACCCGGCCCGGGTCCCCGCGATCCTGGCCAGCTGCGACCGTGGGCAGGCGGGGCCGACCCTGCCTGCAAAGGGGCTGTTTTTGCACAGTGTGGAGTACGGCCTGGAAAAGCAGGCGGAAATATGACCCTGCGTGGACCGCTGCAGCAGTTGAAAAGGGGGGATCGAGCATGAAGCATCGGGATCGGCAGCCGCCGGAGGAGAATCTCTCCGCCGGGCGGGTAGAATATCTGGAGCAGGCCCGGCAGCGCCAGCGCCGCCGCCGCATCCGGCGTACAGCAGCCCTGGTGCTGCTGCTTACCGCAGTGGTGGCGTTTGCCACGGGACTGGTGGGCGCATCGGTGGCCAAAGCCAAGGACCTGGTGGATAGCATCAGCATCGCGCTGCGTCCGGATGCAGGATGGCCCCAGAATACCGGCATCCCGGAGCTGCTCCAGCTGGAGCCGCTGTCCGGCAGTTTTGTGGAGCTGGGCGAGGATGCGTGCGTGGTCTATTCCAATACCGGCAGCAGGCTGAATTTTATACAGAGCGGATATGCACGCCCGGCGCTGGCCGCCGGGCGTACCCGTTTTGTGCTGTATAACCGCTCCGGCAACGAGCTGCGGGTGGAGAGCCGCACCCAGAACCTGTATACCAAGACCACTGAGAACGGCCTGTATCTGTGCGCTGTGGCGCCGGATGGCAAGGTGGCCACCGTTACCGGAGAGGTGCGCAATGTGGCAGAGCTGGTGGTCTATTCCCCCACCATGACACAGCAGCTGAGCTGGGGGCTGACCTCGGCCGAGGGCATCCCCCTGCGGATGGAGTTTGCCCCGGACAGCCGCCGCCTGGCAGTGGCGGCTGTGACCTCCCGGTCCGGGCAGATGGTGACGAATCTCTATCTGCTGCCCCTGAACCAGGGGGACCCCCAGCTGCTGGCCTCCCAGCAGGACCTGATACAGTGGATGGGCTGGCTGAGCGGAGATGCCCTGTGCGTGGTATACAGCCATAGTGTGGTGCTGTATGATGCAAAAGGGGCCGAGCGGGGCCGGTACGATTTTCCCGGGCAGGAGATGACCGCCATCTCGCAGGATGCGGGGGGGCTGGGCCTTCTGCTCCGCTCTGGACAGCTGTCGGCAGCGGTGATGCTGGACCGTGGCCTGGGGGTGCAGTACAGCGGCGCTGTGCCGACATCCACAGGGGTGCTGCGGGCCGGGCAGAACTTTTATCTGCTCACGGACAGCGGCGTGGAGTGCTTTTCTCTGGCAGGGGAGCGGCTGTGGGGGCAGCAGACCCCCAACCGTCCCCAGGGGCTGCTGCCTGCAAAAGAGGGGGTGCTGCTGCTCAGCGGCAACTCTGTCCAGCTGCTTGCCCCGCCCCAGCCGGAAGAAAACACATAAAGGGGCCGCTCATGTTCAAGAATCCGTCATTTCTTTTTGATATCATATGCACAGTGGTCTGGCTGGTGCTGGCGGTGCGGTATGCCCGCAAGGGGCTGCTGGCCTCCATCATCCAGCTGACAGGCAACCTGTTCAGCCTGCTGGGGGCCTGGCGGCTCTCCGCAGTTTCGGCAGGATGGGTATTCCAGCAGTTTCTGGCTGGAGGGCTGCGCACGCAGGTGGCAGCCAGCCTGGCAGAGGGCGGGATACTGGACCTGGACGCTGTGGCCCGGCAATATGCCGGTTTTTTGCCCGCCAGCCTGCGGGATCCGGTGGTGGAAGCCTGCGAGCGCTCTTTGCAGGCGCTGCTGGAGAGCAACGCCGCTGCGCTGGCGGACACGGTGGTCCACGGCGTGCTGGAACCGCTGCTGACCCCGGTGCTGTCTCTGGCGCTGTTTTTTGTGATCTACGGCCTGCTGCGGATGCTGGTGAGCCTGCTGGTCACGGTGCTGGGGCTGGTCAATAAGCTGCCGCTGATCGGGGCAGTGAACCGGGGCCTGGGGTTTTTGGCCGGAGGGATCACCGGCCTGGTAGACCTATATCTTGTGCTGTGTGTGCTGTGGGCGCTGGTGGTCGTGACCGGCGGCAGCCTTTCGGCACTGAATGAGGCTGTCTTAGGGGACAGCGTTTTTTATCAAATGTTCAATATGGTAAACCCGTTTGTGCCGCATTGAGCCGGGCGGGAGCAAGGAGGGGACGCTATGGTTTGTATTCGATGCAAAAAACGCCCGGCGATCATCTTCATCCAGCGGATGGAGAACAGCCAGATGAAGCAGGAGGGCTTCTGCCTGCACTGCGCCCGGGAGCTGCATATCAAGCCGGTGGACGATCTGATGAAGCAGTTCGGGATGTCGGAGCAGGACCTGGACAATATGGAAGACCGGATGGAGAGCATGATGGAGGAACTGGGGGACGCAAACCCCCTGTCCATGATGATGAACATGGGCCTGCCTGGACAGGACCCGGACGGCCCGGAGGGTGAGGATGGCGAGGACCTGGTGCCCGGCTCCAGCGCCACCTTCCCCCTGGGGGTCACGGATGGAGCGGAGAAGGCCGGCGGGGAGACCCCCAAGGGAGACGGCGGCAAAAAGGGCAAAAAGCCCCGCCGCAAGTTCCTGGACACCTATTGTGAGGATCTGACCCGCAAAGCCCGGGAGGGCCGCCTGGATGAGATCATCGGCCGTGACCGGGAGATCTACCGCACCATCCAGATCCTGAGCCGCCGCCAGAAGAACAACCCCTGCCTGATCGGTGAGGCGGGCGTGGGCAAGACCGCCATTGCAGAGGGCATCGCCCAGCGCATCGCCAAGGGCGAGGTGCCTGCCGGGCTGAAGGACAAGGAGATCTTCCTGCTGGACCTCACCAGTCTGGTGGCTGGCACCCAGTTCCGGGGCCAGTTCGAGCAGCGGGTCAAGAGCCTGCTGGCAGAGGTCAAGGCTGCGGGCAATGTGATCCTGTTTATTGACGAGATCCACACCATCACCTCCGCAGGCGAGAGCGAAGGCGCTATGAATGCGGGCAACATCCTCAAGCCTGCCCTCTCCCGCGGGGAGATCCAGGTCATTGGCGCTACGACCTTTAACGAGTACCGCAAGTATATCGAGAAGGACCAGGCCCTGGAACGCCGGTTCCAGCCGGTGCGGGTGGAGGAGCCCAGCGTGGCGGACACCCTGGCGGTGATGAACGGCATCAAGCGCTATTACGAGGCGCATCATCATGTGCAGGTGCCTTCCGATGTGCTCAGCGCCATCGTCACCCTGAGCGAGCGGTATATCACCGACCGCTACCTGCCGGATAAGGCCATTGACCTGCTGGACGAAGCCTGTGCCTGCTGCAACCTGGCCCACCCGGTGATCTCTCAGTATCTGTCTATGGAGAAGGAGCTGGAGACCCTGCGGCAGGAGGAGCAGTCGGTGGAGACGGCCAGCGTCAACGAGGCCATCGACTACGAGCAGGTGGCCCAGCGCAAGACCCGCATTGCACAGCTGGAAAATGAGCTGCCCGCCTGCCAGGCAGCGGCCAGCGAGATCCAGGTGACCATGGAGGATGTAGCCAAGGTCATCGAGCTGTGGACCGGCATCCCGGCGGTCAAGATCCGGGAGACCGAGTTCGTCAAGCTGGCCGGGCTGGAAAGCGCCCTGAAGCAGAAGATCATCGGCCAGGATAAAGCCGTGCACCTGGTGGCGCAGGCCATCAAGCGCAGCCGGGCAGACCTGTCCGGCCGCCGCCGTCCCGCCAGCTTTATCTTTGTAGGCCCCACCGGTGTGGGCAAGACCGAGCTGGTCAAGCAGCTGGCCAGCCAGTTGTTTGACGGCCCGGACCCGCTGATCCGCCTGGATATGAGCGAGTATATGGAAAAGTATGCCGTCTCCCGGATGATCGGTTCGCCTCCGGGCTATGTGGGCTACGAGGAGGCAGGCCAGCTCACCGAGAAGGTGCGCCGCCGCCCGTACAGTGTGGTGCTGTTTGACGAGATCGAAAAAGCGCACCCCGATGTCATGAACATCCTGCTGCAGATCCTGGACGAGGGCAAGATCAACGATGCCCAGGGCCGCACGGTGGATTTCTCCAACACGGTGATCTGCATGACCTCCAATGCGGGCAGCAGCGATTCCACCAGCGGAAGCCTGGGCTTTAATAAGAGCGAGGCCCAGCGCAGTGAGGAAAAGACCCGCAAGGCACTGAGCCAGTTCCTGCGGCCGGAATTTTTGGGCCGTGTGGACGAGGTGATCTGCTTTGAGCCGCTGAGCCCGGAGACCCTGGAGGGCATTGCCGCACTGATGCTGGACGAATACAAGCCCGGTATGCAGGCCAAGGCCATTGCCTACAGCTATACCCCGGCGGCGCTCAAAGCGCTGGTGGAGCAGAGCCAGGGCGGCAAATTCGGCGCCCGTGACCTGCGCCGTGCCATCCGCAAGGCGGTGGAGGACCCCGCAGCAGAGATGCTGATCGACGGCAAGCTGGCCGCAGGCGGAAGCCTGACGGTGGATGCCGATGAAAACGGACAGATCGTTCTGCGCTGACCCGGCTGCCGCACTGCCGCTGCCCGGATAAAAGGCTGAGAAAATAAAAAAGAAAGGCATCCCGCCGTTCCCTTGGATAGGGGCGGCGGGATGCCTTTTATTCAGCTTTGGTGTCTTTGGGACAGCAGTGCTCCGGGCTTACAGCGCAGTCAGCCAGCCCACAGCGGTAATGGGGAAAAAGGCTGGTGAGCTGCATAGCGGTGACGACGCCCCGTACGCAGTTGAACAGGGAGCTGGTCATGTATGCAGTGGTGTCGTTGACGGCCTTCTCCAGCACCTTATACAGCCAAGGCCCAGCAGGGACGGTGGAGCGCAGATAAAAAAACAGGCGGCAGCCTGCCTGTATCAGGCTGGCTGCCGCCCGGTATCGCTCTTTGGTCTATCCCAGCGGAACCGTTATGGAACGGTCAGACAGGGCAGATCAGGACAAGACGAGCAGGGTGTTGACGATCAGGCCCACACCGGTCAGGCTGGAGCCGACCACGTAGGTAGCGCAAGCCAGGTCATACACCATGTTGGGCAGGCTGCTGGACATATGGCGGTTCAGGGCATTCAGGCCGGTATCGACCCAGTTGTTGGGATGCTGACGGCGGTAATCACGCACAGCGGTCAGGCCCTTGTACCAGCCGTACGGGGGGATGATCCAGGCCACCAGAGCCTCAAAAGCGGATGCGCCGCCCTGGGTATAGGTCATTTCCTGCTCATTCATCACATTATAGGATGCAGGCATCATCAAAGTCTTTTCCATGGTGTCCTCCTTAAATCAAATAGGATCCAAAGTCCTGTTTTAATAGGTTCCGGCGGTTGTTTCAACGGCGGTGCCGCTCTGCCGGAAAAACGAGCGGCTGGCCGTATTGGAACATATGCTATGCGGAAAGGGTTCAAGCCGTGATCCAGGCAATGGCGGTAACAGGCCACCAGGTGCTCAGGTTCATCGTGGTGTACACAGTGACCACTGCGTTCCACAGCGAGCGGCTTGCGTAGGAAATGGCATCATCCACGCCCTTGACCGCCAGGTCAAGCGCATCGGTAACGGGGTTGTCGGTAGTGGTCTTGTTGCGATGGATCCAATCACGGGTAGTGCCAATGGCCCAGACCATGTTGCCGATGGACAGAATAGCCGCAGCCAGACCCACAACGCTGCCGGTGGCAAACATACCGCCCCAAATGCCCTCGTTGGATTCGGACGCACCGCCGACCACATAGGTCATTTCTTCTTCCCTCATTCGCTCACAGCTTGCGGGCAGCATCATTTTATTCTCCATGGTATCACTCCTTCGACCAAAATTCTCGCATACGGGGCAAAGGCAGATCCTGCGCAGTGTCCGGTATGGAGTCAGGCAGAGACGGTAGAAACTGGTAAGCGCCTCTGTATTGTTATTTTACTACACTCGTCGGGTTTCTGCAAGAGGGGGGAAGTGAAATATTGAAAATACAGAATGTCGCATGAAAAACCATCGAAATCTTTGTGAAAAAAGTCTGCAATAATTGGCTTGGACACAAGATTTTTGCCCTCTGACAGGGGGCATGGCAAAGAAAAAGCGGTGCATAAAAACCGCCCCCTGCTGCGGGCAAAGGCGCACAGCAGGGGGCGGGCAAGGGGCACGGATCAGCCGGGGATACCGGCCCGGTAGAAATAGGGGTCGCTCTTAAAGCTGTCAAAGCTGTACAGCACCAGCACCTGGTCGTAGTGGTTGTCGGCGTCCAGGGCATCCAGGCCGTAGTTGTAGTTGCGGAAGTCCACAATGTCGATCTGGGCAAAGTTGGCGGTCAGATACGGCACAAAGCAGTTGGCGTAGCTGTCCTTCAGCACCAGGATGCGGCCCTCTCCATCGCCTTCAATGCGGCTCAGGCCGTTGTTGCCGTGGAGGAACATGGCGTACTTGTCGTAGGTGTCCAGCTTGTCCTCGGCGTACAGGGTGGTGGTCTCGCCGGTTTCGGGCTGACCGGGGGCGGTGACCTGGTAGATGGTCAGGGGGTTATCCAGGTCGTACCAGGTCAGCGTATCGGGCTGTGCGTTCCAGGTGCGGGCCTTGGAATAGTGGGTGCCGTAAAAATCCTGGATGCTGCGGGCGGTATGGGCGTCCCGGTCAAAGGGGGGCATACCCAGGGCATCGCACAGCTGCTGGTAGGCATAATAGGCGCCCAGCGTGGTCCAGTGGTGGTCGGTGCGGTAGTAAATATACTCCTGCTTATGCGGTTCCAGCGCAGCGGACAGGTCCAGCCAGCGGCCGCCAGCGTCGGTGACCGACTGAGCCAGCTGGGCCAGGTAGCCGTCCTCCTCCAGCACGGGGGCGTGGGCCGGCAGGTTTTCCGGGTAGATCGTGGAGGCCGAAGGGGCCAGCATCACGTTTACACGGCCGGGCCAGCGCTGGCACAGAGCCGTCAGGGCGGCGGTGTTTTTGGGCAGGGTGCGTTTCTCGCTGGACAGCAGGCCGTAGTGGCGGGGGAACATCTGTCCCTGCTGCCCCAGCAGGATGCCGCCGCTCTCGGTCTTTTGCAGCAGGGTGGTCTCCACCACGCTCTGCAGGCCGATCCACTGGTCCCGGGCAAAGACCTGGTCTTTGACGTACTGGGTGTAGTCGGTAAAATAATCGTTCAGCCCCTTGGCCGACAAAGCGGTCAGGTGGGGGCGCTGGGTCAGGGTGGTGTTTTCCATCTCGCTGTAAGTGCGGTCCGGTGTAAGCAGATCCAGCGCAAACAAGGCGGCAAAAAACAGGGTAAAGGCTGCGAGCACCGGGTAGCGGCCCAGTCTGCGCAGGATACCGGGGTGGGAATGTTGATCCATCCGGCGGATACCTCCTTTATCAGAAGTTGAAATACAGGAACGGGCTGTTGGTGCTGCCCACCACATAAGCGGTGGAGACGGTCAGCAGCAGCAGGACGGTGCCCACCCGGGTCAGGGTGTGGCTGCGCAGCTTGTCCCACAGCTTTTCGATCAGCGGGGTGCAGCATACCACCGACACGACCAGCAGCACACCGTAGTTGCGCAGGAAGTACAGCGGCGATACACCGCCGGTGGGGATAAACAGCCGCTGGAACAGCAGCCCGAACTCCACGCCGGGGTCATTGCCCACGAACATGGCCCAGCCCACCACCACAAAGAACAGTGTGTACAGGTGGGGCCAGATGCGGCCGCGTTTCAGGTAAGGCAGCAGGAACAGTTTTTCCACCGCCAGCAGCACAAAGTAGTACAGGCCCCAGCAGATAAAGTTCCAGTTGGCGCCATGCCAGATGCCGGTAAGCAGCTCCACGATGAACAGGTTCAGGATCTGGCGTTTCAGACCCTTGCGGTTGCCGCCCAGGGGGATATACACATATTCCCGGAACCAGCCGGACAGGGTCATGTGCCAGCGCCGCCAGAATTCGGTGATGGAGGCGGAGATATAGGGGTAGTTGAAGTTCTGCGGGAAGTCGAACCCCAGCATCTTGCCCATGCCGATGCCCATCATAGAGTAGCCGGAAAAGTCAAAATACAGCTGGAGAGAGTAAGCCAGGATGCCCAGCCATACCAGCGGGGTGGAGGCGTTGGCCAGGCCCACGAAGGTGGTGGAGGGGCTGTCGGCAATGCCGATGATATCGGTCCACAGGGCGCCGATGGCATCCGCCAGCAGGACCTTTTTGGCCAGACCGAAGGTGAACAGGGTCATGCCTTCCTCGATCTGAGAGGCGCGGTAGCGGCCCTTATAGATGTGCAGCTGGTTGGATACGTCCCGGTATTTGACGATGGGGCCGGCGATCAGCTGCGGGAACATGACCACATACGCGCCAAAGTCGATGATGTTGCGCTCGGCGGGCACATCCCGGCGGTAGACGTCGATGGAGTAAGACAAGGTCTGGAAGGTGTAGAAGCTGATGCCCAGGGGCAGCACCTGGATGCCCTGGATGGGGGCGAAGGAAGTGCCCAGCAGGGCATTGGCGCTTTCCAGCACAAAGTTTGCATACTTGAAGTAGAACAGCATCCCTAAGCTGCCGACCAGCGCCGCGATCAGGAAGAAGCGGCGCAGTCCGGGCCGCTGGTCAAAATGCTGGATGGCCAGTCCGCAGACATAGTTCAGCAGGATCAGCGACAGCATAACGGGGAAGAAGCGCACCTCGCCCCAGCAATAGAACACCAGGCTGCAGATAAACAGCACGGTGTTTTTCAGCTTGGGGGGCGCCAGGTAGTACAGCGCCAAGGTGATGGGCAAAAAACGGAACAGGAACATGATGGTGCTGAAAACCAAAAACGTCAGCCTCCTTTGTGGTTTTGTGATGGGGGGAGTGGGTGCTTTGGGGCAGAAAAATACCGGCACCGCCCGGCGGGGCAGCACCGGTATTTTGGATCGATCAGTTCATTGCTGCATCCACAGCGTCGGACAGTGCGTCGGCGTCCGCTTCCAGGGAGGCGATCACCATAACGACCTGGTCGTCCCGGCCGGAGATGATGGCCTTTTCCACATTGGCCTTGGCCTGGGCAAACTCGGCGTAGTTGGAGTAGAAGGCGGTCTGGTCCTCCTTATAGGTCTCCAGGGCGGTGCAGATCTCCTCTGCCTTGCCTTCGGCGGGCTGGATCACCAGCACAAGCCCGGCATCCCCGTTGTCGTTGCTCTTGACGCCCTTGTAGCTGCGCACAGTTTCCGGCGCAAGGCCAAAGTCGTACTCGATGCTCAGCGCATCCAGCTCAAAGGGGTTGGAGATGGGGTTAGCGGCCAGCAGCGCATCATAGGCTGCATCCAGACCCTGGCCATTGGTCTGTTCCTTGACAGAGCTGGTCTGGCTGGAGGCCGTGCTGCTGGAGGCAGGCGCGCTGGAGGAAGTGTCCTGAGAGGACGAGGAAGAGCCGCCGCAGGCGGCCAGCGCCAGGGCCAGCGCAGCCACAGCGCAAAGCAGATAAACACGTTTCATCATTGTTATTCCCTCTTATAGGCTCATATCCGCTGTCCGGGTGGACAGCCTGTCGCTCCGGGGGTGTTTCCGACGGAGGAACAAGTATTATCTTATCATATCCCTACCCAAAAAGCAACGAAGCGGCAGCGGGGCAGGGGCGCTTTCACCGTTGTTTCACCGATGGGCTGTTTCGCTCTGGGCGGCCTTTTGCAGCGCATCCCAGTACTGCTCAAAACACAGGCCGCTGGCGTTGATGCGGGCGGCATTCTCCACCCCCACATAGCGCCAGTGCCAAGGCTCGTAGGTGATCTCGGTAAAGGCTTCCATCCCCTTGGGATACCGCAGGATAAAGCCATATTCCCCGGCGTGCTGCTGCAGCCAGCGGAAAGCGGCTGTGTCCTCAAAGCCCTCGGTCAGTTCGGTGTGCTCCGGGCTGTTCAGGTCCGCCGCCAGGCCGCAGTTGTGCTCGGAATAGCCCGGCGGGTTGACGATGCCGGCGGCTTTTTCTTTTGCGGTGGCTTCGTCAAAGCCCTGGTTCAGGTAGTAGTTGGTCTTGTTGGTGTAGAGCTTGGTCTGGTACTCTACGCTGCGGTAGCCGCTCTGCATCCAGATGGTCACGCCGTCGGCGGCAGCTGCGGCCTGCATCTGCAAAAAGGCGTCACAGGCCGGGGTCTGCAAGGTCTTATTGATGGATGTGGCGGAGCCGCACTCCTTGGTGTCGAAGGTGTAGTCCGCCGGCATCTGGTGGTCGTGGTTCACCAGCACCATCAGCGGGTCGTCCAGCATGGCCTGCGCCTGGCTGGCGGTCAGTCCGCTGATGTTCTGGCTGGTATCCTCAGACGCAGAGGGGGCGGCAGACTCCGGAGCGGCGCTGCTGCTGGAGACGGTGCTGGAAGCAGCGGCGGGCAGGCTTTCGGCCTGGGAGGAGGCAGCCCCGGCTTTGGGGCCGTCGGTCAGGCCGCGCACCAGCAGAAAAACACCGCCCACAGCCAGACACAGCCCGGCTGTAAGCACGGCGATGCGGCGAATGGCCCGCTGGCGGCGACGGCGGCGCACCTCGGCCCGGGTCAGACGGCGGCGGGGCGGCGGAGAATAAGGGGTACTCATACAAAACCTTCTTTCGGAAAAAGGATAAATGGTATGGTTAATCTGCCCGCCGGTGGGGCATCCTATCCCCGGAGGCGAACAAAAATGAAAATGACAGCGCAGGAATATGGGCGGCGGGTGCAGCAGAACGGCCCGCCCTCCCCCTTGGCGCAGGACTGTCTGTGGGCTTTTCTGGTAGGGGGCGGCATCTGCCTTTTGGGGGAGCTGCTGCGCCAGCAGTATCTTGCCCTGGGGATGGAAGGGGAGCAGGCAGCGGCGCTGACCAGCTGCACCCTGGTGGCGGCGTCGGCGGTGCTGACCACCCTGGGCCTGTACCAGAAACTGGCGGCAAGGGCCGGGGCGGGGTCTCTGGTGCCTATTACCGGCTTTGCCAATGCCGTGGTCAGTGCCGCCATCGAGTTCAAAAATGAGGGCCGGGTGCTTGGCACCGGTGCAAAGATGTTTACCATTGCGGGGCCGGTGCTGGTGTATGGGACCCTGGCATCGGTGCTCTACGGTGCGGTGCTGTGGGCCGTTGGGTGCTTTTGATAAAAATACGTTTTGACCCGGCGGATGATTGCGCTTCAAGACCCTATTATAACACAGTTTCTTCTTAAAAACAGGCAAAAGAAAATGAAAAACCTTCATCCTGGGGTGGAAAGGGTTCTGTCCCCCTGGGAAAGGTATGCGATACAGGAGGGACAGACCCATGGCAACACGACATGGCGATACACTGCTGTTCAGCCAGCCGCCGGTCATTTCGGCCTGGGCGGCGGTGGGGGGCAAAAAAGAAGGGGAAGGCCCCTTGGCGCCCGGCTTTGATGAGCTGTGCCAGGACAACCGTTTTGGCCAGTCCAGCTGGGAAGCAGCGGAGAAATACCTGCAGCTGCGGGCTGCACGGCTCTGCCTGCAAAAAGGAAAGGTGGCGCAGCAGCAGATCGAGCTGGCGCTGGCGGGGGACCTGCAGGCGCAATGCACGGCTTCCAGCTATACGATGCGGGAGCTGGGGGTCCCTTTTGCAGGGGTGTTCGGGGCTTGCAGCACCATGGCAGAGACCCTGGCCCTGGGGGCGGCGCTGTGCAGCGGCGGGTATGCCCGCCGGTTGCTGGCCATGACTTCCAGTCATTTTTGTGCAGCAGAGCGTCAGTTTCGTACGCCGCTGAGCTATGGTGCGGTGCGTACGCCCACAGCGCAGTGGACCGCCACGGCAGCGGGCTGCTGTTTGGTGCAGGCGGAGGGGCGAGGTCCCCGGATCACGGCCGCTGCATTTGGCCGGGTGCAGGACTACGCCATCAAGGACATCAACAACATGGGGGCGGCTATGGCGCCAGCTGCGGCGGCCACTCTGCTGCGCTATTTTGAGGATACCCATACCGACCCCCAGGACTACGACTGCATCTATACCGGAGACCTGGGACAGGTGGGCAGCGGGCTGCTGCATGAACTGCTGGCAGCAGAGGGGCTGTTGGTGAAGAACCACCTGGACTGCGGGTGCCTGCTCTACGATCCGGCCCGGCAGAAGGTGAAAAGCGGCGCTTCCGGGTCGGGGTGCTGCGCCGCCGTGCTTTGCACCCGCATCCTGCCGCGGCTGGCCCGGGGCGGGCAGGAGCGGGTACTCTTTGTGGCAACCGGCGCATTGATGAGCCAGACCACGTTTTTGCAGAAAGAGAGCATCCCGGCGGTAGCCCATCTGGTGGAGCTGCGGGGGGCAGAAAATGGGGAGGGTGAAGCATGAATTATCTGTGGGCTTTTTGCGTGGGCGGGGCCATCTGCCTGGCAGGACAGCTGCTGATCGACCTCACCAGCCTGACCCCGGCCCGTATCCTGACCGGGTATGTGGTGGCCGGGGTGGTGTTGTCGGCGGCCGGTTGGTACGAACCGCTGGCGCAGTGGGCAGGCTGCGGGGCAACGGTGCCGCTGCTGGGGTTTGGGCATCTGCTGGCCAAGGGGGTGCGCACAGCACTGGCGCAGCAGGGTCCTATGGGGATCTTGACCGGGGGGCTTACCGCAGCCTCGGCCGGGATCACCGCCTGTCTGGTGTGCGGGGTGGTGTGCTCCTGGCTGGGCAGCAGCCATGACCAGAACTGAGAATCGCACGGCGGCGCAGAGGCGGAACTTGCCGCCGAAAAAGGCGTCGGAGGACGATTTCTTTGCCGTGTGCGGCCCGTCTGCGCCGCAGCAGAAGGTGGGAATACTGGTTCCGACGGAAAAAATGGACGACGATAGGGCGTTTTACTGAATCCTGGAAAAAATGGGGCAGCAAAAAAGTCTTGGCAATTTGAACAAAATCTTAACTTGATTTTCTCTCTCTCCAAGAGTATACTTTGGAACGCTGTGCCCTGTCGAGGGTGCAGGCAATGAGGAAAAGGAGGGAGCCTGGGGGCTGCGGCGCATCTCCCAGGCAAGAGAAACGTATGGAACAAATTTTGATCTGCCTGTCTGTCTCGCTGATCGCGGGGTTGCTGATGTCCCGCTTGGCCCGGGCGATCCACCTGCCTGCGGTCACTGCGTACCTGGTAGCGGGACTGCTGCTGGGACCCTTTGCGCTGGGTAAGCTGGGCCTGTCCGATCTGGGTATTGGCTTTGGTACCCTGGAGCAGGTGGAAGGCTACGGCATCGTGACCCAGGTGGCCCTGGGCTTCATCGCATTTGTCATCGGCAACGAGTTCCGCCTGGGTGCGCTCAAGAGTATGGGCCGTCAGGCCATTGCGGTGGGCGTGCTGCAGGCAGTGGTCACCACGGCGCTGGTGGATGTGGCGCTGGTGGCGCTGCACCTGGCCCGGCCGGACGTGATCTCGCTGTCCGCTGCGCTGACTCTGGGCGCGATCGCTGCGGCTACGGCGCCCGCTGCCACCCTGATGGTGGTCAAGCAGTATAAGGCAGACGGCCCCTTGACCCGCCTGCTGCTGATGGTGGTAGCCATTGACGACGCAGTGGGTCTGGTGCTGTTCTCGGTGTCCTTCGGCATTGCCGGTGCACTGGAGCAGGGCCGCATCGACCCGCTGAGCGTGGTGGCAGAGCCGATCGTTGAGATTTTGCTCTCGCTGGGCTTGGGCGCAGTGGCTGGCTGGGTGCTGAACAAGCTGGAGGTCTACTTCCACTCCCGCTCCAAGCGCATGAGCCTGTCTGTGGCATTCGTGCTGCTGACGGTGGGCCTGTCTATGGTGAAATTCCAGGTCGGGCCGGTGCACTGCAGCTTCTCGCTGCTGCTGGTCTGCATGATGACCGGCACCGTGTTCTGCAACATCTGCCCCACTTCGGAAGAGCTGATGGACCGTCTGGACCGGTGGGTCTCCCCGGTCAATATCCTGTTCTTTGTGCTCAGCGGTGCAGAGCTGGACCTGAATATCCTGACCAATCCCCTGGTGCTGCTCATCGGCGTGGTGTACATCCTGTCCCGGTCGGCGGGCAAGATCATGGGTGCCTATGGCAGCTGCCGCATGACCCATTGCAGCACCGATATCCAGAAATATCTGGGCATCACGCTGCTGCCGCAGGCCGGTGTGGCGCTGGGCATGGCAGCAGAGGCTGCCGCCCTGTCCGACGGACATATGGTGCGCAACGTGGTGCTGTTCTCGGTGCTGGTGTATGAGCTGGTAGGCCCCACTCTGACCAAGCTCTCGCTGGCCGCTGCCGGCGAGATCGCACCGGAGGGGCGGACCAGTGCCCGTACCCCCAATATCCCGGATGAGCCGGTCTCTCTGAACTGATACCCCTGCAATAAAAAATGACCCCCGCCCTGCTTCCCAGTCGAAGCGGAGCGGGGGTCTTGCTGTATCAAAAGCAGGTTCAGTTTGTCAGTCTGGCAAATTCTGCGGCCAGGGCTGCGTTGACCGACCGGACGGCAGCGGCCTCCGGTTTCAGCTCTGCCCGGTCATAGGTGAACAGACCGTTCACTTCCTCCTCTACATCGGTGAGCTGGGTGTATACCAGGGCCGACAGGCCGCAGCGCAGCAGAGGCAGGACCTTTTTCAGCTGCAATTTCTGGTAGCGCTGGGTCAGGTCTGTCCGGCTGGCGGCTTTGCCGTAGCCATAAACTTTGCCGGGGCTTTCGTGGCCGGGCATCGGCCAGGCGATGCCGCCGTATTCGCTCAGAGCCACGGTCCGGCTGCCGGGCTTGACCCGGAGGGGATAGAAGTAGCTGTGACGGGAGTCTGCGTCTCCGCCGCCTTGGTCGTACCAGCCGCTGGCTTCGTCCACCAGACGGGTGGGGTCCAGTTGGCGCAGAGCGGCGGTGGCGGCTGCGGCATCGAACTGCCCCCATCCCTCGTTGAAGGGGACCCAGCAGCCAATGCAGGGGTGACAGCGCAGCGCCTGCACAGTGTCGGTCAGCTCCCGGCGGTATTCGTCCCGGGCGGCGGCATCTCCCCGGCCCAGCAGCCGGCAGCGGGAGGGACCGTCCGGCATCCGGCGCAGCAGCGGCAGCAGAGCGTTGGTCAGGTAGGTGACGAACCAGAGCTTGTACGGCGCACCGCCGTTGACCATGTCCTGCCAGACCACCAGCCCCAGGCGGTCGCAGTGGTAATACCAGCGCTGGGGTTCGATCTTGGCATGCTTGCGCAGCAGATTGAAGCCCAGCTCTTTGACCCGCTGCAGCTCCTGCTCTACCGCTGCATCGGAAGGGGGCGTGTACAGACCTTCCGGCCAGTATCCCTGGTCCAGCAGACCGTTCAGCAGCAGGGGCTTACCGTTCAGGCAGAAGCGCAGCACCCCTTGGCGGTCCGGCGCACAGCTCCATTTGCGCAGCGCAAAGTAGCTGTGGACCTGGTCGCCGCCAGGAACAGCTACGCTCAGGTCATAGAGGAAAGGATGGTCCGGACTCCAGGGGAAGAAGTGCTCCTCCGGGATATCCAGCACCAGTTCCCCCTCCTGGTCGGCCTCGTCGCTGCCCCAGTCCTCGGCAATGCAGACGCCGCCGGCCCGCACCGCAGCCCAGAGGTTTGCCGCGCCGCCGGGCTGGCTGGTGTGTGCCCGCACCCGGACCTGGCGCTGGTCAAAGTCCGGCTCCACAGTCAGGGAGCAGATGTAATTATCCGGGACCCGCTCCAGCCAGACGGTCTGCCAGATGCCGCTTTGCGCAGGGTAGAACATCCCGCCTGGGTGCAGGGATTGCTTGCCTCTGGCGCCGGGGCTGCGGTCGGTGGGGTCCTGCACGGCGACCCAAAGCTGGTCATCCCCGGCGGGACAGAGCAGGTCGGTGATGTCCAGTGCAAAAGGCCAGTAGCCGCCTTGGTGTTCCCCGGCCTGCTGACCGTTCACCCATACCGTGCAGCGGTAGTCCACTGCACCAAAGTGCAGAAGCACCCGTCCGCCCTGACCAGCTGGGGGCGAAAAACTGCGGCGGTAGTGCAGCCATTGGCCGGGTTCCAGGGTGCGGTTGACCCCGGAGGCACGGCTCTCCGGCGAGTAGGGAACGAGGATCTCTCCGTCCCACTGCGCAGGCAGCTGTGCTGTAGAAGTAATTGCGTACTGCCAGCGGCCGTTCAGATTTTCAAAGCTGTCCCGCCGCAGGGCTGGACGGGGGTATTCGGGTAATGGGATGGACATAGGATACACCAGCTTTCTTGTGGAGTTGTTGGGCAAACGTCGTCCGTGTAGGGCAACTATCAGAATAAGTTGACCTGTAAACCATAAACTTTGTGTCTTTGCCAAAGCCTCTCCCTTTCGGGAGAGGTGGCACGGCGAAGCCGTGACGGAG
>OFMF01001134.1_pt1 | contig 22404 bp, 19 predicted proteins | sample 1541771 | NCBI WGS metagenome assembly OFMF01 (sample SAMN04209235, study PRJEB22552) | human gut metagenome | biome: gut; material: feces | host: Homo sapiens | place: USA: Oklahoma
TTTCTTATTTTTTGTAGTTCTTTTCTATGAGAAACGTTCCCCGATTCAGGGTTGATTTGTCATGAATTGTCGATTCTGATTTTTGAAAAATTATTGAAATTTATCTTTTTAAACTTGAAGATATATAACAGTCTCTCTGATAGACCATCATCTTTGGATTTATACTATCATGTATTCACTAAGACCATAAATCTCCATAGCCGCCTTATATGTAATCTCGTGTAAATACATACGTCGTCCTATATCCATTCTTTCTTCTAAACTGTGCTTCATGTGACACCTCCATGATTCCATTATTATATAAGTGACTACCTTATAAAAAATGGTACTCTTATATATAAATAATGTCTATAATAATTGGGTTGGTGTCTACTTTTAGATTACCACTTCATTTCTGCTCCTTTTGGACTTCCTCCTGCCTCCCCTCCACCTCAAAGTCCAATCCGCCGCTATTTCTCACTCCACCACGCAAAAAAGGCGGATTGCTTTGCAATCCGCCAGTCTCAATCAACCAGTCTAAACCTCCATCAGCCAATTCCACCAAGTAAAGCTCCTGCAATAAGTGCAACAAGTGAAAGTGGGACAAGGACATATTTGCCAAGTGGTACAAACCACTTTCCAATAGGCTTATCTGCACCTGCATTAACAGCATCAACAGCAACCTTCTTTCCTGCAACCCAGAAGAACATAATTGCTGCGAGCATTGCGCCAAGTGGGCAGATATAGATAGATACTGCGTCCATCCAGCCTGATACAATACCCTGTATTACAAGTGACACAACACAGCCAGCCACTGCAATAATTCCAACAGATGCAACACGGTTAAGCTTAAGCTTCTCCTGAATAGTTGCAACCGGAGCTTCATACAGATTAACAAGTGAGCTCATGCCGGCAAACAGAACACATACATAGAATACAATTCCTACAATCTTGCCACCCGGCATACCATTAAATACATTTACAAGATAGATAAACATAAGTCCGGGACCACCTGAAGATAACTCGGCACCGCCTGCTGCCATACCTGGAATAATAACAAATGCAGCTAATAAAGCAGCAATAGTATCAAATACAGCAACATTTCTTGCTGAAGTAACAACATTTTCCTTATCACTAAGATATGAACCATAGATAACAGTTCCGTTACCTGCGATAGACAGTGAGAAGAACGCCTGACCAAATGCATATATCCAGAGCTTTATATCAAGAAGTCCCTTAGGATTAAGAGTAAAAATGTATTTATAACCTGCACTTGAACCAGGAAGCGTGAAGATATATATTCCAAGTCCTACAAACATGATGAAAAGCAAAGGCATCATGACCTTGTTTGCTTTCTCAATTCCGCCTGCAATACCAAGTGCCATAATAACAGCAGTTACAACTATCGCGATTATAAGCCACATATTATTGCCAAATGAGCTTGCTGTACTTCCAAACATACCACCAATAGCTGACATATCATTGCCCATTGCTGAAAGCTTTCCGGAAAATGCAAGATAAGTATATTTGAATATCCAGCCAACAACTGCAGTATAGCCCATTGCCATAGCCAGTGAGCCAAGCACAGGAATAAAACCAATTGCCTCACCTGCTTTTCTCTTTCCTGTACGCATCTGCATACAGTCGCCAAATGCTTTAATAGGTCCGCCCTTAGTCGCACGGCCAAGTGCCATCTCCTCTATAACACCTGTTGAAGCTATAAGTATTACAAATATTACATAAGGTATTAAAAATGTCATACCACCCCATGCAGATACCATATATGGAAAACGCCATATATTTCCCATTCCTACTGCCGAACCGATACAGGCAAGAATAAAACCTGTACGGCTCTTAAAGCCATCTCTTTCCAATTCAATTCCGTTATTTCCCATAACTTTAGTTCCTTTCTTTCTCATATTGTGAATAGCCACATTTACTATACATTTTCCTGCAAAGATATCTTATACACAAAAAAGCAAAGAAACCATTACCCCTTCCGGGTCATGGCTCCTTTGCCTTTGATGTCTGTATAATATACCATTGTGTTATTCCTGTAAAATACATGTTGGTTATCTAACCATAACCAAAAATAATAGTTAAACTACATAATCCACATCTGCGCCAGATACATCACAACTGGCATCGTAATAATTGAAAACAGCGTTGACAGGCAGACCATACATACCGCCCGCTCATAATCCTGTCCGAATTTCTGTGCAAATATTGCCGTACTCGTTCCAACTGGTGTTGCCGCAGCAATCAGTGTAATCATTCCAATCTGACCATGTCCCACCGGTATAATATAAAGTACAAGCAGTGTAAGCAACGGAATTATTATAAGCCTGACAAACGATGCCAAATACAGGGATGGATTAAGCAGTAAGTCACAGATTCTGACACATGACAGATAATATCCCAGTACTATCATGGCTGCAGGTGTATTAAGTGCTGCAACTCCAGCCATCGTGCTGTTTATTACACCTGGCAGTTTAATTCCCGTATTAAAAAGAAACAGTCCTATAACAAGTGATATTGTCACAGGATTGACAAATACCTTTTTTATATTTATCATATCCTTGCGGCGGGTTATTATCACAATATCGTATGTCCACTGCAACAGATTAAGAATACTGGCTCTTTCAGAAGATGCTGCGCGTGCTGTCAGTGAAAGTCTTGGAGATGCCGGCGAAATAAGGCTCTGTCTCCGCTCAAGTGCAGTTCTTGTCAGCAATGTACTTAAAGATTTTATCCATGAGCACCCTCATGTCAGCTTTTCAATATCTTCTGAACCAAAAGGGTGTGACCTGCTGATTGATTCTGTCTCATCAGCTTATGATATTCCAGACAATGCACATCTTCTTATGACAGAAGAAATCTGCCTTGCCGTTTCATCATCACATCCACTTGCCCATACCGGACACATATCAGTAGAACAGATGATGGACGAGAAATTCATTGACCTTGCAGATACTCCATCTTACGCCGGAGTGTTCAATTCAATATTCAGTAAATGTAAGAAAACTCCTCAGATAGCCTACTCATGCAATGATTACATATTACAGGGCAAGCTCATAAGTCTCGGTCTTGGAGTATCATTTGTTGCCTCTGTAACATGGACAAGCAGCAGCCTTCCTGAAAACATAAGCCTGCTGCATATAGATGACTGTCCACATTTCAGAAGCATTTATTATCAGCCGCTTGGCTCATTCTGCTCAGAAAATCAGCGAATCTTCGAGCACCAGCTTGAAGAATATTTCAAGAAATTGAATAAATAATGCACCTGTGTATTTTAATGCACTTCTAATGGTGTGTCTTCACCGGCTGCAAACTGCACAACACTCTTAACTGAAGACTCAACCATGTCAGACACAGCCTGATCTGTGAAAAATGCAATGTGAGGTGTGACAATAGTATTCTGGAAAGACTTAAGTATGATGTAATCGTGATTAACAACAAGGTCATCATACTTACGGTCTGTACGGATAAAATCATCTTCACCCTCGCAGCAATCAGTTCCAACTGAACCAATCTTGCCACTCTCAACAGCCTCAATCAGATTCTTTGTATCAACAAGTGCACCTCTAGCCGCATTTATAAGGATAACGCCATCCTTCATCTTTGCAATTGAATCCTTATTAATCATATGATATGTCTCATCACTTAAAAAAGTATGAAGCGAGATAATATCTGACTTAGCGTACAATTCATCAAGCGTTACATATTCAACATTTTCAAGGTCTTTTGCAGGGTATGGGTCATACGCAATAATCTTACATCCAAATCCTGAAAGATTCTTAATTACTGCCTTTCCAATTCTTCCTGTTCCGATAATACCTACTGTCATATTCTGCATTTCTCGTCCACATATAGGACCAAGTGAATAATCCGCTGTGTGCGAACGCATCATTACATACAAAGCCTTGCGGATACACATAAGCATAAGCATTACTGTATAATTGGCAACTGAATATGGCGAATATCCGCTGTGTGCAACACGGATTCCAAGGCGCTTTGCTGCCTCAAGGTCAACACTGTTATATCCGATTGTCCTGAAACCGATATACTTAACACCTTCTGCTGCAAGCTTTTCAAGAACAGGTGCTGACAAGTCACACATGCCATCGCACACCGACATAGCCTCACAGCCTTTGACACTTTCTATATCATCTGCTGTAAATCCGCTTCTATTAATCTGTAATTCCACCTTGTATACATTTGCAAATGTATCAAAATACTGTTTTTCATCTGGACGAACGCTGAATGCTGCTATCTTCATAATGTTTCACTCCTCCTACTTAATCCACTCGTATGTAAGTTTTCCAAGAATCTCGATTCCCTTAACAATCTGTTCATCAGAAGGTGTCGAATAGTTAAGTCTGAATCCATTAGATTTCTGGTTCTCATCTGCTAAGAACGCTGCTCCCGGAACTGAAAGAACGCCTCTGTTAATGGCCTCCCTTACAAATGGTGCAGAATCCATTCCATCTGGCAGGAATGCCATTACAAAAAGTCCACCCTCAGGGTGACCGAAGGTTACTGAAGGATGGAATTCCTTCTTCATGCACTCCATCATGAGATTACATTTATGCTCATACACCTTTCTTGAATCCTCGAGATGCTTGTCAAAATCATAGTTATTAATATATTCATTACAAATGTACTGGAAAAGTACAGTTGAATGTACATCTGTGCACTGCTTTGCAACTGTAAGCGGTCCTGTGAGCGACTTGTTGAACACAAGAAAGCCAAGACGGAATGCAGGTGCCATTACCTTTGAGAAGCTTCCTGCATATATAACCCTGCCCTCTGTATCCATTGATTTGATAGTTGGCACATTTTCACCTGCAAATCTTAATTCACCGTAAGGATTGTCCTCTAATATTGCGATATCATATTTGCAGCAAAGCTCATACACTTTTTTTCTCTTCTCAAGAGAAGTTGTGATTCCTGTAGGATTCTGAAAAGATGGAATTGTGTATAAAAGCTTTGCATCAGGATTAGCCTTTAAAGCCTCCTCAAGCGCATTTATATTCATTCCGTCCTGCTCCATTGGGATTCCTACAAGCTTTGCACCGTAAGAACGGAATGTATTAAGGCAGCCTACAAATGCAGGCTCTTCAGTAAGCACAACGTCTCCTTCATTAACAAGTGCCTTAGTTGTAAGGTCCGCACACTGCTGTCCGCCTGACACTATGAAAAGCTCATTATTCTCAAAATCAAAGCCTTCCTTCTTCTCAAGGTATTTCTTCATGGTATCACGCAGAGGTGTATAACCTTCACTCAGTCCATACTGTAATAAAGAGACAGGATTCTCGCTGAGTCCCTTTGCTGCTATCTCTTCTATCTCCTTGCATGGGAATGTCTCTGCTGACGGATTGCCACCACCAAAAGATATAATATCCTTGCTTGCTCCTAACTTAAAAAGTTCTCGTATCATCGAACCATGTACACCTGATAAACGATTAGAAATCTCGTATTCCATATATATATTTCCTCCTTCAAATACTTGCTAATGTAAAAAAGGGGCCAGAATCCCCTAAAGATTTCCGGCTCCTTTGCCTTTGATAATGGTATCATAACCCCATTTGTCATTCCTGTAAAATAAATGTTGGTTATTAAATCATAAATCGTAGTAATAGTTATTCTTTTTAAATATTATAAAATTATCAGATAACTTTTCACTTATCCCAGCTTCCCTCTTTTCTTAAGATATTAGAATTTGCCCTCATCTGAAGCCTGCTCAACAGAAACGGCAACTGCTACTGTAGCACCAACCATTGGGTTATTACCCACGAAATTCTTCCGTTTAATAATATATTTCACTATGTCATGTAATGTTCAGTAATGATTTCAAATTAACCTATTACACGCTATTACCTAAATATTATTATGCTTACCAATATTATTTTTTGAAATATGTTATTTTCTACAATGTTGTCCTGTCGTTGACTTTGCCTGATTCTGACATTATCACACTACACATAACATCAAGTGTCTAACACGTTTTTATTATATCATCACCATCTTTTTTTACAATACTAACGCTTATGAAATATACTAATAAAACAAGGTCAGTCTTTCCACACCATGATGATTCCAAGACTGACCTTAATGTCACTAATTCATATTCTGTTGCAATTCTTTTATGTTGTCCAAATCAGACAAATCCATTCCTTCATATCTCTCAACAAAATCTATCAATGTTGATTTACGAACCTTCAGACTACCTAACCGAAGTGCAGGTAATAGTTTTCTGTTAATCAGCTCATATACCAGATGCACATTCACCCCTAACACCGCTGCCGTCTCACGCACATTGTACAAAAGCTTTTCGTCTTTTGAATAGCATTTAAATCTGTGAAATACGCTAAATACAGACTGAACAATTTCCAATATGTTTGATCCCAAATCAAAGCCTTTTCTTCACTCGCTTTTATAATACGTGGAAAAACATAATTTGTAGAAATCATTTTTTATTTGTGCTTTTTATTTCCGCTACCAGTTCTTCATACTTACGTTCGTCAATAATATATTTGCGTTTAATCAGTATATAAGCAGCTCCTATAGAAATTACCGGAACAGCTACAATTCCAAGACGCAATATAAATCTTTGTCCGGCATCTGCTGTCTGAATAAATTTATCTGCCTGTACAATTACATTTTCCGAAGTAAGTTCTCCTGTACCAGCTTTTATTTCTAATCCGGATATTTTCTGACTGATTGCATAAATATTGCTTATAATCAGTATTAACGCAACAACCGCCTGATCAACTGCACTTGCCAGCTTTGTTGCAAAAGATCTTACTGCTGAGATAATACTGTCATGTCGTTCATGAAACCGGACTTCATCATACTCTATGGTATTATTTAACATGACAATCATCGTCATATTAAATGCTCCTTGTGAAAAGAAGATCAGAAAACCGATGATATTCAGTAAAACAACACTCTTTGGTAAAATGTAGCCTACACTCATAAAAAGCATATACCCAATGACCGTAATGATGGTAGCTGCAGTTATAATCTGATTTCGTGTGAATTTTGAGGAAAGCCACGCAAAAGATGCCTCTGATATCAGCGTTCCTAATCCATACATAATTGTAAACCAAAATACAAGACTGCCACCTACAGAATATCCAAATTCAAAATAAAAGAAATTCATTCCAATCATAATCAGAAGACCATTTCCGATTTGGAATAATAAACATGCAATTCCAATCACTATCAACTGATCATTTCTCAGGAATATATGAAACATATCTTTTAATGACAGTGTTCTCTTCTTTTCCGGTCGTTTTCTCTCTTTTACTCCAAACACTGTAAGTAGCTGGAAACCAATAAAACAAAAAGCAATCACAATCGCAGCCGTCCGATATGCCATAATCGCATTTCCAGCTACCATATCAGGGAGCAGACCTGCAACAGAAAACTGTCCGATACAGATAAAAATTCCCTGTACGGTTACCAGCCAGTTCCGTTCTCCCGGATCTGATGTAAGACTCGGCAGCATTCCCCAATAGGCAATATCATTCATTGTGTAAGTCATTCCCCATAAAAGATATCCCACTCCAAAAAATGCAACAAATCCCCATCCTTCCGGCCTTACTGTAAACAAGCAGATAATTATCAGGCTGTTTAAAATTACTCCTATAAAAATCCAAGGTTTAAATTTTCCGGCTTTCAAATGCGAATTTTCAATAATAATTCCCATCATTGGATCATTAATGGCATCCCACAGCAGACACACTACCATAATTGCTGATATTACTGCATATTGGGCAACTGTCAGTTTCATCGTATATTGAATATATGTAAGAAGAAACATAGAGATAAGTGCATACGCCATATCTCTTCCGGTTGCTCCTATACAATAGCTCCATTTTGTGCGTTTATCCAATTTATTGTTTTCCATATACGACTCCTCCCTCTCTCTATTTCTTCAGCAGTCTTTTAAAAGCCTGCAGATATTTTTTATTTGCATTGTAAACTAACATATCGATTAACTTCGGAGTTGCAATTCCACCACTGGTTGCAATCAGTCCTTCCAGATTTCCTTCTTCGACTCCCATTTTTACCATTTTAAAGGCCGGGTCCCGCTCTGATTTTCCCCGAAGTATAATCTTAAGTCCGATATGTACGACTCCACGAACAAATTTTCCAAACATTGAGACATTTACCACATCCTGATAGGAATCGTAAACCGTATACTCTCCACGCTTTTTTCCTTTGTCATGTTTCGGTTCACCGCCTAATAGCTGATAAAATTGTTCTGCACTGATTTCCATTCCATGTGGCTGCTCTCTAAAATAATCCGGAAACAGTTCTCTTTCATTTCTAAAATAACTATTTCCTACTACTTCCATATTCGCCTTTAATTGCAAATCATGTACCGATGCTCCGATACAGATCTGATATTTGCCGCTTAACATGGAAAAGGCTTTTTTCTCTACATCATAGACTGAAAAACTTCTTTCATCCAGCTCTAGTATAACTTCTTTTTCTTCTCCCGGATGCAGATATATTTTTTGAAATCCCTTTAGTTCTATATGACTTCTGATAACATCTGATTCGTTCGGGCAGATATATAACTGTGCTATTTCTGCTCCACTCACTTTTCCGATATTTTTAATTTTAAAACGAATTTGTATCTTTCCACCACTATATACTTCCGGTACATTCAATTCCGAATAGGAAAAAGAAGTATAGGAAAGTCCATAACCAAACGGATATTTTACCGGAACATGGAATGTCTCATAGTAACGATAACCTACAAAAATGCTTTCCCTGTATTCTACATCATCATTCGGAGGTGCAAAATATCTCCATGCCGGGGTATCTTTTTCTGAAAACGGAATTGTCTCTGCCAATTTACCGGATGGATTCACCTCTCCACTGATTAAGTCAGCAACAGATTCCCCTACAGCCTGTCCTCCGAGGTACATGTGAAGAATTGCTCCTACATTCTTTTCAAAACTAAAATCCATAGGCGCACCACCGAAACTAATTGCTGCAATATGATTTTTTCCGACAGTTTCTGCAATTTCATCCAACAGCTCTTTCTGATTTTGAGGGATTTTAAGATTTTTCCTGTCGTATCCTTCTCCCTCGTAAGATTCTGTAAGACCGATAAAATATAGAATTACACAATCCTTTTTTCTATATTCCTGTTTCAGTTTTTCTATCGTATCCTGTAGTTGCTTTTCTCCTAATTCTTCCTTTTCATTCTGATATCCCTGTATATAAGTTACCTGATATCCTTTTTCACGTATTGCTTCAATCGCATTTGTCATCTTCATCGGCTGGATATGACTGCTCCCACCTCCCTGAAATCGCATCTGCCTGGCAAGCTCTCCAATAATTATTACCTTCTTCTCTTTTCCAATTGGCAAAACACTATTATTTTTCAAAAGCACTGCACTTTCATTTTCTAGTTTACGTGCCACCTGATTCTGTTCTTCCATATCTACCTCATAATTTTCTTCTATATTTTTATGAAGTGATACAAAATTCTGCAGAACATTCTTAGTCCAGTTATCCAGTTCCTGACCCGTAATCCGGCCATCCTTATACGCTTCCTTTAACACATCTGTGTGGAAACCTTTCGGATCTGGCATTTCCAGTGTAAGACCATTTTTCATACAGCTTACAATATCATTTGCTGCTCCCCAATCCGACACCACACCACCTTGATATTTCCATTCTTTTCTCAGAACATCTGTCAGTAAGTATTTATTTCTTGCTCCAAATTCGCCATTAATCCTGTTGTATGAAGCCATTACAGAAGTCGGTTTTGCTTTTTTCACAACTTCTTCAAAAGCCGACAGATATATTTCCCTAAGAGTTCTTTCATCAATCTGGCTATTGGATGTCATTCGTCTTGTTTCCTGTGAATTAACAGCATAATGCTTTAAGCTCGTACCTATTCCAAGACTCTGTACACCTTCGATATATCCCGTTGCCAGCTTTCCTGTCAAATACGGATCTTCACTGAAATATTCAAAATTTCTTCCGCATAAAGGAGAACGCTTGATATTGATTCCGCAGCCTAGCACAATGGATATCTGCTCTTTTTTTGCTTCTTTCGCAATCGCTTCACCCATCTTTTTAACAATAGCAGGATTCCAACTGCAGGCTATTGCACTTGCAGTTGGAAAACAGGTTGCTGGCTTACTGGTTTCAATATCCCCAACCTTTTCCTGCTCCAGTTTTCGAATCCCATGTGATCCGTCTGTCATCATAATAGAGGGGATTTTTCCATTACAGTCATAAGTATGCCAGTCACCAACACCGCCTAAAAGCCGGATTTTTTCATCTATTGTTAACTGTTCGCATATTTTATCAATGTTCATCGCTTTTCCTCTCTTTTAATCTCTTAATTGCATTTTATCTATTTCCGGCATATAATTATATCGATTTATCGTGTTTTATGTCAATTTATCGTGTTTTTGACAGGAGGAATCACCTATGTATAAAATGAAGTCAGACATCAATTTTTCACTCACACATGAACTGTTGGAAAATGCAGAAAATGAACGGATACATACATCTTATGCACAGGAAAAGGCAATTCTCGAATGTGTTTCAAACGGAGATATTCATGCATTGGAGAATACTTATTATTCACTCCCAACAACTGTTTACGGAAAGATGACCTCTTCCAATTCCAAATTAAAATTACTTTTTTATGCAAGTATTGCTAATACAACTTTAGTTACCAGATATGCCATCGAAGGAGGACTTAATGAGGAAACTGCTTTTTCCTTAAGTGATGTATATATACGAAAAATGGAACAATGTACCGATGTTGACACTTTAATGAAATTAAATGAACAGATGGCTATTGAATTTACGCTTCGTGTTGCTGAGGCAAAAAAGACGCCAAAAAATTACTATTCACCAGCTATTTCTCGCGTCATTGATTATATCTATCATGGAAAAAATAAAACTTTAACCTTAAATCAACTGGCATCTTTAGTTAATTTAACACCTAAATATCTGTCTGCCCTGTTCCATAAAGAAACCGGACAGACGCTTACTGTTTTTATCCATAAAGTTCTTATCGAAAAGGCACAGAATTTACTGGCACATTCCGACTATAGTCTGGGTGAAATCAGTACTTACTTGAATTTTTCATCTCAAAGTTATTTTATTTCTATTTTTAAGAGATACACTGGTATAACTCCCGGACAATATCGTAAAATGCATCGCCAGATTAGTTGGTAAAATAGAAAATAAAATAAGAATATCGATGATTAAACGTTACTATCGCCAGAACTTTTCTCGTCTTGAAGATAAAAGAATCGTCAGTGGTGACAGTATGTAACCGGAATTTCACAGCGGAGAGATTGCGTGGGTATCACAGCAGGATACCCTATGTGATGGTGAGATAGGTATATTCGGACTGAACAATGAGGCTTATATTAAAAAGCTGAAAAGATATGCAGACAGACTCTATCTCGTATCACTAAACAGCAAATACTCTCCTATTGAGATAAAAGAGTCTGACCGTCTGGATGTATTCGGAAAAGTGGTCGGCAAAATTAATTCTAATGATGTACCAGATTACCGGTTTTAATGAATTATAACGAAAGAAGTGATTAAATGAAAATAATTAATAATCTTAAGGGAATACGGACACAGCGAAAAATCGCCCAAAAGCAGCTTGCCATGGACACTGGATATGATCCCCGCACTATCCGCCGCGTTGAGCTGGGCGAATGCTGTCCGTCCGCAGAATTCATGTTTGAGATGTCCGACTATTTTGGAGTCCCGATTGAGGAAATATTTGCACTTGATAAATCTACAGAATCAGTACAGAGAGGAAAATAAGGATGAGCGATGCAGAGGTCAAAGATTTAAACCAGATAAGTAAGAAGGATATCTACCACACTCCATCCGGCAAATATATCCAGTTCATCCATGATCATTCGGAAAAAACATTTGATGCGTGGGAACCCCTACCGGACGGAAGTCATCGGCTGCTCGAGAGCCAGAGCACTACTATTGAGACATTTGATGAATTTAAAGAAAAAATTATAGGTAAAAACTAACATTAATCGTTATTCTTTGCTTATTCTAAATAAACGTTTTTGCATTCCCACAATCAATATAAGATGGGGACACGGTAGACACAACGTAATCTGTTCGTACAATACACTTTAATGACCAAAATATGCCTCGTGGCGATGCCGTACAAACAAAGAAACAGAGCAAATCGTTTTTTTCGATTTGCTCTGTTTCTTTAACTATCTCTGATTTTTTTGCATTTCTTCCATTTTCTCACAAAATTCATCCTGAGATATTTGATCCATCACATATTGTTGAAATAATATGCCGGTCTTAGAGATATCCTTCATTGGATTTGAAGAAAACGGACGTTCCTTCAATTCAACATGATTCACATAATCCTGAAAGACCTGAAATCCTGGGATATCCAATTTTTCTTCACGAATCACATCAAGTCTGGCCGGAAGACGTTTCATGCATTCTGCATAAGCAATATTTCCTTCTCTGCTTGCGGCATATTTCAGGAATTTTATTGCCGCTTTCTCATGCTCAGATGCCTTGTTTAACACATACTGCCATGTAGCGATGTTGGTAGCATTCTTTCGAAATCCCGGTAATGGTGCCACCTGGATTTTTTCCATTCTGTAAGCTCCGGCACATTCAAAAGTGTTTATGGCTCCGCTATACATAAAAATACTGCCGTATTTTCCATCCAAAAATTTCTGTTCAATTTGTTCATACCGGTCTGTGATCTGTGAAATCGGAACTTCTCCGTTTGCTGTCAGATCGTGAAGAAAGCTGAGTGCTTCTCTCGTGTTTTTATTCTCCCAGTCGTAATAGTCTCCTCCGAAGAGATTTACAAATTCCGAAAGTTCATTGTACACATAAGACTGATCCCATGCTCCTCCATATCCGTAGACATCGTTGCCCAGGTTTTCTTTCAAAAAGGCAGCAAAATCTTCCTGCGTCCGGATCTCCCGGTCTCCTGTGACTTCCCGGTTTACCCAGAATACCATAATATCCATAAGGTAGGGGACAGAATAAACTTTACCATCTTTCATCGGTACATTCTGCATATAACTTTCCGGATAACTGGATAACAGTTCTTTCGTCATCACCGTATCGTTCAATGGTTTCAGATAATCTTTGTATTTAAATTCACTGATCATCTCATCATTGACAGAGAAGATATCGATTGAAGAATCTCCGGCTTCCAGAATCGTGGAGATTTTAGCCTGCCGCACATCTGCATCTGCAGGGCAGGCTATCGTCTCTATCTCAAGATTCAGTTCTTTTTCTGCATTTTCTATAAATTTTCTGAATCCGGGAGATTCTGCATCTACGTGCATGATGGTTAATTTTTCTTTCTGCAAATCCGTATCCTCTGTATGGACTCCATCCTGTCGATCCCTGCATCCGGACATCAGCAACAAAAATCCAATAAAAGCACCTAATACATACTTCTTCAAGTTCTGCTCCTATCTAGGCCAGCGTTCTTCTTTTCCAGGAAGTTCCGGGAAGCTGTTATGTGGTTCTGCCTGATACCAGTATGCCACACTTGCCACATCATCCTGTCTCTCAAATAATCCTCTGTAGCCCACACCGATCTGCTGGATCGTCACTTTCAGATCCTCGTCAAAACAGATCGGATCCTGGATATGCCAGCGGTAAAAACCTCTCATCGGCATAACATCGTCATTGTGATAGAAATTGTGAATCAACTCATCGTGAGAAGAATAATATGGATATCCCAGATAAGGTGTACAATAATTCTGTTCCACGGTCTTACCATCTACCTGCTTAGCAAAGCTCCATGAACCACCGAAATAATCTTCTGTTCCTGTTCCGCAGATGGTAGGATATTCTTCATCTCCGTCGATATAGAACTTAACCTCACCTTCACCCCACCAGTAACGCTCCAGTGTTGTCAGTGCCATATAAGTACCTACATAGTGACCTTTTCCTTTGACATTATCAAGGATTACATAATCTTTCTGCAACTGAGTGATCTTTTCTCTTCTCCACTGTGCATGGAAGTAAGCGATATCCTCCGGCAGTCCCTCATCATACAGGCAATAATCCACCTGGTAGAAGAATGCTGGAATTGAATTGACATGCTGGTTTTCCAGAGTGATTCTTGCTTTTTTTCTGAAAGGCATCTGGAAATAACAGTTCAATCCTCTGCTTGGCACTACTGCGATCGGCATAGAATTTATATTGCATTCTCTACCAAACCCACAGCAGAAAAAGTCTCCCAGCGGACTTTCTACAGACGGTTCGTCTTCATCATCCCAGTACATACGAAGAACCAGATCTCTCAGTACAAAGCAATCTGCGTCTGTGGTTTTCGCATCCACTGTGATCCAGATATGATTGATTGCGCCAGGTCCCTCGATTTCTGCCAGTGTCACTGTCTGACCACTTGCGATGTCATTAAGACACGGGCTTCCCTTTCTGGATGGTCCAAGATCACTGGCTGCCATACCTCCCTTTCCTTTTTCTCCTCTTGGATTTTCTGCATTGATTGCACGGCTTTTTCTATGTTTTGCTAATGCTAGATTACTTAAAGTTCCACCAAATTCGTTATACATTGTTACATCCTCCTTCTGGTTGGCAAATTATATCAGGTTTTGTATTACTGTTCACTTCATTCACAAGAACTCGTTTCACAGGTTAATACTCCTATGAACAATTACCAATTAAGCTTTTACTCCTCCTGCCATTATACCATCCATAATCTGTTTTTCAAAGACTGCTACGAAAATAATAATCGGTAACAGGATGATCCAACCCATGGCACTTACCAGATCCCACGGAACACCATACATGTTATCTCTCAGTGGCAGCTGTACAATTGCAACAGACAGCACCTGGATATTATTTGAGTAATACAATGGAGTAAAGAAGTTATTCAAACAGGTGATAAAGTTAATGATACAAACTGTAGCGATTGCAGGTTTCATCAGTGGTAAGACCACTTTGAATAATCTCTGGACAAAATTCGCTCCGTCGATGGTTGCTGCTTCTTCCAGGGAAATCGGAATCTCTGATGCAAAGTTCTTTAAGATCAATACAGTAAATGGAATGACTGCACTGATATAAAGAATGATCAGACCCGGATAAGTGTCATACAGTCCTACTGCTCTCATGAAATCATACAACGGTCTTGCTGTTACAACTTCCGGAATCAACATTGTTGCAATAATGAACGCGAAGGCAATGCTGATCCCCTTTGTTCTGAATCTTGAAAATCCATATGCCGCCATGGCACAAATAACAGTACTTACCACAATTGTGACACCTACGATCAGAACTGTGTTTCCGATTTTTTCCAAAAGTCCTACGTTCTCTATCAGGAATTTGTAGCTTTCCAGTGTCGGGTGATCCGGAATATAGTCGATTGGCATCTTGAACAATTCACCTGGCGGTGTGATCGATGATACGAAAATCCACAGAACCGGAAATAAAATCAAAAAGGAAACGATTGCAAATAACAGCCATTTGCCTACTGCAGTAATGGCTTTATATACTTTATATTTATTAGTATCCTGCATGTCAATACCTCCTAATCTGCCAGTTTATTCATGAATTTGATGTTGATAAAGCTAAAGACCGCCATTACAATGAACAACATAACTGCCAGTGTAGATGCATACCCCACATTTAGATTGGTAAATGCTTCTGTGGTAATTCTATATGCGATCAGGGATGTATCCTCACCAGGACCACCGGAAGTCATAGCATATACCAAGTCGAAAGCTGTCAGTCTCCAAAGTGTAAACGGAATACATAAAGTGATAACATTTTTCAGGATCAACGGTAATGTGATACGGAAAAAGATCTGCACTCCGTTTGCCCCATCCACCTTTGCAGCTTCGTAGATATCACCGGAAATAAACTGAAGTCCTGACAATACCAGGATTGCAAAGAACGGAAGGTCTTTCCACAGGTCCATGGCGATAACCGCTGCTCTGGCGGAACCGGTGTGGATCATCCAGTCATACTGAAAATTTGGTACAAACCGTCTTATAAAATCGTTCACCAGACCGTAATCGTTGTTGAATCCCCATTTTGCTGCCATACCGATAACAACAGCCGGCATAGCCCACGGGATCAGTACGATGGTTCTTAAGAATCTTCTGCCCTTAAATTTCATATTCAGGATCAAAGCCAGGATCACACCTAAAACCACATGGAATACCATGGAAACAACCACAAATTCCACGGTAAAGGATATGGATGTCTGCACTTTGGGATCTTTAAACACATTAACGTAGTTTGCCAGTCCGACAAATTTGTTGACTCCTGATAAAACCTTTACGTCAAATAAACTATTTTTCAAAGTTACTATAATCGGATATAAAGTAGTAAAACCACGGATAATCACAACCGGAAGAATTAAAATCCATGGAATCCATTTCATCGATTTTTTACTGATTGTCACTCTTTTCTCCTCCTGTCATCTTAGGAAAACGCACCATAAATTGCTATGATGCGTTCCCTTTTACCAAGCAGATTTTTCAATCCGCATTCATTGCCTATTGCCAACTGTTTTGTTATTCATCAGTTATTTCTATCATTGTTCAGCTATATTACTTGCTGTATTTTTCAACCAGGCCCTGAGCTTTCTCACAGAACTCATCTACAGAGATCTCATCTTTCATACATGACTGGAAAATAGTTCCCATATCTGTGATAAATTCCATTGTCTGAGGAAGCATCGGACGTCCGTTAACGTTGCACTCAGAAGCATAGCGGGAATACATTTCTTTTGCAGGATCTGTATCCGGAACAACTTTTTCTGCTATATCTGCTCTTGCAGGATATCTCTCGAATGCTTTGTATGATGCTTCCATTCCGCCTTCTTCTGTCATGTACTTAAGGAATTTGATGGCTGCTTCTTTGTTCTTGGAAGCGGAATTCAGAACATAATTCCAGGAATCTGTAAAGATTGCTCTCTCTCCTTTACCGCTGAAGTCAGGAACCATAGCCATATGGATCTTGTCATCTCCCAGCATACCGGCTTTCTCGTAATCAGTTCCAAGTCCCCACATGAAAAAGCTTCCATATTTTCCATCATTGATCTTCGGGTTCATCTGCTCATATTTGTCTGCGATCTGATCGATCGGTGTCTGGTTATTATCCACCATATCTTTCATGAACTGAATGGCTTCTTTGTTTTCAGCCTTTGTCCAGTCAAAATAATCTCCACCGAACATATTTACAAACTGTGCAATCTCATTGTATGCATAGGTTTTTTCCCAGGATCCGCCGTATCCATATCTTCCGTCACCAGAAGCTGCTTCCATATATTTCATGAAGTCTTCTTTTGTATTGATCTCTGTAATTCCGACTTCATCCATGATTTTCTGATTTACCCAGAAAGCCAGGTATCCGGTATATCCCGGAACACCGACAATGTTACCGTCTTTATCTGTGATCATATTCTTCAGATAACCCTGTGCAAACTGACTACGGACATCTTCTGTCATAACTGTGTCGTTCAGACCTTCCAGCCAGCCTGAGTTTTTGAATGACGCACTCATCTCATCATTGATTTCGATAATATCAATAGAAGCATCTCCTGTAGATAAGACTGTCGTAACTTTCTGCTGACGGGTATCGGAATCTGTCGGAGCTGCGATTACATTGATGTTCAGTCCTGTGGCATCCTCTACATTTTTCAGCCATTCATCAAAGTCAGGATCTGTTGTCATGACGCTGTACAAAGTCAGATCATAATCTTTGGATTTTCCTGTACTTTCTCCTTTGGAGCTGCCGCATCCTGCCAACATTCCCACTGTCATAACGCCTGCCAGTAACACGCTCACTAATTTCTTTTTCATTTAATTACCTCCTGTTTGTTTGTAGCCTTACACCTATTTCTTTGATGAGTTAAGGATATCAAAAAGTCTGTTTTCTCAAAATACAATATTTTTCGATTCGTTTATATTATTTTTATCCTTGTTAAAAGCATTTTTTTAATCTATAATAAGAATAGAAATTGATCATATATAATAGTGTTCTGGCATGAGCATGCCGAAATACAAACGATCACATGCAAGATTTCATTGACGAAAGCGTTTTTGATAGATTTTGCCCGGATACAATACAAGGAGATTTTATGAAACATTCAAAAAAAGGGTCCAGAGGTCCACGATTATACTTTTCCCATTTTCAAAACAGGATTTTATGTGCGTTTTTGCTGTGCACATTGATTCCTATTTTCATCATAGGCGGAATTTCCTATGCTGTTTCTTATAACATTGCTAAAGATAAGATTCTGAATGCATCTATTTCCGCTGATGCACAGCTGCATACACAGTTTGATAACCGCTTGCAGCAAGTGGAAAATATAGCCGATACGCTTCAATATAATATGTACAACCTGATGCAGGCAGATGCACCCATGGACACTCTGGCTATGTTTTCCGAGATTCGGAGCAATCTGTCCATGTTTAAGACATCCTTTGATCTGGCCTATATCAATATATTTCTTCCGGACGAGCATATGGCATCCAGCGAAAGCTTATACTTTTTCCCTGTGTCTAAGCTTTCTGACTTTCAGATTCCAAAAGAAGTTCTGGAAAATCCGGGAACATCCTCTGTCTGGTTTTATCAGGATCTGCTGTCTGTTCCGTTTCTTGTGAATAACAGCTACCATATTACGAATTCTGTTTCCTGTTGCAGAGTTTTAAAACATCCGGGTACAGACAGCATAAAGTATGCTTATATAATTTATCTGGACGCATCTGAATTTTCCTCCATTCTACAGGAAATTTTCCAGGATAATCAGATCACCAGCTATATCCTTACAGACAACGGAAAAATCGTTGCCAGCAACAATCCTTCTTTGCTTTCTGCGTCTCTTGACGAAGAAAAACTGGATTTCTTATACAACAAGGGAGATTCTCTAAAAAAGAGAGCTCACACTAATTATCACACTACTACTTTACGAAACGGCTGGCTACAGGTGACAGAGATACCGGATTCTTATATCATGCAAAACACGCATATACTGATCAAAAGTATCCTCCTGACAATCCTGATCTCTCTTCCGCTGACGATTCTGGTTGTGGTTCTGATCTCGAAGAATCTTACCAGACGAATCAAGACACTATCCAGGGCTATGGAAACACTACAATTAGATGCATCCGACACCAACATGAAGGCACTGGTACCACAGGATCGTGCACCTGAAACCTTCGATGAGATTGATAAACTGGGGATAACCTTTGAAAAAATGCAGCATTCCCTGAATGACAATCTGCAGTCTATTCTGGAACTGTCAGTCCCTTGGAAAGCTGGATATTGCCAATCAGATGCTGACGAATCTTACACGTTTTTACCGCATGACACTCAGAAAGTCGGAAGACCTGATCTCCATCCGGGACGAACTGACCATCGCACAGCTTTATCTGGAAATGGAAAAATTATGCCATAATGATAATCTTACCTGGGAGATCAATATGGAAGACGGCATTGACAACTTCCTGATCTGCAAATTCACACTGCAGCCATTTCTGGAAAACAGTATTATGCATGGTCTCTCTCAGAAAACGCCGGAGGTTCATATCTCCATTGATCTTTCCTACGGAGATGATACGGTTATTATTGTGATCACAGATAACGGAATCGGAATGGCAAAAGAACAGCTTTTAGAATTGCAGAAAACATTGGATGAAAAAATTGTTAATTATGAAAAACACTTTGGTATTGGAAATGTAAACAAACGAATCTCCAATCCTTATTTTGGAAATGGTAGGATATCTGTAGAAAGTTGTCTGTATGAAGGCACTTCCATTACCATTGAATTTGATCAGATGGAGAAATATGATGAAGAATGTAATGATTGTAGATGACAACTGCCTCACCGCAGAAGGCATCGAAAAAAATATTGACTGGAGTGCTCTGGATGCCACTGTGATCGCCGTAGAATATAACAGTCTTTCCGCTCTGGACATCCTGAAAGACACCCATGTAGATCTGATCATCTCGGATATTGAGATGCCGGATCTAGATGGGATCTCCATGAGTCAGAAAGCTCTGGAGATCCAGCCTTTCATAAAAGTTATTCTTGTAAGTGCCTATGACAAGTTCGAATATGCCAAACGGGCGATCCGCCTTTGTGTATATGACTATATCGAGAAACCCTTGGATTATCATTATCTTACGGAAAAAATCAAAAATGCTTTTACGGATATCGACCGTACACAAAAAAATACGGAGTTGGTAAAAGCAAGCCGGCCTGTTATGACAGAAAAATTCTTTCATGATCTGCTCCATTATCCCGGTGAGGATCCGGCCACTCATCTGAGCCAGTATCTGAAATATCTGGATCTGAGATCAGACTATGACTTTTTTGACGTATTGATCCTGGAAACAGAACCAGATCCTGCCAAATCCGAACTGGACTTTACCCAATACCAGATCCAGCTTCTGAATATCCTGAATCTGGTAAAAGAAGAAATGGAGATTTTTGACAATGTTTTTTATTTAAAAGAATTCAGCGGAATCGTCTGCATCATCGGCCAGAACTCAAAACATCCCCAGCATTTTCTTCAAGTCATACACCAAGTAGCCTCCACTATTGTCGAGTCCTGCAAAAACAATGTACTTTCTCTGAACATCGGAATCGGAAGTCTTGCTGACAGCATCTGGAAGCTCCCGGTGTCCTTTGCCAGTGCTTCCCACTCGCTGAAATACCTATTTTTCTTCCCACACAAAAATATTTTCGATGCGAGAGAAGCACTTGGTAAAGAATTAAATCTTTTGTCCTTTTCCGAAAATACCGACGAAGAACTGATACGTCTTATCTGTTCCAAAGACATGACTGCTATCGAAGAATGGATTACCTGCTATTTTCAGAATCTGTTAGGACAGGTTCAGGACAAAAATCTGGTTTTCATCCGAATCTACTCCCTTTTGGGACGAATTCTGAAATTCTTATACGAGATGAACCTGGATACCGGAGATTTGGAGAGGGAAATCATCCAGGTCTATACCCGGTTTGATTCCTTCCGCACCTACGAACAATTTGTAAAATGGCTGACGCAGTTATGTGCCTCCGTATGCGAAAAGATGGATTCATCCTTACAGAACTATCACAATCAGATATATACCATGGCTCTTGGATATATCCGGGAAAACTTTGAAACCAACACCCTGTGCCTGAATGATATCGCACGACATGCCAACATCAGCCCTGCATATCTGAGTTCTCTGTTCAAAAAGGTATCCGGGCAAAGCATCAGTGATACCATCACTGCGCTTCGCATCGAAAGTGCCTGTCATTATCTGGAATCCACCAGTCTTTCGTTAAAAGAGATCAGCACAAAGTGTGGTTATACGAATCAATATTATTTCAGCAACAGTTTTAAGAAGAAACTGGGGATGTCCCCTTCTGCTTATCGGGAAGCGAGAGGCACGCAGGGGCAGTGATTTCGTGCAGGCACGGACTTGGGCTCCTTGCTCGCGTAAAATACAATAGCCGGGCAGCTCCTGCTCGACTATATTTTCTTACTTTATACAATCCTACCGGAAAATCATCTGCGCAAAATCCGTAAAGCACGGTCTCCACACATTCCAGTCATGTCCGCCCGGATAGATTTTCCTGATTTCATGGACACCTTTCTCCTGGATGATTGCATCCTCTTCCAGAAATCTGGAACGGAAACAGTCATTATCTCCGATGCACCGGAAAAAGGTATGAAAATAGTTATTAAAGTACGGATCGTCCATCGCCTTCAGATGGGTCTGCTCATAAGGTTTTCTTCCGACCGCCAAACTGATATTTTTTCTCTGCCATCGGAATAATTTCCTCTACCAGCATACGTTCCAGCAAAACATGGTTTAATCGTTCTTCTGAGCCGACCTTTTCCTGTACCATGCCGTCACTCATCACAAGTGTAAAAGGTTTTATTTTTCCCATTTCGATCAGGTTATCCAGTATGATATTGGCTTTTCCGGTTGTTGTCCAGGAAATCTCACTCTCACCGAATCCATGCTGCATTTACCAGCGGAAAGCATGCGTTATTAGCAAAGTTAGAATCGACACAAGCCAAAATCAAAAATTTATTGGAAATCCACGAAAAAACAGGAGATGAACTTCTTCTTGCAGTTGACTATCCTGCAAAAAAATCAAGGATCTGACAACAGATATTGAAGAAACTCATCCTGTCGGTCGCCTTTTTGATCTTGATGTGATTGATATAAATGGTCAGAAGTTATCCCGTCCTTCTTTCCGAAAATGTATTATCTGTGGGTGTCAGGCTCAGGAATGTGCTCGTACACGGAAGCATAGTGTGAACGAAATGCAATCGAAAATTGAAGAGATGCTAATGGAATTTGATTGTCAAAAAGTCTGATTTTCTTACCACATTTTACGACAACGACTTCTGGTTTATACCACAGCAG
>OFMF01001167.1_pt1 | contig 22062 bp, 11 predicted proteins | sample 1541771 | NCBI WGS metagenome assembly OFMF01 (sample SAMN04209235, study PRJEB22552) | human gut metagenome | biome: gut; material: feces | host: Homo sapiens | place: USA: Oklahoma
TACTGGGCCAAGGTCAAGGCGGTCGGCAGCCTCGATTCCGACTGGTCGGAAACGGCGAACGCCACGACCATGGACAGCGGCGGCGAGCCGCTCCTTCCGACGGCCGACCTGCTCGACGTGGTGTTCCGCAACGACGGTTCGGCCATGGACAACTCCTCGTCGGCAACGCCCGTGCGGCGGATGCCGTCATCGAGGCCGTAAAGGCAAAGGGGCTGACCGACCGTGTGGAATACATCGCTTTCGACTATACGACCTGCAAACGCATCGTCAACGCCCTCCCGGGTGCCATGGTGCAATACCTGAACGGCGACCTGGCTCCCGCCGCAGTCCGGCAGGACGGCATCGGGGGTATCGACTACCGCTTCTCGGCTTATTCGGGCAATCCGGGATGGGTCAAGGAGGCACATGTCAACGGCATGGTCACGAACGTATGGACGGTCGACACGGTGCAGGACATGATGACCTGCATCGCATGGGGAATGGATTTCATCACCACCAACAACCCCGAGACCCTGAAGGAGCTCCTCACCAGGACATTCGTGTCGGCCAACTGACTGCCGCAGGGCGGTGCGCCTGTGCCCGGGAATTTCGCCTGGCACCCCGCAGTTCCCTGAAGGCGCGACCGACAGCCGACGGCGGCGGGTATCATGCCCGCCGCCGTTTTTATTGCCCTGCGGAAAACAAAAAAGGCAGGCGGGCTCGCCAATCTGCAAATATTTTCTAACTTTGTGCATACGAACATGGAGCCTGCAGAACTCATATCCGCCATACGCGCCGGGAGCCGCGAAGCCTTCGACGAGATGTGCGGCCGTTATTATGCGCCGCTGACGGCCTACGCACGCCTCTTCCTGAACGGGAACTGGGCGCAGGACGTCGTGCAGGACGTATTCGTTAACGTATGGGTGCGCCGCGAGGCGCTCGACCCGGGGCAGTCGCTCTACGGCTACCTGCTGCGTTCGGTCTACAACCAGTCGGTCAACTACGTCAACAAGCACCGCCATGCGTGCAGTTACCGCTCCTACTACCAGGAACGTATCGAAAGCATCGGCTACGCCTATTACGATCCCGACCGGAATCCGGTCATCGAAAAGCTCTACTCGCAGGATCTGCGCACGAGTATCAACGAGGCGATCGCAGCCCTCCCGGCCAAATGCCGCGAGGTCTTTTCGCTGAGTTACCTGCAAGGATTCTCCCACCGCGAGATCAGCGAACAGATGGGGATTGCGCAGAGCACGGTCGAAAACCATATTTACCTTGCCCTGAGGCAACTGCGGGCAAAATTGTCGAAATCGGAGCTGATTCTGCTGCTGTTTTTCATTTTTTTGCAAAATTTTTCCCTGCCGCCTGCCTGGCTCCTTTTTCTGCTCTGCAGGTGGCAGGATTTTGTGCTGTTTTTCCTGCTTATTGTTATGCGATCTGGCCTTCCAGTACCTCAGCAGCTTTTGCAACTGCTTCGTCGATCTTCTCCGGATTCTTTCCGCCGGCCTGTGCCATGTTCGGACGTCCGCCGCCGCCACCGCCAACGATCGCTGCCACTGCTTTGATCAGGTTTCCTGCATGAGCGCCTGCTTTCTGAGCTGCATCCGTTGCCATTGCAAGAAGATTAACCTTGCAGTCGTTTACTGCTGCAAGAAGGACAACACCTTCGCCAAGCTGCTCTTTCAGTTTATCACCCAGGTCTCTGAGACCGTTCATGTCAACGCCCTCAACTTTGGCTGCAAGGAGTTTTACGCCGTTTACTTCAACGACTTTATCCATGACATCGCCAAGTGCACTCTGGGCAGCTTTGCTCTTGAGGGATTCATTTTCGCTCTGAAGAGCCTTTACCTCAGCCTGCAGGTGACTGATCTTTTCTACAACCTCGGCTGTATTGGCCTTTAATGCTTTTGCAGCCTCATGGAGAAGCTCTTCCTGCTTTCTGTAGTATTCGATAACTGCTTTGCCGGTAAGTGCCTCAATACGGCGTACACCAGCTGCGATACCGGATTCGGACACGATCTTAAAGAGCATGATGGAGCTTGTATTCTTTACATGAGTACCACCACAGAGCTCTTTGGAAAAGTCTCCCATGGATACTACACGTACCTTCTGGTCATATTTCTCACCAAAGAGAGCCATTGCTCCGGATTTCTTGGCTTCTTCCACATCCATGACATCTGTATGAACATCAAGACCTGCCTGGATCTCTTTGTTTACAAGCTCTTCTGTTGCCTGGAGTTCTTCTGCTGTCATAGCCTGAAAATGAGCAAAGTCAAAACGAAGTCTGTCCGGAGTTACCAGAGAACCCTTCTGCTCTACGTGGGAACCAAGAACGGTTTTTAGTGCTTTCTGAAGAAGATGTGTTGCACTGTGGTTTTTCTCGGTATCTTTTCTTGCTTCTTCGTTTACCTTCAGGGATACTGTCTCACCTGAGGAAATCATACCGGATTCCATATGTCCTACGTGACCGAATTTGCCACCGCGGAGTTTGATGGTGTCCTCAACAACAAATTTACCGTTTGCAGTCTCGATCACACCGGTATCACCTTCCTGTCCACCCATTGTTGCATAGAAAGGAGTCTGCTCTACAAATACGGTACCCTTCTGTCCCTCTGTGAGAGAATCTACGATCTCTGTTTCTGTGGTAAGGACAGTAACCTTGGAATCAAAGGTAAGATGATCGTAGCCGACGAATTCTGTTGTTACGTTTACATCAATATCATCGTATACGGTTGCGTCTGCACCCATATAGTTGGTTACTTCACGGGCAGTACGTGCCTTGACTCTCTGCTCCTCCATTGCTTTCTGGAAACCTTCCTCGTCAATGCCGTAGCCTTTTTCCTCAAGGATCTCTTTTGTAAGGTCAAGAGGGAATCCGTACGTATCATAAAGCTTGAATGCGTTGTCACCGGAAAGAGTCTTTTCACCTGCTTTTTTCATATCCTCTTCCATGTCGGAAAGGATGCGAAGTCCCTGATCGATAGTTTTGTTGAACTGATTCTCCTCATTTGTCAGTACACGGAAGATGAACTCTTTCTTCTCCTCAAGCTCCGGATATCCGGCTTTGGAGCTCTCGATCACCTGTGCACTTAATTTTGCAAGGAAAGTTCCCTCGATGCCAAGAAGACGTCCGTGACGTGCTGCACGGCGGATCAGACGGCGGAGAACATATCCACGTCCCTCATTGGTTGGCATGATTCCATCGGAGATCATAAATGTTGCGGAACGGATATGGTCCGTGATCAGACGGATGGAAACGTCATCTGCATAGTTTTTCTCATATTCTTTATGTGCGATCTCGCATACAAGATTACGAAGTGCACAAATTGTATCTACATCAAAAATAGAATCAACATCCTGAACAACTACAGCAAGACGCTCAAGTCCCATACCGGTATCGATGTTTTTCTGTTTCAGGGTTGTGTAGTTTCCGTTTCCATCGTTCTCGAACTGTGTGAAAACGTTGTTCCATACTTCCATGTAACGGTCGCAGTCGCAGCCTACCGTACATCCGGGTTTGCCACAGCCGTATTTTTCGCCACGGTCATAGTAGATCTCAGAGCATGGACCGCATGGACCTGCGCCATGCTCCCAGAAGTTATCCTCTTTTCCGAAACGGAAAATACGTTCAGACGGAATCCCTACTTCTTTGTTCCAGATATTGAAGGCTTCATCATCATCCAGGTAAATGGATGGGTAGAGACGGTCTGCATCAAGCCCTACAACCTCAGTAAGAAACTCCCAAGACCAGTGGATGGCTTCTTTCTTGAAGTAATCACCAAAAGAGAAGTTACCAAGCATTTCAAAGAAAGTACCGTGACGTGCGGTTTTACCTACATTTTCGATATCTCCGGTACGGATACATTTCTGGCAGGTTGTCACTCTTGTTCTTGGCGGCTTCTCAGCACCTGTAAAATATGGTTTCAGCGGAGCCATACCTGCATTGATTAGCAGAAGACTCTTATCTCCCTGAGGAACCAGGGAAAAGCTTTTCATTACAAGATGGCCCTTGCTCTCCATAAAGTCAAGGAACATCTTACGAAGTTCGTTCACTCCGTACTTTTTCATGTTGTTATCCTCCTTGTGTCAACCCTACCTGTCAGCATTTCCGGAATGCCGTAGCTTTATCCCGGAAATGTCACAGATATGGGAAATTATTTTACACAGATCTTTTTGAATTTTTTCTTGCCTCGTTTCAGAACGATCCCGTCCCCTGCAAAAGCATCCTTCTCAACCGTATGGTAAATATCGGTGAGCTTCTCACCATCGATGGATACACCACCCTGCTGGATCGCACGGCGACCCTCGGAACGGCTTGGTACCAGCTCTGCTTTTACAAGAAGTGTGATCAGGTCGATTTTTCCTTCCTCGTCAAAATCTTCCTCTGAAAGCTCTGTTGTAGGCATATGAGAAGTATCTGCACCTGAGAACAGTGCGCGGGCACCCTCCTGTGCTTTCTTGGCTTCCTCCTCACCGTGTACAAGCTCTGTCAGCTGGTATGCAAGGATCTCCTTGGCTTTGTTCAGCTCGCTGCCTTCCCATTTGGCCATCTCGTCGATCTCCTCAAGAGGAAGGAAAGTAAGAAGACGCATACATTTGATAACGTCAGCATCGTCTACATTTCTCCAGTACTGGTAGAAATCGAACGGGGATGTCTTATTCGGATCAAGCCATACAGCTCCGGACTGTGTTTTTCCCATCTTTTTGCCCTCAGAATTGAGAAGCAGTGTGATGGTCATGGCATAGGCATCCTTGCCAAGCTTACGGCGGATCAGCTCGGTACCGCCAAGCATGTTGCTCCACTGGTCATCGCCACCGAACTGCATGTTGCAGCCGTATTTCTGGTACAGCATGTAGAAGTCGTAGCTCTGCATGATCATGTAGTTAAATTCCAGGAAGCTTAAGCCTCGCTCCATACGCTGTTTGTAGCACTCTGCTGTCAGCATACGGTTTACGGAAAAGTGAGCACCTACCTCACGGAGAAGCTCTACATAGTTAAGGTTCATAAGCCAGTCAGCATTGTTTACCATAAGAGCTTTTCCATCAGAGAAATCGATGAAACGGCTCATCTGCTGCTTGAAGCAGTCAATATTGTGCTGGATGGTTTCTTTTGTCAGCATCTGACGCATATCGGTCCTTCCGGACGGGTCACCGATCATTCCTGTTCCGCCGCCGAGAAGGGCGATCGGACGGTTTCCTGCCATCTGCAGTCTCTTCATCAGGCAAAGAGCCATGAAGTGACCTACATGAAGGCTGTCTGCTGTAGGGTCAAAGCCAATATAGAATGTGGCTTTCCCGTTATTTACCATCTCTTTGATCTCGTCTTCGTCTGTAACCTGTGCGATCAGGCCACGTGCTTTCAGTTCTTCCCAAACTGTCATTGTTCTTTCCTCCTGTATAGTCATATAAAAAATGCCCGGTTCCTGTCCGTTTAGGACGAGAACCGGGTCCCGCGTTACCACCTAAATTTACAGAAAACTCGCATTTCCTGCCTCATAAAGTGAATCTACATCCCGTTATATCCATATATATCAAGATATAAAACCACTTCAGCACAATAACGGGTGCCATTCCGTCGCAGCCTATCTATAATACGTTATTATTATAAAGTTTATAATTTACAGTATCAAGTTCCGATTCGGTGCGCAGCTCCGGGATGTATTCACAAAAGTTCTACCCTGCGCCTCTCACCTGCCGGCTGCTCTCTGTGGGGTTTTCCTCAAGCTACTTTTTCCCTTCCAAGCCTTTTACTATACTATATGAAGTATACAAACTGCTTTTTTGTTTGTCAAGAAATTTTAATATTGCTTTGACAACTTAAAGTGGCAGAATGTTACTTTTTACTCTGTTCTCAGTAACACGCTTCGCGATGCACAGAATTTACGCTGATCGCATAAATTCGCGCGGTATGTTTCGGGTTTTCTGTGAGTGATAAGTGGAACTTTTATTTCTGTAAGCCATTTATTCCTTCATCTACGTAAAGGTCATTGCCGTCTGCCGCTGATGTGGCAAGCTGATCACACCGTTCATTTAACGGATTATCTGCATGTCCCTTAACCCAGTGGAAGCTTACCTGATGCTGCTCCTTGGCCTTTAAAAGGCGTTTCCAGAGATCTACATTCTTCACATCTTCGTTTTTTCCACGTTTCCAGTTTTTCTTTAGCCAGGAATCGATCCAGTGCTGATTAAAAGCATCTACCAGATATTTGGAATCGGAATACAGATCCACCTGGCAGGGGCGGTTCAGTGCTTCCAGTGCTACGATGGCTGCCATCAGCTCCATCCGGTTGTTTGTGGTTTTTTTGTAGCCTCTGGACAGTTCACGTTCATGTAACTGGCCTTTGGTATCGATGTACTGAAGAACTGCTCCGTAGCCTCCCGGTCCATCCGGATTTCCCCGGGCTGCACCATCCGTATAGATTTTCACCTGCATATTTGCTTCTCCTTAAATTTTCAATTTTATGTCCATACGCCTGTTTGTTCAAAGTTTACTGCCGGAGACTATGTTGCTTATACCCAGTCTACAAAAAATGTATGGCCTTTATAAGTTTCATATTTCACTTTGCTGAAATTCAGATTCTGGTTCCAGAAATAGCTGGTCATCATGAAATACATATAATTAAAATCTTTCTGTTTAAATCCTCTGAGTGTTCTGGCTTTGCCGGAAGTGACATGTTTATTGAAAATAGTCATTGCTTCTCTTGCAGCCTGATAAGCAAGAGTACGGTTTTCAAACTGACCATTGAGACGTTTGAGAAGGGCCCCGTTCCGCACTACAGAATACTGTGGGGTTGTGCTGCTTCCGATATTCTCATAGATCACACCTCGTATCGTAGATGGAAATTCCTTGTCTGATTTGATCGTACGATTCAGAACACAAAGTGCTACTGCTTCCATTCCGATCTTGCCCTGATCGCCTGCCTCCGATTCGCAAAGTGCGGCCAGCAGTGCTTCATCGGATGTCTTGCCGTTGGCTATTCCAGGATGGCTCTTATATTCTTTTACCATAGTGTAATATCTGCTGTTTTTGGTATCGTAAACTTTGACATCTCCATTGCTGACATTTAGATTTGGTTTGGTAGTCTTCGCAGTGGCCACTCCGTCTGCTGCGATGGAGTATGTAATTCCATTCACTGTCACGGAGGTACTTACTGCCATGACACCGTTGGATTTAAAATAATAGTTCTTCTGATTGATCGTCTTCAGACCAGTATACATATAACCGGTACTGGTGGCAAAATAGTAGCTGATATTTTTGGATTTGTTTTTTACCCATTTGGTTGCCATATAACCGGAAGTTTTGTAAAAATAACGTTTCTGCCCTTTGCTGTTGGTGAGCCAGCCGGTTGCCATAATGCCTCCGCCTTTTGTGAAATAACGTTTCCTTCCCTTGCTGCAGTTTACCCAGCCTGTGGTAAGCTTACCTGTTTTGGGATTGAAATAGCGCTTATGGCCTTTGGAATCTGTCATCCAGCCGGTTGCCATAACACCCTTGCCTTTTGTAAAATAGTAGGTATATTTGCCATTGACCTTCATCCAGCCCTTTACCTGTACTCCGGTCTTTGTGTTAAAGTAGTACTTGTATCCGCCCAGGGTCAGCCAGCCTTTCTGCTTGCTCCCATCACTTTTTATGTAGTATGTTTTTCCATCGATAGTTTTAAAGCCTGCAGTGGCAGCCTGTACCTCTTTTGCAGAAGCAGAAAAGACTGTGCTTCCCACGATCAGCAGCATAGCAAGCATCAGACCCTTCAGCCATTTTTTTGTTCTGAAACTCTTCATAATTTTCCCCATTTCCTGTTTTAGATATAAAAGCTAGTTTGTCTCAAAAATTACAAAAATGTTACATTTCGTTTATTATATCGTAATGAATAAACACTGTCAACTTTTTTGTAACTGTGGACGGACTCCTGCCATATGATGAAGTGTAAATAAAATTTGCTGGAGGACTTATCGATGAGTGACTTAGCGGCTACCAATTGTGGATGTGATTGCGGATGTGGTTGTGATTCCGGATGTAGCACAGGATGTGGATGTAACAATAACTGTGGCTGTAATAATGGCTGCGGAAATTCCCTGTTTGGAAACGGTGGAAACAGCTGCTCCTGTATCCTTTGGATCATCTGTCTGATGTGTTGCTGTGGAAACATAGAATCCAGTAAACTCAAGGGGCTCTAATGGCAAACGTAGGAGTAACGTATGAATAACCTAAAACAGGTTAAGCGTTACTCCTACGGACCACTCTTCTAATTAATTATCGACTAAAAAGTCCTGAAGCTTATCTCTGGTCTCTTTCATTTTTTCGATTCCATTCCCGGTTATCTCATGATTGATTATCACAAGCAAACACTTGAGGATCATCTGGTTCGCATCCTCACACTGCTTCATTCGTCTGTTGTCTTTATCTAAAAGCTCGGTGTGTTTCTGTACCTCTGCTTTCATATCTTCGTTGGGTTTCCGAAGCTCTTTAATGATCTTCAAGATACCCCAGATTCCGCCTACGATCGTGCAGAACCACATAATCTGATCACTGGTGATCGTGAACCCCATCGGTGTCGTCCTCCTCAGTGCTGGTATTATTTTTTCCTTCAATAAACTGTGTAAATGCCTGATGCAGACCGGTGGACGCTAAGCCCATGACGGCTCCATACACGATGGATTCGACAGAGAATCCACTAACGACTCCGTTCAGTACGGCTCCGATCACTGCAAGGATGCATGGAATATCCGTATTGGGAATCTTGTTTAAAAAAGTCGCATGTTTGATGATATAACCTACCACCAGACAAGCGACTAATACTACGAGTACGAAATGTTCAGTTAATGTTGTAAAATCCATTTTGAATCCTCCTTATGATAAAATATGCTTTTCTTCGAGAATATCCTCAGCTCCTTCGAATTCCGGAAGAGTCTTGAGATATTCGTAAGCTTTTTCGATAGTTAAGTCATCGTATTCAGTTGTCTCATAAGTGACAATTTTCTGATAAGGCTGCTGAATTTCTCCCGCGAGCTGTTTATTCCTGATCTCTTCGGAAGCCAAGGAAATCACAGCAACAGAGCAATGACTGTTTACAGTGTTTGATACATACAGGATGCGGTGGTATTCAGTAATCACACCATCCTCCTGGATTATCTTCTTTTTTAATGCCATTTTGATTCTCCTTTAGCTAAAATGCGATTTTTATACTTGCCATGATAGCGCAAGTATCATTATTCACAATGTTCTTAATATCAGTGTCAGTAAAACCATTACTATCAATTCCCATTTTAGCTCTAACGTTTAATCCGTTACGCCCTCCTATAACCGCAGCTGTATACGATGCCGGTTTTATAGGTTTTGAAGCAGTCGAGTTATATATATAATTTCCATTTTGTCGAATCGTGAGCCCGTTTACACTTGATATCGAAACTGGTTTGGTCATAATTGGTCGAGAAAACGGAATAAGAAATATGACTTCCTGTTTACCTGATGTAACATATCCTATTGCATAAAACTCCACATTTATTACGTCGTTAGCACGGAAATATGGTCTAAATGTACCACCGAAACGACCACCGTCGGGATTATCCATAGCATATTCGCCGAATTTAATAGTAAAATCATATGGCGTTGCTATTCCGTTTTTAACAAATGCATAGCCATCATCAACTGCGAACCAGGGAAAATCATCATTAACACCCGAATTACTTCCAACCACAAGCGGACAATCTGAATAAACATATTGAGAGCTACTGCTTAATGGGTATCCTATTCGTACTCGTTCGCCAAATTCAGCCTTATTTCCGATTTGAATTCCATTTTTAGTCGGTTTCATCAAAATATTACCAAACTTCAAGCTGCTCTCAATCTCTCCGGAATTGATATGGAATACCTTTCCTGTGATCCAGGCAGTTGCGTCGGAATCGGGTGTTATGGCGGTGTCGCTGGTGCCTTTGAACTGGATGGAATCATTGGTGATCTTCAATTTGTTTTTGGAATTGGAATGACCAAGTAAAATATTACCACTTTCGAGAGTGATATACTTCTGATAAGTTCCAACTTCTGCGCCATCGACCATTGTGGCTGTTTTCCATTTAAACGCCCAATCGTTGTATGTTTTGACAAATTCAGAACTTATATCCACGTCTTTTTTTAGACCAGTGGCTAACTCATAAGCATCCTCAGCCGTGGACGCTGCATTGGACGCGGTTGATTTTGCTGTGTTTGCTGTACTGTTTGCAGTATTTGCTGTAGATACGGCATTACTTGCGTTGGCGTTTGCGTTATTGATTGCGTTTGCCAAGACGGGATTTGTTGTGGTTGTGTTTCCATTGCTGAATGTGATGTGTGATCTTGTCCAGATATATTTTCCGGACTCCCAGTTAGGCTGAGTATCGGACCATGAACCACCGGTCTGAGCAGTATTTGATGTTGATTTATACCACTGATCTTTAATGGCGGTAACGCTCACGCCCTGAGGACCAGTAGAACCAGGGTTTCCCTGTGGTCCTTGAGCACCTGTCTCTCCTTTAGATCCAGTAGCTCCTTTGTCGCCTTTGGGTCCCTGAGCGCCCGTGTTTCCATATACAGCCAATAATAACACTGTCGTCTGATTCGTGTTATTCGTATAGTTGATTACTTCTTTCTGCCATAAGTACTTATTCGTAGCGTCAAGAGTGGGCATCGTAGTCGATGTGATGTTTCCTGCACTGGGCGCTGTCTGAGATGTTGTCCTGGCATAGTAATAAGTTATCGACTTGATACCGTTACCGGCAGCGCCCTGAGCTCCGGTATTTCCGGTTTCCCCTTTTTCACCCTTGATCAGCGACCAAGAATAGTCTGAGTAAGACGTGCTTTCAGTTCCTGTTGTTTTATTATACGCAAAACCAATATACTTCTTGCCACTTGGATTATCGGACATACCAGAAGTAGGTGAATCAGCATATTTGACCCATGTATAATATGTTTTACCATCAGCGCCTTTCACTCCTTGGATGCCCTGTGGTCCCTGAGGTCCAGTAGCACCTTTCGGTCCCTGCGGTCCAGTTTCACCTTTGGGTCCGGCGGCACCTTGTGGACCACGAGCGCCCTGGGCACCCTGGGCTCCGGTATTACCTGTTATACATACTCCGTTTTCAGAAGGCGTGAATTCAGTACGATCATCTCCGTAGGTTACGAAATTTCGTCTCCAAATATACTTACCCTCTGTCCACGTGGGCTGATTATTACTCCATGAACCACCAACTAATGATGTTGGGGATGTGGATAAATAAAACTGTTCGAGCGTTGATTTGATTGTGTTATCTACTGTGGCTGCTTCTTTTGAACCAATCCGGAAATTGCTGACATTAATGTCTAACATATCCGTCACTGGATTGAATTCCAACGATGAATTCTTGCCTTTAAGCTTAAACATACCATCGGCATACATCTGAATTGGAGATTCTTTCTTACTTGTAAGAGCTCCGTCACCAAGCCCAAAACCGGTGGTGGAAATATACACACCGCTTGTTGGATCATTAATAGCCAGTTTGCCACTATAGATGGCATTTTGACTCATATCAAACTGGGCAATCTTAGCCTGGAATGCAGATAGGTCAACGACATCTATAGAAGCAGCCTGGATCTTCTGACCATTCACTTCTGCCTCAGATACGCCATTTGCGATGTTGATTGCTTTGACAATAGAGTCCTGACCATCCGGACCGGCGATGATAAGGCGCTCTGTCTTAATCGTACCGGCTACAATAGAATCTGCATTGATAGACTTGATCTTCGCTGCTTCAATCGTCGCATCAGCAATCTTAGCGTTCGTTACAGCTCCTTCATGGATTGCTGCCGAACCGATGGAGCCATCTTTGAGAACACCTTTATTGATCCATGCATTATTTACATTCGCAAGATCGATATTTGCTTTTTTAGCAACGAGTTTATCTGTTTCGATGTTCTTTGATTCCAGATCATCAATCCGACCGGTAGCTGCAGTAAGATCTGTGACATTCGCTTTGTTGGCAATGAGCTTATCTGTCTCAATATTCTTTGATTCCAGATCATCGATCCGACCGGTAGCTGCAGTAAGATCTGTGACATTCGCTTTGTTGGCAGAGAGTTCTTTCACACTCGCCTGAGTAGCCTCAAGATTTTTGATTGTAGCATAATTCGCCGACACAACTTCCGCGTCAATCTTATTTGCTTTCAGATTTTCAATTTCTGCATCTCTGGCGGTTAGTTTTCCTTTAATATCGACATTATCTGCTTTGAGATCTTTGATTTCTGCAGAATCTGCAGTAAGCTGGTTTTTAATAACAACATTATCGGCAACAAGATCATCCACTCGAGCACGCTCAACTTCCAGATCCTTAATAGTCGCCTTATTAGCAACCACAGCATCAAACGTGTCCACTTTCTGCCCAAGCTCTTCTACATCACCAGTTCGAGCCGCCGGACTGGATACGTTTCCGGTTACAGTTGCAGAGTGTTTACCAACCGAAACCCTAACCCTTTCGCCAGCTTTAGCAGCCACCGTAGCCGTATAAGGAGTAAGCATGTCCGATCCGTCAAGACGAACGTATTTACTCCCATTGTATTCGACAATGGTGCCGTAGAGGGTTGTCTCCTCGGCAGTTTTCTTATCATCGGTCGTGGCTTTCACAAAATCGGAAATAAGATTTTTCGATAACGCCATGAAACATCACCTCCATAAATTTGTTGTAAATACTGCGGTTTCAGTCACTTTGCATCCCGGTTTACACTCAATCGACTGTCTTGTGACTTTTGCCTTAATATCTATTAGCCCTGCTCGTTCGTAATTCAGCCTTACACAATCGTACAGACGAACCGGACAATATCCGTGCGAATATGAAATTGTGTATTCAACTGATGAAAGCTGGGATAATAAAGATGTGGCGTAATCCTTGACCTGACGGTTTGTTGGTTCTCCTGAGAATTGCGGATCGGTCTCTCTATGAACAATTTCTCGTCCACGATTAACTGTTGAAGTAGGACTGTTTGGATCATCATTAACGACTCTTGCAAAGTAGTTGTCATGACTTCCTGAATAATAGACTTCTACTACATTCGGGATTCCGTAAATATCATGCTCGACACTCATGTCCGGATATAGAATTGAGCTGTTATCATCGGTGTAAGTCCAAACAGGTTGTAAAGAAGCCGCGTCCTGATCCGGAAGGAAAAGAACACGGCCTACTTCATCAAGTCCTAGATTGTATTTTGCATTTGATAACAGATCTTTTGTAAAGGTTAACCAGGTATCACTGGTGTTTGCTACAAAATCGTTGTAGAGTTTATCATCGCTTGCGGTTTTTATAACCGGTGCTCGCATATTTTCACTTACGATCTTATAAGCATTGCTCATTACATTCCCGTTTTTCAGAATTGAATATCCTAAAGGAGGAATGCCCTCTTTTAATTCCAATAATGGCGTATAAGCATCAATGGACACCTTCTGATACCGACCGTCAAAAGATGATTTTGGGGTCTGGACCAAGAAAGTGCCCATTGGAAACTTTTCTCTTATTCCATTTTGAATTGTTATGAGGTATGTACGAACATAGCATTCACCAAGTACACTACCTACGTCAAAAGATGCAGAGCCAAGTGTATCGGCGTCTGCATCCCATTCAATACCGCTTTGTATCATGTCCGTTATCTGGGATTTATCACACCAGGTCCCAGGGTCTACGACGTAATACTCAAAAGTCTGCTCCATAGACTTGGTCCAGTCTGGCATGTTAAATTCCTCCTTCTACCCTTGTTATATCAAACGATACAGGTATCTTAACTTCACAATGTGTCTGACTGATTGACACTGCAACATTTGCCCAGTATCCGGTTCCGGACGGTTCCCTTATATAAACGTCACCAGTGTAGACAGCCAGCCTACGCAATGCATACAATGTATCAATATCCCATCTTGGGATTTCTGTTTTCCAGGAGGACGTTTCACCCAGCTGAGTGCCATAGTATGACACAGGACGTTTTCGCCCTATGTATTCGACAAGACTGACATCAACTCCGTTTTTATCCGAAACATCTATATTATAAGGAAGTTTTACGAGTGATCCGGACCATAATGGCTCCATGACGATGTCCCTTTCGTTAAGACCTTCTGTTACAAGATTATCCCAGGTTTCCTCCCACTGTATGATTATGGATTTCTCCTTTATTGGATATGGAGGAACATCGTAATAACTTACCGCGCCTGTTGCAACTTCAGTTGCTACTATCCGGTATCTGCCATAATCAAGAGCCGGATGTGGATCGGTCACGTATGTGTATGATGAGTTGTCTAAGCCGCTGGCTATCTCGATTAATTCACCGGTATAATCACGCCGGTAGATAGCAAGCGTGACACCGGGGATAAGCTTATGTCCTTCGTCAGCACAATATGCTCTTATGGAGCAAGAATATGTATCTGAATCATATCCGATTTCAGCATTAATACCGTAAGTTTGTTCGGTCCACCCTACATCAAATTCAGATTCCGCACTTGCTGTTAGCCCTGAATCAAAGGAGGCAGTACAAGTCACTTTATAAGTGATATTGTTCTCAAGATCGATATTTCCAGCATTCAATTCAACGAGTAGATTCTGCGGACCATCAGTAAATAATGAATATACTTCCTGACCTCTACTGATTACTGTTTCAGTGCCTGTGCGATCACTCGTGCTATAAGCCTGAGTAGATGTAATCGACACATGGTAACTCAATACCGACTGGGTGTTCGGCGCGGTTTCCGCTTTAATATAAAACGGGAAAGACTCAAGTGTGGTTACTTCTGAATCTGTCGAATCGGTCACGTTGAGCTGCACGGTTGGGACGGCGTATACATTGATCGTTCTTTGTACAGACCAAGCTCCATATTTACCGGTTACACCTGCTGTACGCACTCTCCATAGAATAGTGGTCCCCTCGGTATAAGCTGTTGTGCTTAAAGATTTATAGCTTGTGTCGTCAATGTTGTCGCCAGTTTTTGTATTCTTTATGGTTTCTGTTTTCGTCGTTCCGTTGATGGTTGTTTCTAACTGAGCATAAGTCTGACTTGAATTATCTTCAGAATTATGAACCCAATATAACCGAACACTCTCTCCTACTGTAGCGGTTGTTGTTGACGACCAAGTAGTAGGTGCCCCCGGGGTTTTACCGAGCTTGAGTGATTTAATAGCCGACCAGCCAGAAACCTGATCGTTGCTGTTGTATGCTCTTAATCGGAAAAAATACTGATACCCGGTTTCGATACCCGTGATTTCTGTATGCGTTACATTTTCGACAGTCCGTGAATGTACCTGATCCGGATTACTGTCAAAGTATGATCGATTTATGGCATACTGCACTTCATATTTTGTGCATCCACTAACTTTCACCCACGTGACTAATACTCCGGTATCAGAAAGCGCCTTCAGAGTTTTTATTTGTTTCGGGGCCGCGGGTCCGGACGATGCATTAGATGAATACTCAGACCATTCGCTGTGTTGATTACCTCTCCATGCTCGACATTTTACTTTATACTCCGCGCCATTAGCCACAGTACATGACCACGACGCAGAGTTCGTATGAATAACAGCCTTTCCGGATTTATACTTCTTTAAATTGTTTTTTACGACATAGAATTCAATCCGGGTGCCATTCACGCTGAGATTGTCTAACTTAGCGGTAAGCTTCTGTTTTTCAATTGTCACTGTCGGGGCGGACGGTTTGGTTGGAGGGTTGTGTGAGAAGGAGTAACCTTTTAATGTAGACCACATGGATGACCAATATACGGAATCATGTCCGTTTACCTGAGTGGTCTCAGATACTGGTCTAATTTTGACTTTTACTGAAGTTGCATTGGATGGTGCTGTGTAACTACTTTGTTTTGAAGTAGTTGTTGAATCATCACCTACGAAAGCTACTCCGTTTCCGGTATAGTAGTACCAAATAACATGATATTCTTTCGTATGGTCTCCGCCCCAACTCCATGTTACATATACGGTTCTGTCGGTACCCGTCTGAAGTCCAAACTTGGTTATATTTACCGCGCCTAGAAATCTGACGACATAATATCCTTCACCAGAACCACCATCAGTAAATTCATCTGCCAAGATTATCGCCTCCTTCCTACCGTTGCTGCCCTGACAAGTGTTTCAACAGCATTGGAAATTTCGCTACCATTATCGTAAGTAACGCCGTTGATGCTGTTATATGTGTTTCCGACATTATTAAGACTCTTACCGAGTCGGTTAATTGCTCTGACCACTTCGTCGGAATTTCCATTTTGATTGTTGCGTGCTGATATATTACCGATTGCTCGGAGATTTGCCAGCGGAGTAAACGCTGGGTCAGTAAATAATCCGTTGAGTTTCCCAGCTGTTGCTTTCACATTCGTGAGATCCAGTACGGGTCGAATGGTTGGTGTAGTGTCCATATCAGAATCAATGATGTCATTCATTCCAGAAAGAGCACTACGAATTGAATCAAACGCTGTTTCGCCCATACTCTTACCAGCGCCGTATGTCTTCGACTCCATGGCATTCATACCTATGATCAGACCCTCACCGAGCCATTTACCTGCCTGAATGGTGAGTTTAGATGGCGAATGAGATTTCTGTCCATCCTTTTCACCTCTAACCGCAGCTTGACCGAGCGCGTAACCGGAATTATAAGCAGATTGCTGCATAGCATTCATACCCAGCACCAGACCTCTACCAAGATTGATACCGTTCATATAGAAGCTGGTATAAGCTTGACCAGAACCGTTCGCTGCAGATGCTCCAACATAGTTTGCCGCGTTAACTGCCTGATTAACCTGAGCCTGAATACCTATTGCAAGAGCCGAGATTAATGCTACGCCGACCTTCTGAAACTCTTTATCTTTTGAAGCGATAGAGTTTTTCATAGATTCAGCCATGTTTGATGCTGTAGCCGAAAGTGTGTTAGATTTCGATTTTACACCACCGGCAAGAGCAGACGTTAACATGCTTCCGACATTCTTAACCTTTGATGAAGAGCCTTTGAATGCGGACACAAATCCACTGATATTAGTTTCAGCAAGTGTGTCGACAGCTTGTACGAATGTACTGGTGCCGGTAGCTTTCACAGAATCTGTAGCATTGATAGCTTCGACGAGACTTTTCACCGCTGACGTCGCAAAGGCTACTTTATCCGGACTTACATTTGCTACGGAATTCGAATAATCAGATAATGCTTCACCAAATGGTTTAAGCTGAGTGCCAAGATTTGCCAAATCACTATTTCCCAGCAACTTACCAAGAAAACCGCCACTCTTCGGAAGCGCATCATTCAATGCAACTAAAGCTTTCGCTGCTTTTGCAGATGCCTGAATATCTTCTGCATTAATTCCTTTCACACTCTGGGCATAATCGGATAATGCTTCACCAAATGGTTTCAACTGCTCACCCATTTTGACGAAAGAGACATTTCCCATGGAAAAGACAGATGCTATCACATTAAGAAAATCAGTTCCGGTCAGAGTAAGGATTGCTTTGCATAAGGAAGTAATACCTGTCGTGACTGATGAATCGATTCCCTTCGCCCCATCAATAAATGGCTGAGCGTTCTTCATGAAGTCAGAGAGGTTTTTACCAATAGCGGGAAGGGATGAAGATACTCCTTTTGCTACACCACCGGCTAAGCCGCCTACAAATTGACCTATAGCTGTACCAATTTTCTCTAAGAAATTGCCACCCTCTTCTATAAGCCAACTAGCTCCTGGAATTTGCGCAATACCTCCAGCAGCTGCTATGACCGCACTTAGTTCAGCTAAGATTATTCCAAACTGTACTATTCCAGCCATAGCTTGTGATGATATTTTAGATATTCCAGCAAAACCAAATATTGACGCGAGTAAAATACCAATAGCTTCAGTCGCTTTAAGTATTTCATCGGGATTGAGACCTTTGATGACGTCTGTTACACCTTCCACTATTTTACCTACCAGATTGGTTATTGCTAACATGATTTCGGGAATGTGGTTAGCTACGCCATTAATCACTGCTATAAGCAATGTTAACACCGAATCAATTATCGTCGGAAGATATGCATTCGCCGACTTTAAAACCTCGTCAAATAATTTTAGGACCGCGTCAATTATCTGGGGAGCACAATCTCCAATGACCGTAGCAAATGCGACAACGCCTTCTGCTATTTTTTCAGCTACCGCTGGAATAAGACCGGCTACACCTAGTATGATGACCGAAAGGCCAGCCACTATAGATACTGCGGCAGTGGCCAGAGATCCTCCAAGTGCGGATAAACCAATGGATATGGTAGTTAAACCAACTCCCACCAAGGTGAGGCCCGCACCGATACTTAATGCCGCTACTCCAAATAACACAAATGCCGCAGCTAGTGCAAGAATGGTTGGAATAAGGGGCTGTAGTAAAGCTCCAGCAACACCTACGATAAAAAACGCAGCTGCCATAGCTATAAGACCTTTGGCAATTTCGTCAGAGCTTAATTTACCCAACTTACTCATTGTTGACGCCAGTATTGCCAAAGCAGCTGATGCTACTATAAGTGCCGCAGCACCGCCAAGAGTGCCTTTCATGAGATTAAGTGCTATAACTATTTCACCAAGGGCAATTCCCATTGTGATGGCTGCCTTTTTTATAGACGGCCAATTCATACTCGCAAAATCATTCATATCATTAGCTACGATCTTTAAGGCCGCCGCTGCAACAATGAGTCCAGTTGCTCTGAACAATGACGTTTTAGGTAATAATTTCAAAGCAATCGTGATTTCAAGTAAAGCAGCTCCCATTGCTGTTAAGCCACGTTTGATTTCGTCCCAATTCATTCCGGAAAAATCATCAACTACTGACGCCAATATCTTCAGACCGGAAGCCACCAGTATTAATGACAACCCTGTCGAGATGACATGTTTTGCTTTTCCGGCTAAATTTGCAAATATACTAATTTCAAGCAAAAGCGCCCCGATTGAAACTAAACTACGTCCTATGGTTTCCCAATTAACATTTTCGAACTTTTTTACTACGCTTGATAATATGAGCAATGCCGAGGCGATTAACACCATTCCGGCAGAAGAGCTAAATGATTTCTTTTTGAAATCAGTTAGACTCAGAAACAGTGAAAGTTCCAAAAGTAATCCGCCAATTGCGATTAATCCTTTCATCATTCCTTCCCAACTAATTGTCGATAACACTTTTACTGCAGCCGCCATTATAAGGATTGACACGGCTAAGGATTTCATCAAAAAGTTCACTTTGAGAGACCCTTTGAAGTCGTTGGACATCTTTCCGAATGCGGCTAACGCTACACCCAGTTCAATCAATAAAGCGGCGATTCCAAACAACGCTCTTTGTAGCGCATCGGAATCAATAGTCGATAAAGTGAAAACAGAGGCTGTGAGTATTCCTATAGCACTTGCTATTTTCAACAGAGCGCCTGCTCGTAATTGTTCTTGATAGGCCACGAAACAATCTTTAACACCATCTAATATTTCGGTCACATTATTTAGAATTCCACCGGCATCATCTGTTACCTTGGTGATGTTCTTAGTAAGTTTCTTAACGAATACCAAAATACCGGCGATTAAACCAGAATTAATCACTTCAAAAACATCGCCTTTACCAAACGCTTGAGCTATAGAAGTGCCTATTTTTCCAATGGTATCAATTATGTTTAGTCCGACTTCTGTTACATATTTCCACAACGCGGAAAAAAGTTTTCTTATATTGCTAAATGAGGAGTTAGTCGTCGTGTTGGATAATTCGGAGAAACCGTTAATTACTCCGCTGAAATCAACTTTGGGACTTTTGATTTTCTCTATTGTTTTAAGGAAATTTTCTATATTTGGTAGTTTTTTTATTTTATTCTCAAATTTTGTCAAGTCATCAACTACCGATTTTATTACTTTTCCTATCTCCTCAAATCCTTTAGTAAACGGATCTGTTTTCTTCAGCCATTTATCAAATTTTACAAGTAAATCGCCTATTTTTGCTGTTGCGTCGAGTATGTCCATATCAAAAGCACTTAGGACCGCATTAACCGCTTTGATGGCAAATTTGAGCGATCCGCCTAGACACTGTCTGATGATATCAAGAGCCGCAAATACGCCCGCCAAAGTACGAGTAAGCTCTTTACCCCTATCTTCAGTAAATTTCAGGAATTTCGAAGTGACTCCATGCATACTTGCGATGATGTTGTATAACGTCATTGCCGAAACTGGATCAAAAACTTTTTGCCAAGCATTATGTATCTCAGTGAAGAGATTGATTAATGCGTTTCCCATGTTAGCTACGGAGCCGTGAAGTAATTCTTTACCACTCAATTTATCCATATCGTTGATGAGATCATTGATGGGTATCCCTGTCTTTTCGGACTGTTTCTGAAGTTCTTTAAGAGCTTTCACGTCTTCTTTCGTGAGGCCGTTCTTCTTTAACTCCGCATCTGACATTTTGAGGATTTGTTCGATTGTCTTTGCCTGCTCTTTATTAAGGTCTTCCTGTGAAGTAGTGAGTTCCTCGGTGTATCGGAAGGAACATCTAAGCCGCTCATTAACCAGATTCTGGACTCTTGCCCAGTCATGACCTTCAGCGGTAAGCTTATCGAATCTAGGCTGACCATTCCCGTAATCGCCTCTGATAACGGAGTCAACAATATCTTTGTAGTCACTTGTGGCGCTTGTTACTTTCTGAATATTTTTAGCAAGGTCACTATACGGATTACCCATAGCTGCTTCCACAATAGCGTTACGAGCATCGGAAGCTTTATTAATGAAACCGCCGAGTACATCACTCACTTTGGTCCAAACTTCTTTGGCTTCGTCAAAGTCACCTATGATAAGCTGCCAGGTTTTTGTCCATCCGGAGCCTAACGCCTCTTTCAGAGTATCTATGAGCTGAGAAAAAGTTTTAACTTTAGTGGCTGCGTCACCTGCTGTTTTCGCCATGTCAGCCATCTCTTTCGCCTGTTCCTGGGTGTATCCCTGATCAACAAACTTTTTAACAGCTGCATTATATTCTTCCTGAGTATCAGCTGCTGTAGCAAACTGATCAAGTGTCTGAGTAAGCACTTCTGTCGTAAGCCATTCATCCTGCAACGACTCTCTAAATGATCCTTTGGCTTCAATTGCTGCCTTCGCGCCAGTTTGTAAATGCTCGGAGGTTCGAATAAGGGCGTCCTGAAATACTTGACCGCCCATTCCGGCATTAACGACTGAATTCCAGTCCATGAGCTGAACTTTACCGGCAGCCAAAGCCTGAGATAACTGATACATTGCCGTAGAGGCCTGCTGAGAATTCGAACCGGATACGGCTGCAAGATTGGCAATACCCTTGATCGCCGATACCGAAGCGTCCAGTTTTACACCAGCTGCAGTGAATGTACCAATGTTACGGGTCATTTCGGTAAAATTGTAGATGGTTTTATCAGCATATGTATTCAATTCATCCAAAGCTTTATTGACAGTCTGAACATTCGTACCCTCTTTCTGGGTGTTCGCCAGAATGGTTTGAACTGAATTCATCTGGGTTTCATACTCAGCAAATCCATCTTTCACCGGATCAATCGTAATGGCATCAGTAAGCTGTTTACCAGCGGATATCGCGGCATTGGTAATATTCTGCAGTGCGGTGATACCCATTACCTGTAGGGCAGAAAATTTCATCTGAACAGTTTGAATACCGCTACTCATACCGGAGAAATCGACTCTCTTAGCAGTCTGCCCTATTTCCTCAAGACCTTTGGAGGCTCCTGGAAAATGAAGTTTTGCTTTAAGCTTATCGAGGGTTGACATTGTGGTTCGAGTATTTGCCTCGAAGTCCTTATTGTCAAACCGCATCTCGACGACTTTGCTGTCTATAGTTTCACTCATTTCTTAGTAACCTCCTTCCATGCGCTTTCAGCAATTTGGTCAAAAATAGGCTGAATAGCAGGATTGATATAATCTCTTCCTTCTACCCAGCCTCCGGTGCCAGTCGCATGTCCATACTGCAAAATAATAGCGATTGGAACTCCTTTGTTAACATTGGTGTTATGAAATTCTATGGATACAGATCCATTTTGACGTTTTATCACGTATGTCCATGAAGCGGCAGTCTTACCGGTATCAGTCGGCGTTGCAGACG